>WNFR01007154.1_pt1 | contig 11357 bp, 7 predicted proteins | sample 5400221 | NCBI WGS metagenome assembly WNFR01 (sample SAMN13153357, study PRJNA577476) | soil metagenome | isolation source: 40 cm soil under Madrone tree | place: USA:California | collected 2016-06-14 | reverse complement strand
ACCAGCTGAGGCCGCCGCCCATGATCATGTCGATAAACATCAATCCACCGCAGACGGATGCCCATGAGACGAAACTGTCGCGGAACTTGGCGACCATGCGGGGTTCACCGCTGGGCGTGAGATCGCTCTTGGGGTCCCGCTTGGGACTTGGCCGCGACGCGCGCCGCCGCTCCGGCCGGCCACCGCCGGACGTCCTCGCGGGTGGCCCCAGGCGCGTCTCCGGACGCGCGAGCAGACTGACGCTCGGACGGCGCGACGGGCGGTACGGCGGCGCACTGCGCGATTCGAGCGCGCGCCGCAGCGCATCCGCCGTCGGCCAGCGGGCTTCCGGCTCCTTTTCGAGTGAGCGCATGACGCACGACGCGAGATCGTCCGGACAGGTCGGCGTGCGATCCTGCAGATTGGGGGCCTGTTCGGTGATTTGCTTGAGCAGGATGCCGGGGACCGTGGGCGCCGAGAACGGCAATTCGCCGGCGAGCATCTGATACCCGACGACGCCGAGACTATAGATGTCCGAGCGTCCGTCGATTTCACGATCGCCGGCGGCCTGTTCCGGACTCATGTAGTGCGGCGTGCCGATGGCGACTCCGGTGGCCGTCAACGTTCCTGGTCCGGTGGTCGAGGTCAGTGCCTTCGCGATCCCGAAGTCCGTCAGAACCGTCCGGCCGCGGCTTCCCTCTAGCAGGATGTTGTCGGGTTTGACGTCGCGATGGATGATGCCGAGGGCGTGTCCGGCGCCGAGTGCGTCCGCCGTTTCCATCATGATGCGACGAGCTTCTTCGGGAGGCAGTCGCTCGCGGCGTTTGAGGCGTGCCGCGAGCGACTCACCATCCACGTAGGCCATCACGAAGTAGACGAGTCCTTCGGGCCCCTCGCCCACGGAGTGAATCGGCACGATGTGCGGATGCGACAGCCGCGCAGCTGTTTCCGCTTCCCGGAGAAAGCGGATCCGGATTTCCTCGCGAAAGGCCAGCTCGGGTGGCAGTACCTTGACCGCCACCGCCCGCTTGAGCCGCTCATCGCGGGCGTGATACACGACGCCCATGCCGCCGCGGCCGATCTCCCCGTCGAGCGTGTAGGAGGACCCCAGGGCCTGACTCAGCCGCTGCGCCAGCAGATCGGTCATGCCGTTTTGCAATCCATTCGAGGACTAAGATTTAGCCGCAACTATGCGGCCTTGCAACACAGTCTGGGCGCGTCGTGTTGGCAGTCACGCGCCGCTTTGGCGGCACTTTTCGGAACGGACCTGCCGCAGACGGCGTTGTTTCGTGGCACGGACGGTGCTTCCTGCGTGCGAGGCCGTCGTACACGAAACTAACAATTGGAGATTCCATGTCAGACCGGATGAGTTTGCCCGTCCTGCCGTTGCGCGACGCCGTGCTGTTTCCCGGTGTCGCGTCGCCGATTGGCGCGGGCCGTCCTGCGACATTGCGCGCCATAGAAGCAGCCCTCAAACGAGCCGACCGGAAGGTGTTTGCGGTAGCTCAGAAAGAAAACATCGATCAGGTCACACCCGGCGTGTTGTACACGACCGGCACGATCGCGCGGATCAGCCAGGTTCAGCGCAATCTCGGTGGTGTGCAGCTGGTCCTGCACGGCGAAAGCCGGGGGATCGCCGTGCATTACAGCGAGACCAACGGCTATCTCGAAGCGACCGTACGCGAAGCCGAGGACCTTCCTCCTCTCAATGAGAAGGATCCTGCGTTCGTAGCGTTGCATCGCGAAGTCCGCGAGCGCGCCGCGGAGCTAGGGCAGAAGTCCGGACTTCCCACGGAAGTCGTTCAGCAGGTACTGCAGGGCGTCACCGACCCCGGCGACCTCGCCGACCTCGTCGCCGGCCATCTCGACATCCAATCGCTGGAGCGCCAGCAGCTGCTGGAGGCGGTTGCGGTCGAGGACCGGCTGCGCCGCGTGCTCGTGCACGTGCAGCGGCAGATCGCCGTCGTCGATGCGCAGGAAGACATCAAATCGCAGGTCCAGGAAGAGCTCGGCGAACGCCAGCGTGAAATGCTGCTCCGCGAGCAGATGAAGGCGATTCGCAAAGAGCTCGGGGAAGAAGGGGAGGCCGCAGAGGCCGACGACCTCAAGAAGCGGCTCGATGCCCTCGAGTTGCCGGAAGCGGCTCGCAAAGAGGTCGATCGCGAGCTCGCCCGGTTGGAGCGCGCCGGACGGGAATCGATGGAGGCGCAGGTCATCCGCACCTACCTGGAGACGATCGCCGAGCTTCCCTGGAACAAGCGCACCGTGGAGTCGCTCGATCTGAAACAGGCGGCAAAGATCCTCGAGGAGGATCACTACGGCCTGCAGGACGTGAAGGACCAGGTGCTCGAGTTCCTCGCGGTGCGGCAGCTGCGGAAGCAGCAAGAGCCGAAAGAAGACGTTCCCGGAAACGAGGACGACCGCGCCGCGCGCGCGCCGACCCTGTTGTTCGTCGGACCGCCGGGCGTCGGGAAGACCTCGATCGCCAAGTCCATCGCGCGGGCGATGGGCCGGCCGTATGTCCGCATTTCGCTGGGCGGCGCCCGTGACGAGGCCGATATTCGCGGCCACCGGCGCACCTACGTCGGCGCGATGCCGGGCCGCATCATCCAGGGGATGAAGCAGGCAGGCGCGAAGAACCCGATTTTCCTGCTCGACGAGGTCGATAAGCTGGGCGTTTCGTTCCAGGGCGACCCGGCCGCCGCGCTGCTCGAGGTGCTCGATCCGGCGCAGAACGACTCGTTTACCGACCACTATCTGGGAGTGCCGTTCGACCTCTCGGAGGTGTTGTTCATCGCGACCGCGAACTTCCTGCAGAGCATTCCCGCTCCCCTGCTCGATCGGCTGGAGACCGTGAACTTCGCGGGCTACACCGAGCGGGAGAAGCTGGAGATCGCCAAGCGGTATCTCGTGCCTCGCCAGCTGACCGAGAACGGACTGCGCACGGGGCAGTTAACGATCACGGATGGGGCGTTGAGCGAGATCATCGCCAGCTACACGCGCGAGGCTGGTGTCCGGCAGCTCGAGCGTGAGATCGGCAAGCTGGGTCGCAAAGTCGCGCGCAAGATCGCCGACGGCGCAGCCCAGACAATCACCCTTGGTGCGAAGGACGTGCCGGATCTCATCGGCCGGCCCAAAGTCCATCCCGAGCGCATGGCCGGCGAGGATCAAGTCGGCGTGGCGACCGGGATGTACTACACGCCCGTCGGCGGCGACATCATGTTCGTCGAAGCGAGCGTCATGCGCGGTAAGGGCGAGTTGCTCTTGACGGGCCAGTTGGGCGACGTCATGAAAGAGTCCGCTCGCGCCGCGTTGACGTACGCCAAGTCACACGCCGATCTGCTGGGGATTCCGGAAGACGCGTTCGTCGATACGGATGTCCATGTCCACGTCCCAGCCGGTGCGATTCCCAAGGATGGACCCTCGGCTGGTGTCACGATGGCGACCGCCCTCGTCTCGGCGCTCTCGCGCCGGCCGGCACGGCACGACATCGCGATGACCGGCGAGGTCACGCTGCGGGGCCGCGTCCTGCCGATCGGCGGGGTGAAGGAAAAGGTCCTTGGCGCCGTGCGCGCGGGGATCACTTCGGTGATTCTGCCGAAGGAGAACGAGCGCGACCTCGACGATCTGCCGGAAGAAGTGCGGAAGACACTCCAGGTGCATCTGGTCGAGGAGCTGGGAGACGTGCTGAGCCTGGCTCTACGCGGCGCGCGCTTCGAAGCGGGGCACCTGATCTTCGAGACCGAGGCGCCGGTACTAGCTCGCGCTCACGCCGGCAACCACTAAGTCAACCGCCGCTTCACGCCAGCGCGCGCGGAGCGACGGCTCGTCGGCCCCCAGGGGACGGGCGCTCGTGGCTATCACGGATTCCATGCTGAGGTAGCCCACCATCAGAATCAGAGCTTGGGCGGCAGCCAGGTGCGGGTCGAGATCGTCCCGCACCTGGCCCAACCCCTGGCCTTCCGCCAAAAGGACGACCAGCCTGTTGATGGCTGGGGCAAAAGCCGCCCCGCCGCCTGAACGCGTTCCCTGGCCGAGGAGCGCGACGATTTCCGGATGTCTCGCGAGGAATTCGAACTGCGCGGCGAGTGTGAGACGAAGCCGCTCGAGTGGTCCTCGCCCACTACCCGCCCCGCCACTTCTTGAGGCCAGTTCCGCCAGCGCCGTCTCCAGTTCGCCAGCCGACTGCGCCAGCACGGCCTGGAAAAGACCGCGCTTGGAGTGGAAGTAGTAGAACAACAGCTGCTTGTTGACGCCCGCTCGGCGCGCGATCTGGTCGACGCGCGCGCCGGCGAAGCCCCGCCTCGCAAACTCCTCGCGCGCCGCAGCGACGATTCGTAAGGCCCTGTCGTTGCTCAGTTTGGGTGGCATTTCCCGAGTCATCAACCGTTTGGTTGATGAAAGCTAATGTCTATGCTCGGGAGCCGCCACTACCGCGACGTTCTCGGGGATCCGGGATAGACCGTCCTTGAGGTAAGCCAGCAGGTAGCGGTTCACTTGATCGGGCGATTCCTCCGGCGCGTCGTGCCCCGAGCGCGAAAGGAGCGCGAGTTCGCTCCGTTGCAGCTCGCGCGCGAACCTGCTGCCGTCACGGAGCGGAATCCACCGGTCCATGTCGCCCCACAGGATCAGCGTCGGCGCCTGCACGCGGTCCAGCCGTCCGCCGAGGGAGTCGAACCTGAATTCCCGGAGCACGCCTCGCAGGGCGCGTCCGTATGCCGGATCGGGAACAGGGGCATAATACTGATCGACGTCTGCCTCCGTGACCTTGCTCGGATCGGCGAACGTCGAGCGCAGGATGCGCCCGGTGACCCAGCGGCTGCGAAATGAAGTGGCGATGGCGCCCACGAACGGCCAGCGCGCGACCTTGAGCACGCCAGGCCAGCGGATGCCGTATCCCGCCGCGTCGATCAACACCATTCCGCGCACGCGATCCGGATGGGCCAGCGCCACTTCGGCGGCAATCGCGCCGCCCATGGAATGACCGACCAACACCGCGCTAGCGATCCCGAGTGAGTCGAGCAACGACACAACGAGGTGCGCATACGCGGCATTCGTGTATCCGTGCGCCGGTTTGTCGGAGAATCCGAAACCGCGATTGTCAATCACGACGACGCGGTATCCGGCTGCGACGACCACGGGCAGCTGGTAGCGCCAGCCGTACATCGACGCGCCAAACCCATGAATGAAAACAACCGGCGTCCCATTGCCGGTGTCGATCATCCGTAAGCGTGTGCCATCGATGGTGCGGTACTGCGCCCGAAATGGCGTGCCGGCGGGATAGTGCTGCGATTCAGGAATGGGGGCCGCGCGGCACGCGCCGGCGAACAGCAGGATACAGAAGAGAGCTCGAGGAGCGGTCACGCGGCGCCTCGCAGCGCCCGCCGTGCGAGCAGCAGAATCAGCGGGTGCGACGTCCAGAGGCCGGCGACCGCCTCGTCGTCGCCCGAGGTCAACACCAGCTGCGTGTCATCGATCAAGAGGACTGTCGCATCGGGTGCGTCAGAGGGGGCCGGCTCGAGCCAGGCGGGCGCGTCCGGCGGCAGGCCGCCGCGCGCACGGACGGTCAGCGTCGCACGTTCCGCCGCACGACGCCAGGCCGGCAGCGTGGGCCGCCACAGCTCGAGCGCCATCACTCCTTCTACACTGCGCTCCGCCCGAGCGACCAGCTGGGTGACGAGATTTGTCACCGCGCGACTGCCCGCCACTTCCCTGGTCACGGGATCGCCGGGCCGCGAGAGACCGCGTACCTCGCGCCCCAGCCGGTCCAACGCTTCCCCTTGCCGGGTCGCCAACAGCGCGAGGAGTGCTTGCGGGTCGATGGGCCGATAGCGCGCCGGCCGCTCGGGAAGTGGCGTGCGCGTCGCAGCGCCTCGGGAGACCAGCCCTTCCAGCGCCCCATAGGCGTTGGCGCGCGCGAGCCTCGCGCCGCGGGCTACGGCGTACCCGGTCGAGGGGCCGAGCCGTAGCAGCGTCGCGTACACGAGCGACTCGGTGGGCGTGAAACCGAACGGAGTGAGATCGAGCGCCACTGTAGTAGCAGATACTACTACTTGAGCGCCCCGCGTGCCACTCAAATGATGTTCAGAGGCATCCCGAGCAGCCGCGCAATCAGCGCCAGGCGGAACGTGACATCGGTCTGGCGCTGGGCCGGGCTCTTCCCTGGTCCCTCAAGCGGAAAGTAGTGGTATACCACAGGGTTAGTCGTTTTCGGCAACACGCGCAGGCCAGCAGGACTCCAGATCCCCTGATCGTCGCACTCGCTGTAGAGCCGCGCGAGAACCTTCGCGGCACTGGGCACTTGGCGGACGATACCCAGGCGCGTGAGCAACTCCAGCCAGTACAGAGCGAACGGCACGTCGGTGATCCGGCCCTGAGCGTCGGCGTGGAGCGGATCACCCAGGATCTCAAACAGCGGTTTCAGAACCTTCTTGCCCGCCTGGATGAAGAACGACCGGCGGGGGGTCGGGATCGAGAAATACGCCGCCAGGCGCTCGAGGAATCCAGCGCGCTCCCGCTGGACCGCCGGCATGAAGGCCAGCACCTCTACCGAGAAGACCGTCGTCGGATAGGCGAGCGGATCGAGTACCGTCTTGCCCTGGGCCTTTTTGAACGGCTTCTGCGCCACCTCGCTGCGCAGATACATCGAGATGTCGCTCGCGATGCGATGCGCGGCACCCCGGAGGCGAGGGTCGTCCTGGTGCGCACCGCGCGCGAGTGCCGCGGCTGCCGCTTGCCCGCCCATGCTCCTCGCCCACAGCGTCAAGCCCGGATCGGTTTTCGCCGCCCGCTGAAACTCGACCAACAGCGACGGATCGTCGTCCCTGGACAACAACCGGAACAGAAAACGATCGGCGAACCGGAAGACGCGCGCGTCGGACGGCCAACCCAGCTCGAGCAGCCGTCGATACTGATAAATCGTTCCGACTTCTTTCCACCCCATCGCCTTGGATGGCGCAGGCGCGAGGAGATTGCCTCCCCACAAACCGGTCTCTTTTTGCTTCCGGACGATGGCGAGCGCTTCCTTGTAATGCAGCATCGCTTCACGCAGCTGAACGACGCGCTCGAGGTCGCGCGCGGGTTCGGGCACGACTTCAGTAAGCGTCCGATACTGAATGGGGAGACTGGCGGCCTCATACAACCACGACAGAGGCACCGTATGTGTGGAGGGAATCTCCAACCGCCGCTCCAATGGTAGGAGTTCGAACCAGCTGGTGCTGCGGGGCCAAAAACGGGCGCAAACTTACGCGCCGCCCGGCGAATCGGCAATCGCGGGACATTAACCCGTTGCGCTCTAAGATGTTCCGAAAGCCCCCCAAGCGTGCAATCTACTGCACCGCTTACGGCTGGGGTCGCTGGAACTCCGACGACGGCAGCCAACGCGGCATGGCAAGATCGTTCGCGATTGCGCGCGCGGCGCGCACGGTGACGCGCACCTGCTGCGCCATCCCCGCGTAACGGAACGATGGCTGATACTCATCACTTGGCTGATGATAGCGCTGTTGGTTGTACACGTTCTCCTGCTCCTCGCCCCAACCTCTCGGACGTCCGACAAAATCGACGCCCGGCTTGATCGACAGCGCCGGTACTCCGGCGCGCGCAAACGGAAAGTGGTCCGACCGGAAAAACGAGCCCCGTACATCGGGCTGTGACTGAACGGTGAGCGACTCCGCGCGCGCGGCTGCCTCGAACACCGGCCCCAGCGTCGAACGATCCATCCCCAGGGCGCCGATGTCGCGCGTCGCTCCCCGGACATTCGTGACGTCGAGATTCAGGACCGCGGCGGTTTGACCGAGCGGCACGAGCGGGTGCTGCACGTACGCTTCGCTGCCGAGCAAGCCGCTCTCTTCGGCGGTCGTCGCGACGAACATGATTGAGCGCGACGTGCGAGGCAGCTGCGTGAGCGCCTTGGCGGCACCCAGGATTGCGGCGACGCCCGATGCGTTGTCCTCTGCACCGTTGTAGATGGAGTCGCCACGGATCGCGGGCCCGATGCCCTTGTGATCCCAATGCGCGGTGATCAACACGGCCTGCGATGCCAAACGCGGATCGCGGCCCGGGAGCCGCGCCGCGACATTCTCCGACTCCACGCGCCGGAGTGCGCTGTGAACGCGCACCGAGGCCATCAGCCCGGTGGCCACAGGACGGAAGTCGCGGCGCGCCGCCGCGCGACTCAGTGAATCGAGATTCAACCCAGCCTTCATGAGGGCGCCGCGCGCACTTGCCTCCGTGACCCAACCGGCGAATGCGAGACTCGGCGATTGGGGCTGATCGAGCTTGAACTGCTCGACCGACCAGGAGCCGCGCACGACCTCCCACGGGTAGGTCGCGCTCTCGGTGGTATGGATGAGGATCGCGCCGGCGGCACCCTGACGGGCCGCCTCCTCCAACTTGTAGGTCCAGCGGCCGTAGTACGTGAGAATCTTGCCGAGAAACACTGTAGAATCGACGAGGCCCGGATCGTTGACGAGCATCAACAGCACTTTGCCGTGCAGATCGGCGCCCTTGTAGTCGTCCCATCGCCACTCGGGCGCGCGGATCCCGTATCCGACGAACACGACCTCTCCACTCGCAGCGATATCCGCTTCGGGCCGTTCCCCCCACGCGACGAAGCCGTCTCGATACGCGAGCGTATCGGCCGCACCTCCCGCTGGTCCCCACGCGAGTGCCGGCTGCGGCGTCATCCCGACCAGGGCGACGGGCTGGAAATAGGTGCCGTTTGCTCCCGCCGGCTCGAGTCCCAGGGCCTGGAATTGGGCGGCGACGTACTCCGCCGCGAGCCGGCCACCACGCGTCGCCGGGGCGCGGCCCTCGAGCAGGTCGCTCGCCAGGAACCGCAAATGGGCGTCCATCGCGGCCGTATCGACAGGGATCTGGGCCGCTCTCTGCGCGAGGGCGCCGGATGCGGTCGTTGTGAGGAGTGCCAGTATCGCGACAGTATTCCAACATTTGTGGATCATTGCGTGGGTTGCTCCCGCGAGAGGCGACATCTGACGGTATCAATCGTACCCGGCCGGCTGCGGCCTGCTTCGCTCGTCATGACCAGCGTCGAGTCGTCGAGAAAGTCAATCGCTTCGCCGCCGATCTCCATCCCCGCGATGTTGCACGGACGGTCCCGCGCGGCGACGAGGCGACCGCCGACTCCAGGATAGAAGAGGTAGATCTCGGTGTAGGTGCGCAGCGCGACGACCCGGCCATCAGGGCGGGCGGAACCCGCCGTGACGAGGCGACCCGCTTCGGAGCTCGGGAGGATATCGAGGGTCTGCACCAACGTCGCCACGACAATGTCTGAGGTCGTATCGGTCGCGCGCCAGGCGCTGCGATCGACGCGATACAATCGAATCGCGCTGCCGCGCGTTGCGCCTTTGCTGACGAGATACACCGCGGTATCGCGGGGCGATACGTAGACCGCTTCGACGTCGTGCGGGCCGTCCGGGTACCGCAGCCGCAGCACTGCCGGCGCTCTCGTGGTGCCCAATGTGTCGCTCGCCCGCTCCGGCGGCGCTGGTTCGGGAATCGCATAGATCGTGACGAACGGTCGGAATTCGAGGTTGTCGCCGGTGTCCGCCAGATAGAGACACGTGGTGGCGGTTACGCGTGGGGGACGGGTCTGCAGCGTGAACGGGACCGGGCAGGGGGCGAGCGACATGTCTTCCCAGTCGATCGCCTGGGCGCCCGGTATGAGCAGTGCGCCGCGATCGGTGCCGCGCAGGTCCGTGGCGTAGACGTACGGACCATCGCCGGAGTCGTTGTGCGTCCAAAGCACACCAGGAAATGCGCGACTCACCGCGACGCCGGAGCTTTCGACGAGGCGCGGGCTCTGAAAGGTCGCTTGCAGGAGGAACAGCGCGGTTGCGAACATGAGGCTCCAAGAAGATACTTCGCGCATGCGCGATGCAAATGTCCGTTTGCACGGCCGAATCCTCTACCTCACCGAGGATCCTGGCTTCGTGCGTGCGCAGCTCGGCGGGAATGATCCGGCGTGGACGCCGGAGCACAAGCTGCGCGACGACATCTCGACCGACGAAATCACTCCCGCCTACATCTGTTACTACTACGACGAAACGCTTGGCGAATTCCCCTACCTCGGCCTCAAGTGCCGCGACGAATTCCCGATTGCCCGCGGCGCCGTGAAAGGCGGAGGCTTCGTGGCGGCGGTGAGCGGCAAGCGGCGCGGGAAAGGGTCTTCGCGCGAGCAGTCGCCCTACGCCGAGATGTGCGCCGGGATCAAGCTGGTGGTGGCGGAAAGCATCGAGCGCATCTACCGCGAGAACTGTCAGAACCTCGGCGTCCTCACGACGACCGACTTTTCGATTCTGGACAAGGTACGCCGCGGCGAGGTCATTCCGTTGACGGCCTTCACAGCGGGAGAGGGCGAGATCACCCGCGGCATCATCGAGCACGGCGGCTTGTTCAACTACAACATGGCGCGGCTCAAGGGCGAGGTCGTCCTCCATCCGCCCACGACGCCGCAGCGGCCGATGACACTCGGCGAGAAGATCCTGGCCCGCCGTTGGGTCGTCGATCCCGCGAAGGGAAAAATCGGCGTTCCAGCCCTGAAGCCGGGGGATGAAGGGTTCGTGCTCACCGACATCCGGTTCAGCCACGAGTACGTGACGCCGATGGCGGCCATCTTCTTCGAGCAGCTCGTCGGCAAAGACGCGAAGGTCAACGATGCCGGCTCGATCCTGATGTTCCGCGACCATCTCACGTTCCTGCCGGAAGCGATGACGCCGGAGCGCGTGAAGGAGGGTCTACTCGACGTCGCGCTCCAGCTCGAGAAGAAGCAACGCGAATTCGCCACCGCGCAGGGGATCAAGCTCTATGGTGAGCTGCGGCTCGGTCACCACGGTTCCGAGGCGATCTGCCACTCCAAGATCCTCGAGTCGCACGCGCTGCCCGGGCAGGTCATCATCGGCTCCGATTCGCACACCCCACATGCCGGTGCGGTGGGCTGTATCGCGTTCGGCGTGGGAACCACCGCGATCTTCAATTCCTGGATTACCAAGGACGTGCGGCTGCAGGTGCCGGAGACGGTCAAAGTCGTCATCAGCGGCCAGAAGCCCGACAACGTCACCGCCAAGGACTTCATGCTCGAGGTCCTGCGCCATCCCTATGTCAAAACGGGCAAGGCCATCGGCAAACTGGTCGAGTACTGTGGCGATGCGGTCGAGTCCCTGTCGGTGGACGAGCGGGCCACAATGACCAACATGACGGCCGAGGTTGGCGGGTTTACCGGGTACGTCGCACCGGACGCCAAGACGGTCGACTACCTGATGGACTACCGCAAGATGTCCCGAGCCGCGGCGGAGCAGATCTGCGCCGGGCTCACGAGCGACCCGGGAGCGGAGTACTGCGAAGTCATCGAGATCGACGCC
>WNFR01007152.1_pt1 | contig 11358 bp, 11 predicted proteins | sample 5400221 | NCBI WGS metagenome assembly WNFR01 (sample SAMN13153357, study PRJNA577476) | soil metagenome | isolation source: 40 cm soil under Madrone tree | place: USA:California | collected 2016-06-14 | reverse complement strand
GGAATCGCGAGAGTTTCGGAAAATGTCTTGAATCGAAAAATCCCTTTATTTCAGCTGTTTTCTGACGCCGTGGAGAATCCGAATATGACGCGGCGACGCCAACCAATTGAATTTGCTATGAAAGGTGTCGGACAGTAGTGACCCGATTTGTATTATCATTTGCGCCCTCGGAAACGCGAGACTTGCATGAAACCTGGACGCAACGACGCGTGCCCGTGCGGCAGCGGCAAAAAATACAAGCATTGCTGCGTGGCGCCGGCGGCGGGCTCCGCCAAGGAAGAGACAGCACGGATCTGGCGAAGCGTCCGGCGATCGATCGATGGCTACCCGCCCAAACTCATGCGATTCATCGACGAGGCCTACGGTCCGACTGCAGTCGATGAGGCATGGGCGGAGTTTACCGCGTGGCAGGGTGAGGATTTCCAACCGGGTAACTCTCTCCAAGGCATGTTCTGGCCGTGGATGTTCCATCATTGGTACCCCGATCCGCTGGAGAAGACACAGGTCGAGAATGCGCAGCTGCACGGCGTACCGCCGTCACGGGCATGGCTCGACGCGATGGGTCATCGCGTCGAGCCCCTGTTGAGGACCTATTTCGAAAGCTGTATCGCGGCCCCTTTTAGCTTTCACGAAATATTAAGCGTCGAGCCGCCCGCCTCATTGCGGGTCCGCGATATCCTGACCGGCGAGGAAGCGCAGGTCCTTGAACAGGCCGCCATGGCCACGGTGGGCCGCTCGGATATCCTGTTCGGGCTGCTCGTGCGAGTGCAGGGCATTCAGATGTTCGCCACGTGTGGGCCGGTGGCTATTCCGCCGATCCACAAGCTCGCCATTATCGGCCAACGCGAGCGCATGGAAAAAGCGGGTGTAGTCGACGGCCAGTCGGTGCGCGACTGGGACCTGGAACTGCGCGAACTGTATTTCGGAATCGCCGAGGCTGTGATCAATCCACCGATGCCTCAGCTCATGAATACCGACAACGAGCCCATGGAGCCGCGAACGCTGCACTACGAGATCGATTCCCCGCAAGCCGCGTTCGATGCGCTCAAAGACCTGGATACGAATGCCACGGAAGAAGAGATACTCGATGAGGCGACCCGCGATGCCAACGGTCAAGTCGAGAAGGCTCTGCTGCATTGGGTCAAGCCGGGCAATCCCGCGCACACAAGCTTAGAAACCGTTCTGGCGGGCCGTATTTCGATTGATGGCAGGACGCTCAAGGCGGAGGTCAATTCCGCCGGCCGGGACAAAGCGTTTCGCGGCATCATCAAACGCGCGCTGGGCCGACAGGCGCGGTATCGATCCAGCACCGAGCGGGCGATCGAAGACATTGTGCCGCCGCTGCCGGAAGGTGGTATGAGCGCGAGCAGCCTGCAATTTTCGCCGCGAGACCTGAAGCAGGAAGCTCTCATGGCGCGGCCTGAAGTGCGCGAGCACCTGAATGGGGTGATACGCAAACACTACGAGGCCTGGGCCGACCAACCCATACCCGCGCTCCACGATAAAACACCGCGTCAAGCGCTGAGAACGCCGACGGGTCGCGAAAGCGTCGAGGCACTCCTCGCCCAATTCGAGCGCGATGAGAGCAGACTCGATCCGAATCGCGATCCCTCGATTTTGGCGAGCTTGCGTGCGCGGCTGGGATTGGGGGCTTGACTCGGCCTCATAATCAGTACGTCCTTTATCTAATTTTATCAATAAAATCAATGTATTACTGTCAATATAACATGAATTAGCACGATAACACTATCTATGTTATCGTGCGATTATTATGTTAGATAGAAAACTTGCAACGTCGTCCGAACAGACTGATGTGGGTCGATATCTGAAGCACATCTTAGGCGTGACGCCCCAGATCAAGCCTTGGAAGTCTACCGGCAAGTTGCCTTACTTTTTACAGGATGCGTACGAACTTCGCGAGTTGCGGCTGTTGGAGCACCGTTATCTGCTTGCCGAAAATCGCCGCAAAGCAGCTTCGCCGCCGCGCCGCCTTCGCGATCAGCTGAGTAAGCTGGAGGAGGCGACGGGTCTGCCGGCCGTCTTTGTGACCCACGCGCTGCTTTCTTATGAGCGCAAACACCTCATCGAACAGAAGGTGCCGTTCATCGTGCCCGGCAACCAATTGTACTTACCCACCCTGGGGCTCGATTTGCGAGAATATTTTCGCCAGTCGCCGGCGAGCGGCTTTGCCTCCTTAAGCCCCGCGACCCAAGCGCTATTGATCAGCGCGTTGTTGAGAGATCCCTGGGAAGCGGACTGGCCGCCAGGGCCGGTGATCGCAGCGCTCGGCTACACGGCGATGACCAGTTCTCGGGCCATCAGAGAGCTGCGCGCCGCGGGTGTCGCCACGGTTCGCCAAGAGGGCAGAACGCGTGTGCTGCACATGGATCGAGCGCCGGCCGATATTTGGCAGCAGGTCAAGCCGATGATGAGCACCCCCGTCAAGCGCACCAAGTGGGTCCGACTGCCGGTAAAAATGCGAAAGTTGTATCCGCTCGCCGGCTTGAGCGCTCTCGCGCGCTATTCGAATGTGGTCGAGCCGACGGTGCCCGTCCAAGCCCTTTCCGCCGCACAGTGGAAAATCGCCAAGGCTGCGGATCTTGAGGTGCTGGTGGCGCCGGATGATGAGGCTTGCGAATGGCAAATTTGGAGTTACGCGCCGATACTCGTGCCCAACAACAAGGCGGTTGACCCACTCTCCTTATGGCTCACTCTGCAGGGCGCAACCGACGATCGCGTGCAACTCGCCCTCGACGAGTTGGAGAAGCGCTTGCCGTGGTAAAGGGACTCGACGTCTTTCAAAATCACTTTGCCCGATACGCGGATCAATACGTGTTAATTGGCGGTACGGCCGCGACGCTGGCGATGGAAGAGGCGGGACTTGAGTTTCGGGCCACCAAAGATCTGGACATTGTCTTGCACATCGAAGCGCTCAACGCTGAGTTTGCCACTGCCTTTTGGGCCTTCGTCGAGCAGGGAGAGTACGAAATTCGTCACGCGAGCAAAACCGGCAAGCCGGTGCTCTATCGTTTTCAAAAACCCAAGAATGAGCGCTTTCCGGCGATGTTGGAACTGTTCTGCAGATCGCCCGACGGAATGGTGCTCGCCGCTGGCAGTCAACTGACACCGATTCCCATAGAGGATGAAACGGCGAGCTTATCCGCCATTTTGCTCGACGACGCATACTACGCGTTCATCATCGCAGGTCGAAAAGAACGCGACGGTTTGCGATGGATCGGTGAGGAACAACTGATCCCGCTCAAGGCACGCGCCTGGCTAGATTTGAACGCGCGCCGAGCGCTGGGAGAACCGATCGACGCAAAGAACATCCGCAAACACGGAAACGACGTCTTGCGGCTCTCGCAAATGCTCGCACCCGACTCCCGCATCAAAGTGGCGGCGAAAATTGCCGAGGACCTTGATCGATTCCTTGGTAGCCTCATCACCGATGGGTCGTATGATCCTAAGTCCGTCGGCGTCGACGACGAAAAATAAAATGGACACCAAAATTCAATCTGAAGCTTGGCCTGGGGTCGGGGGTTCAGTAGCCGATTTGGACAAAAATCAGCTGGGGGGTAAGCGGTAGGGTAACTTCTATTGACTCCCGGGAAACACCGCATTTCATGGCCTTTCACGATCCGTTCAATTCCCTCCCTGCCACGCCACCCCCCTGTGATCCTCCTCGCGATTAGTGTTGGTGTCACTGCCGCCGGCGATGACGTAATCGAGGTCGCAGATGTCGACGAGGGCTCCCTTTTCGGAGGGGACATTCTCGTTCGGGCGCGTTCGATATCGGAATTACTGCTTGTTGTGGTCCCACATCTCCGCTCGTTGTTCGTCCACACGCTTTTTGTAGGCCTCGTTTTCAGCCGGCGAGCCGAAGGACGGCCCTGACGGCCAAACCGAAAAGTCGCGGAGAGCCAGTCGCTTAGGCGATCCGTGCATGCTGATCAAGGCTTCGTCGAGTTCGAGCAGCGATCCGCGCGCCAATTGCAACTCGTGCTCGTTCGGCTGGTACATGGTGCCTACGGGATAATCGAGGAACGGGGTACTGCTCTCCTCGATGTGATTACCTAGAAGGTGGGCGACAGGTTTGCCCTTGGTGAAGTCAATCAGGCGTTCAACGCTCGCCTGGAAATCCGGGAAATCCTGGACGTAGAGCCGTCCCGGGTACACGGTATCACCGCAGAGCAAAACGCCGGTGTTGCGATCGTAGAAAGCAACGCTGACCTTGCTGTGACCGGGGATGGGGATGACGTCGATGATGCGCCCGCCTAGGTCCACTCGCCCAATGTCGGTCGGCCAATTCCCGATGCCGAAGAAATTCCTGGTGGCTTCAACCTCGGACGGAATGAACGTGACGGGGATGGCGGGATCGTTGAGCGCCTGCACCCCCGTGTCTCCCCACGTATGATCTCCGTGCTCGTGAGTGTGGGTGACGATGAGCGGGATGCTGGTGCGGCCATTGCGCTTGAGCCAGTTATGGATGACAAGCTGCAAAGTGGGCGGCAGGTTGCCATCGCGAGAGCCAGTATCGGCGAGCAGAGCTTTTTCTTTGCCGAAGATGAGGAAGATAAAGGGCTTCTCATAGTCGGTGCAGGGCGACTGGCGCAGGATGATGAAGTTCGGGCTGTACTCATGCACCTGCCACTGAGGAATCTCCATGCACTTGGGATCTTGCGAGTACCAATGGGCGGGAAGGGCGCCCCGCTCGAGATTGCCGCCGTCGGGCTGGGGGAACTGGGCTGACGCGGGATTCGCAGAGAGACCCAGAAGCACGGTCAAGGCGGCCGAGCAAGAAAGTGATCGGAAAGTCATGTGTCCCTCAGCGCCTTATGCGTCACCAGGCCATCGTCTGACCTGCTGGTACTGTTATCTAAAATCCCGGTAATAGCGGAAACGAGCGCCAGAACAGGCCAACCCGAAGAGATAAACCTGCGCGGTGGACGTCCGGCTTCAACCCCTTCGGACAGCTCCATTGCCGCTTCCTCAGCAGTGCATTAATTCACGGTAAACCTATCGAGACCTCGCCTCTCGTTGTACAACTTCCAGTATGCGCTAGATGAGATTTGGGAGACCATCCGTCCGGACGTTGAAAACGCAGGGTTCAAGTTGGCGCGGATTGAGTCTCAGACCTCACTCGGTACTACCATTCCGCAGGGTAACGTCACGATCACCTCTGCGCACGGCAGCTCCATTTCACTGTGACCGACCGAATCAACCAACAACCCATTGGCTTGCATTTCTTAGCGGCGGTTTGTGGTCATTCGCCGCCACGTCCAAAGCCGCGTGTCAGTTTTCTTAGAACATGTCATTTTTTGGCTTAGGATGTCCTAAAAGGTATCCTGCAATGAACCGTCGTAACTCCTGAGATTCGGTCCAGACTGGGATCTCGTGCTGCTCGAAGCGACTGGCGATCTAGGGATCCGATCGCATGACATGCAGTGCCTCGTAAGTTCCGCTCAACCGCCCACTCGCATTAACGCCTGAATCAAATAAGAATTCGTTCGACTTCCTCTACGGCCACAATGTTTATAGATCAGATCTGTAAGGACCAAACTTTCGCAGTTGCTCCCCCGTGCGCTGATAGAAATAGAATTCGCCGCGCTCTTCTTGGCGATAAATTTGTGCGATGTCGACCTTTAGGGCAGGATCCCACATGAAGTCCCGTGGATACTCTGCCAGCGTGAACCAGTTGGCTTCTAACGACTCAGGCGGGCGCGCGGAGGCTGTTTGAAGGGAATCGAGAGTAGCCAAAAAGCCGACGTAAATCTGATTTAGTCCCGGCAAGCTCAAAACCGCATGCGGTAACATTTTTTCCGCGGCGACTATGACGCCCGTTTCTTCGAAAGTCTCGCGCGCTGCCGCGATTTCCAACGATTCGCCGGACTCGACAAAGCCACCAGGCACAGCCCATTTTCCCTCGTACGGTGGGTGTCCACGCTTGATAAGCAACAATCGGTGATTGTGAAAGACTAACGCACTGACGAGAACCGTCGGCCCGTTATAGACCGGCTTGCCGCAGCCGCCGCACGAAAGAGTGTTCTCTGCTGTCGACACGACAGGTTTGCCGCAAAATGCACAGTACTTCGGATCTGGGCTGGAAGATACCATGCCTGAACATCATAGGCCGTGCCCAAGAATGCTGTCAATGGACAGGGCGACGCCGGAAATATGCCATGCGTAAAAATCTTGGCGTAGAGAAAATCGCGCTCGATGCGATCTGCGTTAACGGGGCTCTATAACCGCCTTTTATAGCGCAACGCCAAGATCCGATACGACAAGTTTGATCTCGAGACGTGCCTGCCGGGCGCAGGAAGCCCGGACTCTACGACGATGCCGCCTTGAGAACATAGTAACCGGATTCGATGTGCTTGCGCATCGCAAGCATCGCAGCCGGCAAATCGCCGCTCACGAGCGCGCGCATGATCTCATCGTGTTCCGCGGCGGCCTGTTTGCCGCGACCCTCGATGGCATTGATCAAATCAAAAGGATAACGCGCCCAGAGAATTTGCACGAAGTGCAGCGTCTGCGGCATGGCTGCAATATTGTACAGCTGGCGGTGAAAGCGGTAGTTGATGCCGCGCGCCGCAGCTCGGTCGCCGAGCTCGAAAGCCCGGCCAAACTCGGCATTTATAGCCTGCAATTCGCTGATGTCCTGGCCCGTCACGTGCTGCAACGTGCCGCGGATCAACCGCGACTCGAGCTGCAGCCGAAGATCCAGCACTTCCTCGGAGGCGGACGCGTCAAACGGCGCCACGCACGCGCCGCGATAGGAATTGCCGGTGACGTAACCTTCGGCCTCAAGCAACTTCAGCGCTTCGCGTACCGGCGTGATGCTCAGCTGCAGCCGTTCGGCGATCTCTGCCTGCTTTAAGCGCGAGCCGCGCTCGAACATCCCGGAAATGATGCCCTCGCGCAGAAAGTCCGCCACCTGTTCTTCTTTTGTTCGAAATTCCATCCGCTGCTAACTTCCGGGCTAACGCCTCACTCGAAACCTACGTCCCTCGACGTCGTTACACGGCAGAACCGCTGCAGCGACTTGATCGAGCTTTCATGTTCTTCTAACGACAGCGCGCAGCAGCAATCCTGCAACAGCACCATCTCGTAGTCGCGGTCGTGGCCCTCGCGCACCGCTGCCTGTACCACGGCGTTGGTGGAGATCCCCGAGCAGTATATGCGCCGCACACCATGAGTGCGCAGGATAAGATCGAGGGTCGTGCCGTGGAAGGGGCTGACGCGATGCTTGACAATATCAAAGTCGCCGGGCTGCTTGCCGAGACCGGGATGAATTTCGGTGCCCCATCCACCGAGCTTGAAAATGCCGTTCTTGCGCGCACCGGAAAAGATGGGTGAGTTAGCCGGGCACTCGCGGTAGTCGGCGGAAAATCCCACCCGCACGAAACCTATTCGCACTCCGGCAGCGCGAGCGTTATCCAACGCTAGCCGCGTGTTCTCGACGATGTTGCGCGCGCGCGATTGTTCTCCGTAGGGCGCTTTGCCGTTCGGCCCGTCCGCGTGAACCAGATCGTTCTCCATGTCGAGCGCAAGATAGATGCTGTTACTCACCTGAGAAGCTCCTTTCCATTTGGTAAACGCATTCTGCATATCGCTGCAGACCCATGCAACGCGATGGGTTCAGAAAATGACTTCGCGGCGCTCCAAACCGGCGCGCTGCGCCGTGCTCAAGCCGAGGAGCTCGCCGAACACGTATTCCTCATCCTGGCCCAACGCCGGCGTGAGCCGGCGGATGCCGACGTCGCGCGTCTTCGAGAATCCCGCGGGCGCGCCGACGGCAAGCCGAGGCGCAATGCCCGCCGCGCTGACCTCCGTCGTCGCGCCCCGCGCTCGCAGATGTGGGTCCCGCGCGATGTCCTGCATGTTCCAGGAAACATGTGCGCATACGCCTAGCCGCTGCAACGCCTCAGCTGTGACTTCAGCGTTGCACGTGCGCAGCCACCTCCCGAGGAGCAGATCCAACTCGTCGCGATGGCGCAGGCGGCCTTCTGCCGTGGCGAAGCGCGGGTCGCGCGCGGCTTCGGACTGACCCAGCGCTTCTGCCAAGGCGCGCCACTCCGCATCGGCGCGGACGGCGATCGTCAGCCAACGATCCGCCTCGGCGGTCAGATACACGCCATGCGGTGCCATCGACAGATGGCCATTTCCGCATCGCACGGGTGTCTGTTTCAGGCTGGCCTGGATGAGCGCATCGCCGATCATGGCGGAGGCGACCTCGCGTGCCGCGAGGTCGATGTGCTGCGCCTTGCGGGTGCGTCTTCGCTGCAGCAGGGCCGCCAGGGTTGCGGCGGCCGCATGCATACCGACCGAGTGATCCATGACGTGGCGCATTTCCACGGGCGGCCCGTCGCAGTAACCGCTCATCCACCCCAATCCGCCCCAGGCGCCAAACAAGGGTGCGTAGCCTGCGAAATGCGAGTCCGGACCGCTTTGACCCGAGGACGATATCGACAGCAATATGACATCGGGCTTGACCGCACACAGAGCGTCGAATCCAAGACCTAAGCGCTGCATCACGCCGGCGCGAAAACTCTCGGCTGCCACATCGGAAATGGCCACCAAGCGCTTCGCCAGGTGCACCGCTTCCGGCTGCTTCAAATTCAGCCGCACGGACAGTTTGTTCACCGAGACTTGGTCGAAAGTTGCCGCGCACATGCGCCCGTACACGGCATGCGGCTTACGAAACGCATCGAGACGCGTCTTGCTTTCTATCTTGATGCACTCGGCTCCCAGTTGCGAGAGAAGCTGCGTGCAGAATGGCCCGGCCGCATGAATCGTGAAATCGGCTATGCGCACGCCGCCCAAAGGCGCGTTGACGCGGTTCATGCCGCGGGCTCCGGAAGTTTCTCACCGAGCGCCGGCACTCGGCCGCCCCCTTTGAGCGGCGAGCACAGAAACTGAAACGGCGCCACCAAAACTTCCGCCTCGAGGCCCTCATCCAAGGTGAGCGGCGCGAACAAGCCGCGCGAGCGTTCGTGCTCGCCGCCCATCACCTCTTCGGGAGACCGGTATTTCGCGGCCGGCACACCCAGCTCCTGCGCCCAGCGCACGATGTCCTCGACGTTTTGCCGGCCCATCCATGCGCGGATGTGGCGATTGATCTCATCGCCGCGCCGGCTGCGCTCCAAGGGATCGGACAGCGCCGCGTCTTGCGTCCACGGCGGAGCGCCGAGCAATTGCACCAGCGCGTTCCACTGCCGATCCTCGAGCGTCAGCAGTTCGACGAAGCCGCCTTGCGCTTGAAACACGCCGCCATAGCGAAAGCTGCGCGTCTTGCGATGCTCGAGCGATCCATCCCCCAAGCGTTGCAGCGCAAAGGCGCCGATCGACAGCATCGCATCCTGCACCGAGACATCCACATACTGTCCCCCGTGGTCGGCCGCCGCCCAGCATGCGGATAGTGCCGCGAGCGCAGCCGCGCAGCCGCCCTGATACTGGCTGAAATGACCGTAGATTTTCAATGGCGGGCGATCCGGGAAGAGCTCGCAGGACAGTCCATTCGGCAGCAAGAATCCCTCACCGCCGGCATGCAGCAGGTTTACTTCCTCGCCGACCCAATCGGCCTTGGGGCCGCTCGCGCCGAAGGGCAGCACGCTCACGTGAATCAACGCAGGATGGCGCTTGGCGATTGCAACGGGATCCAGGCCCGCGGCAGCTCGCTCGCGCACCGGCGTGTCATCGATCAGGATGTCGGTGCGATTGAGTTCCTCATCCAGCCGCTGCCGGTCTTCCATGGCAGATAGGTCGCCAAGCATGCTGCTTTTGCCCACCGCCAAGAAGGCAAAGAGCGCGCTATGGGCCGTACCCTCGAGCAACGGAGGTGCGTTGCGCAGCGGCGAGCCGCCGGGCGGTTCGAGCATCACGACACTCGCGCCCATGGCGGCCAGCAGCCTGCAGGCGTAGGCGGCCGCCACCGTACGCGAGATTTCGAGGACGCGAAATCCGGAGAGGGGCAGGGCGCCTGCCTGCGCAATGTCCTCGCACGCCATGCTTGGGCTCCGTCGCAACCGTGGCTAACGGATCAAGGGCAACTCGAGATCAACGTGCGCGCCGTCTATGAAGGCGGGCAACTTCACGTCACGCGAGGGCAGTGCGACGGTGGCGAGTCCCGGCGTGGTGACTTCGCCGCGCTGATTCTCTGCCGCGATCTCGATGTCGACCAGGGCGGTCTTGTCCTTTACGTATTTGCCGACCACTTTTGCCTTGCAGAAGGTCGTATCGCCGACGATGTTGAAGCGGCGCATTTCCGTGCGGACGCGCTTCAAAACGCCGGTATCGCCCATCCAATTGGTGATCAATGTGCACATCCACGAGGAGCGTTGCGGGCCGTAATCGTACGTGCCGGGCACGCCGACTTCTTTGGCCACCGATTCACGGTGGTGGCCGATGCCCGTGTACTCCACGCCGCCGCCGGCCTCGGGATTGCGGAAGAAGTGTCCCGGATGCTTGACGGCCGCCTGCAACACGACGCCGTGCGTGTGGCCGCGGCCGCAGCCCACCAAGAACCCCATGGTGTCCATCAAAGAGAGGGGGCCGCGCGCGATCGTGGGCAACGGCTCGCCTTCCTTGACGTCTTCCCAATAACGCACAGCCGGGCCGCGCACATTCTTGGGCTCGTCGAGAATCATCGCATCGATACGGTCGTGATCTTCGTTGGTGTATTGATGTTGCTCGATTTCCTTGTATTTGCCGGCATCGCGCGCGGCCTTGCGCTCATGGCGTGTGCAAGTTCCCAATGCCCGGGCTACCAATTCGCTGCGCTGGTTGTAGTAGCAGGCCTCGACGTATTGCAGCACCAAGCGGCCGGAAAACTTGCTCTGCTTTTCCTCGACTCCGACGACCCGCTCGATGGCGGTGATGCGATCCCCGGGCCGCACATGGCGAAATAATTCCCAATCGTTGCCTGCATAGAAGCCATGCACGCCGGGCAGTCCCCAACGCGTGCGGCCCAACCAACCAAAGGCCATGGGGAACATCGGGTGCGCCAGCATGGTGCCGTAGCGAGTCGACGCCCCGTAGCCGATGTCACGGTACAGCGGGTTCAGATCGCCAATGCCATTGCACCAGTTGCGCAAGGTATCGGCAGTTGCGTCTTGCAGGTAGGGGCCTTCGGGCCGCAATTGCAGACCGATCATGGCACGCGCATCGGCGACGGCCTTATCGGTAATGACGCCTTCAGCGGGAGCGGATCCGACGTCAGATGAGGAGGGGGTGGTGCTCGCGGGAGTGGTCGCCAAGGTAGTCTCCATACTATGAATGCATAATGCATTGTATATTAATTGCTGACTTTCGGCAACTGGCGCTCTTGGGACGCTCGCCCATGCGCGCCACGCGCTTCGG
>WNFR01007148.1_pt1 | contig 11360 bp, 4 predicted proteins | sample 5400221 | NCBI WGS metagenome assembly WNFR01 (sample SAMN13153357, study PRJNA577476) | soil metagenome | isolation source: 40 cm soil under Madrone tree | place: USA:California | collected 2016-06-14 | reverse complement strand
TCGGTGCGACGTTGGTGCGATCGCCGGGTTCGCCCCCCAAACCGAACGAATTGTTGAAGTACGATCCGTCCACCGTCATGTTGTTCAATCGGTTGTCCTGACCGGCGAACGAAACGAACGAGAGTGCACCCGACGATGTCGGTTGCTGGGTCGCAGTGTACTGCGGCGTGAGCCGCAGCAAGTCTTCGACGCGCCGGCTGATCGTCGGGAGATGCGCGATCTGCTGCGTCGTCACCGTCGTGGCGGCGCCGGTGCGCTCGGAGCTGAAGACAGAGCCGGCCGCCGGCGCGGTAACCGTGATGGGTGTCAGCTCGACGGTAGCGTGTGCCAGCACGAAACGCACATCGGACGTCACGCCCAGGGTCAGGTCAATGCCGTTCTGAATTGCCGGCCGGTAGCCCACCTGCGAGACGCTCACCCGATAGGGGCCGCCCACCCGCATGCCGGGAATCGTGAACCGGCCGTCCGCCCGCGAGACTGCCGAGTACGTCGTGCCGGACGGTCCGTGCACGGCGACCACGCGCGCGCCTTCGACCGGTGTGCCGGCGGAGTCCGTGGCGATGCCGGCGATGGCCGAGGTCGTGACGCCTTGGGCCAGCGCCGAGCCCACGACGAACATCGAAAAGACCGCCGCAGCCACGAGGGCGCGGCCAGAGCCAACGATCCAGCGCATGGATGGACCTCTCCTTGGAAGAAACGGATGCAGGTGGCTTGTGCCCATCGAGACCGGGAGAAAGTGGTCCCGATCCCAAACCGCGTCAAGGACGCTAGGTGGGTGCTTTACGCAGTAGATACACGGCTGCGACGCCAACGAGAATATTCGGCGTCCACGCCGCCAGCATCGGCGGCAACACACCTCCCGCGCCGACGGCTTTGGCCAGCTGAAACATCAGCAGCACGATGAAAGTCGTGGCGAGGCTCGCCGCGACACCCCAGGCCGCGCCGCTCTTGGGACTCGAGATCGCGAGCGGCGCGCCGAACAGCGCAATCAGGAGACAGATGAACGGAATCGCGATCTTGAGCGCGAGCTCGACTTGCAGCTTCTTGGCATTCGAGCCGCTCCGGGTCAGCGCATCGATGTAGCGCCGCAGCTCGCCGTAGCGCATCTCGTCCGGCGCCTTCGGCTCGGCGAGCAGATCCACCGGCCGCTCGGTCATGGTACGCGTCTGCAGCGAATCGAACTCGAAGGCGGCCTCGCCGCCGGGCTCGTTGCCGGCCAGATACCGCAGCGTCCCCCGAACCAGGGTCCAGCGCGGCCGCACCTTGCCGCTGTCGCCGTAGACCGCGCGCTGGGCAGCCAATACGATCGTCGGATACGCGGCGCCAGAGCCTTCGCGCTCCAGCATCAGGTCCGTCATCTCGCGCGTCCGCAGCTCGAGCGCGCGAATGGCGTAGACCCAGCCACCGTCTGCGCGATACACGAAGTTGTAGCGCGAGCTGGTGGACCGGATCGCCTTCTCGCCCAGCAGCTCGAGGCGCCGCGACGTGGCCACCGGCGCGACTTCGCCGAGCAGCAAGCCGGCGATGAAGGCGGCGCCGGCGGCGCCGAACAGTGGCCGCACCAGCCGGTGAAACGAGATGCCCGACGCCTTCGCCGCGGTGAGCTCCGAGTGCCGGCCGAGCGAGCCCACCGTGAACACCGTCGCGAACAGCACGGCGACGGGCAGCACCAGAAACATCTTCTCAGGAAGGTCGAAGACGTAGGACAAGGCGACGGCGTCGGGCTTGATCCCACGCGCCATGTAGGTGTCGAGCTTGTCGGTCAGATCGATCACGATCACGAGAATCGGGAAGCCGAGCAGCGTGATGAGAAAGACCCGCAGCCACTCGCTCAAGAGGTACCGATCGAGGGTCCGCAGCGTGATCTTCACAGCCGCTTCCGAATCGTTCCCACCCAGCCGAACAGCGTCTCCTTCAGCTCGTCCCAGTCACCGCCGTGCGCGGTGCTGCCGGCGCGGCGCACGGAGAGGAGCAAGGGGATCGCCACGATCAGGAAGATGAGATTCGGCGTCCACATCGCGAAGAACGGCGGCACGATCAGCCGGTCGCCCAGTTCCTCGCCGCCGATGAGGCCGACGTAATACACCGAGAAGACGGCCAGGCTCGTGCCGATCACGAGCCCCACGCCGCCCCGCGGGTAGCGGATGGCGAGGGGCATGCCGAGCAGCGCGAAGATCACGCAAGCCGCGGAGATGGCGAGCTTCTTCTGAATCTCGACCTCGTAGATCGCGGCCCGCTGCTGCGCCGCCCGGAGCCGCTGGTTGTAGGCTGACGGCGTCTGCGAGGTGTATGCCGGGTTGGTGACGGTGCGCAGCCCTTGCCCGGACGGTGTCGCCTGCGCGGCCTGCGCGGCGCGCGGCGTGACCAGTCGCTTGATCGCGCCGAGGAGGACGCAGTACCGGCTGGGCCGCGATGGTGTCGTGTCGATGGCCGGCGGCGGCAGCGGCACGAGCTTGGCGGCGCGGCGCAGCTCCGCCGACACGGCGGTGAGCGCTTCGGTGCGGACACGCTCGAGATCCTCGCGGGCGCGGGCCACGACGTCCTGCATCGCACAGATCGTCATCTCGCGGTCGCCCCGGTATTCGTCGTTCTTGGTCGGCTCGAACGTGTTGCTGACGCCTGCAACCTTGATGCGATTGACCTGATAGAAGGTACGATTGAAGTGCCCGGGCTCGGTGCGCTTGATCTCGTGCATCTCGCCGTCGCGCAGCGTCAGATAGAGATCGGTGCCGCCCGAGCTGTAGGCCATCCGGCCCGAGTCGGCCATGATGATGCGGCGCCGGTCGGGGTCCTCCAGATCGTATATCGTCACGTCGCTCAAGGCGTTTGAGGCGGGGTCGATGCGGGCGGCGCGGAGAAAGAATTGTCCCGCCACGACCTCATTGATCACCTGTTCCTTCAGCTGAAACGTCGGCTTCTTGCGTTGGATGTCGACGAGGAGCGTCCGCAGCGTGTGATTGGAGCGCGGCAGGATCTGATCGTTCCAGAGGAACGCGATCGCCCCGATCAGCGTCGCGCCACCCAGCACGGGCGCGAGGATCCGGACCACACTGATGCCGCTCGCCTTCATGGCGGTGACTTCGTTGTCGGCGGCGAGATGGCTGAACGTGTACAGCACGGCGACGAGCACGGCCATCGGCAGCGTCATGGCCACGATGAAGGGAATCGACAGTGCGAACACTTCGAAGATGACGCCCCACGGCAGGCCCTTGCCCACGAAGTTGCCGAACTGCTTCGCGACCTGATTGACGAGCATCGCGAACGTCAGCGCCGCGAGCGCGTAGAGGAGCGGAGGAATGTGTTGGCGCAGGATGTAACGGCTCAGGATGCGCACGGTTGGTCGCGCCATTATATTCGGAACCCCAAGTCTCTACAAGGGATGCGGCGTCTCGCCCAGCTAGTTGTACTCGCCCTCACGCTCGTCGTACCCCGGGTTCATGCGCAGGCTCCTGTGTACACGTTTGGCGTGCCCCCACTCGCCCCGGCGCGCAATCCCGCACTGGCGCCGGGCGGCAGGCTGGGCCCGCGCGTCCCGCCATCGATCCTCGCGCGCGCCTGGGCGGAGCGGATCCTCGCGCAACGACCACCGCTTTTTGGTACGCCGGCAACTCTCTCGCCAGCGTTGTTGCCGCCCTCCGCCGCCCCTTCGCCGCCCATCGCCGCCGCAGTTCCTTACGCCGACATCGGCATGCAGCTCAACCTGCGGATCGAGCTGAAGGCGGACCAGTTCCGCAACCTGCGGTGCTCCTCGCAGGAGCTGCAGGCGACGCTCTCGGGGTGCAGCTCGGGATTCCCGACGATCACACCCAATCCGCAATACGCGCTTCGCACCGCGGGCATCGTGGGCCAGCGGCTGCACGTGGATGTGGACTTCGACAGCCAGCGCGAGTTCGACGCCAACAACAACATCCACGTCTGGTACGAGGGGCTGGAGGACGAATTCCTGCGCCGGGTCGAGGCCGGCAATGTGACGTTTCAGGCGCCGGCGTCACGCTTCATCACCGCCGCGATTCCCGCCAACAACTTCGGCGTGCAGGCCATCGCCCAGGCCGGTCCCTTGGAGCTTCGGGGCATCGTGGCGCAGCAGAAAGGCAACGTCGTGAAGGACCGGTTCTACAGCGTCGGCGACGTCACGAGCCAGCCGCTCGATCGTGAAGCGCGAGATCTCGACTACGAGTCCGGCCGGTTCTTCTTCGTCATCGACCCGGCCGCGCTCCCGGGTTATCCGTCGATTGATATTCTCCAACTCGACCAAGCCCCTAGGCCCGATTCCCTAACTGTCGGCGCGCTGCGCATCTATCGCCGCCGCGCGGTCGCGCCCACCTCGAGCGGGAACCAGAACGTCGGCGGGGTGCGCGCGGTCGCCTGCGCGCCCGGCGTCAGAGCGGTCGATTGCAACGGCCAGCGCGAGGGTCCGTTCGAGTGGGAGATCCTGCAGGAGGGGAAAGACTATTACGTCGATCCGACCGGCACCTGGTTCGCGCTGGCCAACCGCCTGGACCAGAGTGACTACCTCGCCGTCTCGTATGTCACGGCGAGCGGCACCGATTCGATCGGCACGATTCCGGTGGACGCGAGCAGCGACACGGCGAAGGTCGACACGCTGCGGCTTGTGTACGACCCCAAGCCGTCGGTGAATGCGACGTCGCCCACCTTCCGGTTCGAGATCCGCAGCGTATATCGCGTCGGCGGGCGCGAGATCGACCGCACCAGCGTCGATCTCACGTTGAGCGTGAACCAGCGCGAGCGCAGCGCGGCCGGCGATACGTATCTCCAGCGGCTGGGAGTCGCACTTGCAAACGACGCGACGCAATTCGATCAGTACAACCGTCTGTTCCCGCGCGCGCGCGATCCGAACCAGGGCGATCCGGTGCGCGATTTGTTCATCGTGTTCCCGCACCTCGCGCCGTTCGCCGATGCGACGAAGTTGACCACGGCAGAGCGCAACGACTCGTTGTACCGCACCCCGCGCATCTATCTCGCGAGCCAAGGACCCCCGTCGGTATTCGCGCTGCACCTCCACGCCGAGGCAACCGCGTCCGCGGACCGGTCGACGCTGTCGCTGAACAGCTTCCAGATCCGCGAGGGCAGCGAGCGGATCTACGTGGGCAACCGGCTGCTCACGCGCGGACAGGACTACACGATCGATTACACGACGGGACAGCTGCAATTCAAGAACCCCGACGCGCTGTTTCAGGGGGGGATCTCGCAGGTGCGCGCGCAGTTCGAGGAGCGGGCGGCGTTCGCGCTCGCGCCGACGACGACCTACGGGCTGGCGGCTCGCTACGACCTGGGCGCGGTGGGGCAGGTGAACCTCCTCGGCATCTTCCAGAGTGAGCAGAGCACGTTCACGCGGCCGCCGCTCGGTTTCGAGCCGTCATCGGGCTTCATCGGCGGGATATCGACACAGCTGCGCTTCCAGCCCGAGTGGCTGACGCGGTTCATGAACGCGCTTCCCGGCGTCAAGACGAGCGTGCCGTCGGCGCTGAGCGTGAACGGCGAGCTCGCCTTCTCGAAGCCGTCGCCCAACCGGTTCGGCCAGGCCTACATCGAGGAGTTCGAAGGCGGATCGGCGCGGTCGATTATCCTCGCCGACAACACATGGCACTGGGGCAGCATTCCAACGTCGGTGCGCGGCCTCGAGACGCTAGGCATCACGGGCGCCTTCGATCCCAACCAGGCCGCATTCCTCACCTGGCAGAGCCTGCCGTATCGGGCGAGCGGCGGTCAGTTCGCGCCGATTCAATATCTGCCGCAACAGATCGATCCCACCCTGCGCTTCACCGGCCAGGCCCAGGCGGCGGAGCCGGTGCTGTGGCTGACGCTGCAGCCGGACAGCGTGGTCGGGCTCGCGAATACCCGCCATGACTCGCCGGATTTCGGACGTCCCAACTGGACCAGGGTCCCGCAGAACGCGCCGCGGTGGCGTTCGATCACGCAAACGCTGTCGGCCACGGGCCTCGATCTCTCGCGCGTCGAGTTCCTGGAGTTCTGGGTCTGGGAGGATGCCGGGCGGACCGCTCAGGCGAATGCCGCGACCGTGTTGTTCGACTTCGGCGGCATCTTCGAGGACGCCCTCGCCTTCACGCCGACGTCGTTTACCGTGAGTGCTGCCGGCGACACCACGTACGCCGGCATTCGGCGCACGGGTGCGGGGCGGCTCGACGACGAGCGGGATCCACGCACGCACACCTGGAGCGCGACGATCAACGACGAAGGCATTCTCTCCGACCGCGTGGTCGACGGCATCCTCGATGCCACTCACGGGGTTGTGATCGACACGATGCCGCTCTGCTCCGCTACCGAAAACGGGCAGCTCGTGCCGTACGCCCTGGGCGACATTCGGTCACGTTGCGGCCGCCACAACAACGCGGTCGATACCGAGGACCAGGACGGCGACTTCGTGCTCGACTCGGTCGCCGGCGTGCGGACGTCGGAGAGCTTCGTACGCTACGCATTTCCGATTGGCGATCCCCGCTACTTTGTGCGCGACGGCGGCCGAGATCCGGACGGCGCGGGCTGGCGCCTGTACCGGATCCCATTCCGCACCGACACGCTGCAGGTCGGCAACCCCAGCCTGCGGCAGGTGCAGTCGCTCCGGATCACCGTTGTCGCGCCGGCGCCTGCCGGCGCCGAGACCGCGCTCCCCTTCGCGCTGTCCCGCGTGCGGCTCATCGGCAGCTCCTGGGTGAAGCGCAGTGATACGCCAATCCTTGGCATCGGTGGCGACCGCGGCACGGGGCTCGGCGAAGTCGTCGCGTCTGTCATCAGCACCGAGAACCAGGATCTCGGCTACACGTCGCCCCCCGGGGTTACCGATGAGGCGGGCCGCCGGGATGCCGCATTTCAGATCGGGGCCACCGAAATCAATGAGCGGTCCATGCGCGTGCTGGCTCGGGGCTTGGGGCTCGGGACGAGGGCCGAAGCGTATCTGCGATTTACCACTGAAGGCGACAAGAACTTCCTCAAATACCGGACGCTGCGCGTCTGGGCGCGCGGGCGCGGGCCGGGGTGGGAGGATGGCGACCTCGAGTTCTTCATCAAGGCCGGCAAGGATCAGGACAACTTCTACATGTATCACACGCCGGCGCGCACGACCTCGTGGGAGCCCGAGGTCGTCGTGCAGTTCGAGCGCTGGCTGATCCTGCGCGCGCGCATCGAGCAGGCATGGCTATCGGGTGACAGCGCCCGCGTATATCCCGGGTGTCCCGATTCCACGCTGGTGCCGAACGACGGCGCTTATGTCATGTGCGACGGTCCTTACATCGCCCACGTGCGCGATCCCGGCACCGCGCCGCCGAATCTCTCGCGCGTGCAGGAAATCGCGGCGGGGATGTGGCGGATCGGGACCAGCGCAGTCGTGGACCCGGCGGAGCTCTGGGTCGACGACATCCGCCTGGGCGACGTGGTGCGCGAGACCGGTGCGGCGGGCGCCATCGATATCGCCCTGGCGGCCGCTGATGTCGCCGACCTCGCCATCAGTCTCTCGCGGCGCGACGGCCAGTTTCGGCAATTGACCGACGATCCGTCGTACGTCACGGATAACAGCGCCAACATCAGCGGCACGTTGCGGGTCGACCGGTTCCTGCCCGATCGCTGGGGGCTCTCAGTGCCGGTGACGTTCCAGCGCAACCTCATCACCAGCGACCCCTTCTATCTCAGCGGCACCGATTTGCGCGCCGATGCGCTGCGACATTTGCGCACGCCGCGCACCAGCGCGGGGAGCTACGCATTTTCCGCCCGCCGGATCCGCCAGGCGAGCAAAGGGCCGGCGCGCTGGCTGCTGGATCCCGTGTCGCTGTTCGGATCGTACGCGAACGGCGACACGCGCACGTCGCTGTCGCGCGCGAACGGCTCGAGCTACGCGTTCAATCTCGACTACACGATGGCGCCGAACCCGGCGTCGATCCGGGTGGCGGGCCAGGTGCTGCGACTCAATCCTTCGCGCATCCATTTCCGCACGGGGATGGTGGGCAGCGATGCCGAGCGGTTCACTTTCCTCGTGCCGATCCCGCAAGCGGGGGACACCGCGCCCCCGGCCGTCTCGCAGATTCGGGCGTGGCAAAACTCCGGCGGCGTGCAGCTCACGCCCGTGACGGGAATGCAGGTCGGTGTCGATGCCGTCTCGACCCGCGATCTGCGCAGCTACGGCGACTCGACCACCATGGGCCGCCTGATTCGCCAGCAACACGCGTCGCTGTTCGGGAACGACGTCGGTCTGGAGACCCAGCGTCTCGTGACGACGTCGCTTTCGCTGACTCCCCGCGTGAGCACATGGATTCGGCCGCGCGCCTCGGTCGGCTCCTCGTTCGCGTTCACGCGCGACCCCAACGCCCGGCAGCCGGTACGGGCGGAAGGCGACACCGCCGGCCCGTTCCGGGTTCCGGCTGCGTTCAGCAATGCGCGCCGCCTCGAGACCGGCGCGCAGCTCGATACGCGCCGTCTCGCGCGGGCGATGTTTGGCGACTCGTCGGCCGCAGCGAACTGGCTCGGCCACATCACCGGGCTCGACGTGACGTACAGTGCGCAGCAGGGGTCCACGTTCAGCCGCGCAACTGAGACGCCCAACGCCGGCTATCAGCTGGCGCTGGGGGGATTCGACAGCTTTCGGCAGGTCGATGGGCTGCTCGCTACGTCGGCGACGCAGACCACGAGCCTGTCCACGGGTGGAGTGGCGGTCCTGCCGCTGGGTCTGCGCGCCACTGCGACCTACCGCTTCACCCGCGGGATCATCTGGACCTTGCGCGCCGACGACCAAGTGCCGATTCGCAGCCGCACACGGGAGTGGCCCAATGGGTCGATCAGCTGGTCGTTCTCGCCCCGGCAGCTCGTCGGCCGGCTCCTGACGAACGTGAACGCCCGGGTGGGATATCGGCGCGCAGAATCGATCAATGAACAACCGACGTTCGTCGCCGTGGGAGGGCCACTCGGCAGCGTCGCCATGAACAGTACGATCGACAAGACGTTCACGCCGTCGGCTTCAGTCACCTGGGTGGGCGGCGTCTTCACGACGTTCGATTTGTCGCGGACGACGTCGGACCGGCTCAGCGCCGGCAATCTGTTTCGCAGCGTCCGCGATGCGCACAACGCCACCGTGACGTTCTCGTTCCGGCCCCCGACCAAGGGCAGGTGGCGTTCCAACATCCGGACGACGGCGGGGTATTCCGTAGCGGCCAATACGACCTGTTTGCAACGCGCCGGCCAGACGGCCTGCGTGCCGTATGTGGACAGCCGGCAGACGCAGGCTCAGCTTACCATGGACACGGACCTCCCGACCAACATGAGCGCGGGACTGCAGATGGCCTACGTTCTCAACGAGGAGCGGCAAACGAACCGCAAAATCTCGCAGTTTGTGATTACGGCATTCGTGCAGCTGTCGACAAGCGTGGGACAGTTACGATGAACTCGTCCGTCACGCGTCGTGCGTCGCGCGTGGTGCTTGCCCTCGCTCTCGCGTGTCAGGCGCGAGCCGGCGGCGGAAGCGCGAAGGCAAGTCGCGAGTTCAATGGTCATACCGCCTTCACGTACGTGGAGCAGCAGATGGCGTTTGGCCCGCGCATCCCCAACACGCCGGGGCACGAGAAGATGGGCGACTGGTTGCTGACCACGCTGCACGCCCGGGCCGACACCGTCGCCGTGCAAGACTTCCGCTGGACCACGCGCAAGGGCGCGAACCTCCACATGCGCAATTTCTTCGCGCGGTTTCGCCCTCAGGCAACCGACCGGGTCCTGTTCCTGGCGCACTGGGACACTCGGCCGTTCGCGGACAAGAGCCAGAACCTGGGGCAGCAGCGCTTGCCGGTCCCGGGAGCGAACGACGGCGCTTCCGGAGTCGCGGTCTTGCTCGGTCTCGCGGACGTGCTCAAAGCGACGCCGCCCACGATGGGCGTGGATCTGCTGTTCGTCGACGGCGAGGACTACGGCGATTTCAACGATTCGACAGAGACGTTGATCGGCGCGCGGTACTTCGCCAAACATCAGCCGCCCGGGTACACGACGCTGTACGCGGTCTTGTTGGACATGGTGGGGGACAAGGACCTGCAGTTCTATCAGGAGGGCTACTCGATGTCGGCCGCGCCGGAAGTCGTCCAGCGCGTCTGGCAGACAGCGGAGCGGCTTGGGTATTCTAAGGTGTTCATCCCCCGCGCCGGTCAGACCCTGATCGATGATCATGTGCCGCTGCAGCAGGCTGGCATCCGGGCCATCGATGTCATCGACTTTGACTTTCCGTATCACCACACCACCGAAGACACGATCGATAAGGTCAGTGCCGAGAGTTTGCAGATTGTTGGTGATGTGGCGGTGGCTCTGGTTCGGCAATAAGAACGTGCGTCGTGCGTCGTACGTCGTGCGTAAATGCGATTGTCTTACGCGGGTTTTCGGTGACAGGCCTCTCCGGATTCTTGGATATGCTGTCTTATGGACAGCTATCGATCCCTTGATGCCTGGAAGATTGCCCACGAAGCCTCGTGTCTGACGTATCGGTCATGCGACAAGGCCTATCAGGGCAAAGCTCGACCAATCTTTGATCAACTCCGACGCGCCGCCCTATCAGTCGAAGCGAACATTGTAGAGGGTTATGCGCTAGGGACGTCGGCCCTCTGCGGCAGACATCTAAGAATCGCCTTCGGCTCGGCTGCCGAAGGCGAATGCCTTATTCGGGTCGCTGATGAGCTCGGTTATCTCCCTCCCGATACTTGCAAAGAGTTGGAAGGCCTGCTCGGTCGAGCGATCCAGATGCTGCGTCGTCTCATGAGGAACCCACCAGCAGCACCGACGCACGACGCACGACGTACGACGCACGCGAATGGATGACAAACGCGCCGCGCTCCTGCTGGCATGCCTGGCCCTGGCAGGCGCCGGAATTCGATTTGTATTGTCGCCCTCTCCAAGCGATCCACCCGGTGACGTTCGACTTCAATCGTCCGCCATCGTTCCGCCGGGTGGCCTGCGCGAGACGGCGCGACGCGCCGCCCAACTGTCTCGCCCGTTGCTTCCCGGCGAGCGCATTGACGTCGATCGGGCCGACGTGAGCGAGATCACACGCTTGCCCCGGGTCGGACCGGCGCTCGCGCAGCGAATCGTCGCGTGGCGCACCGAACACGGTCCATTTGGCAGCCTCAGCCGGCTCGACAGCGTGTCGGGTGTCGGTCCGAAACTGCTCGATGCCATCCAGCCGTTCGTGTCTTTTTCGGGGGTTCCGGCCACAAAACCTTGACCGGCTTGGCACCGAAACACATTTTAGGCCTTCAATTTCAATGAGTTGCGTACGGCGAGCGTTGCCCTTACCCAAGACAAGCTCGGTGAGATCCTCCTCCGCGAGGGTCTGATCACCCAGGAACAGCTGAGGAAGGCCCTTC
>WNFR01010509.1_pt1 | contig 11361 bp, 10 predicted proteins | sample 5400221 | NCBI WGS metagenome assembly WNFR01 (sample SAMN13153357, study PRJNA577476) | soil metagenome | isolation source: 40 cm soil under Madrone tree | place: USA:California | collected 2016-06-14 | reverse complement strand
AAAATCTGGCCCGGCTGGCCAAGGAATTGGGGCCGATCTTCTGGCTCGACATGATGGGTACGCCATTTGTCGTCGTCTCGGGCCACGATCTGGTCGACGAGCTCAGCGACGAGAAACGGTTCGACAAGGCGGTGAAAGGGTCGCTGCGCCGCGTGCGGGCCGTTGCCGGCGACGGACTGTTTACAGCGTACACGAACGAGCCGAACTGGAGCAAGGCGCACAACATCCTGCTGCAGCCGTTCGGCAACCGCGCCATGCAGTCCTATCACCCGAGCATGGTGGACATCGCCGAGCAGCTGGTGAAGAAGTGGGAGCGGCTCAACGCCGACGACGAGATCGACGTCGTTCACGACATGACCGCGCTGACGCTCGACACCATCGGATTGTGCGGTTTCGATTACCGTTTCAACTCGTTTTATCGAGAAGACTATCACCCGTTCGTCGAGTCGCTGGTGCGTTCGCTTGAGACCATCATGCTGACCCGTGGCCTTCCGCTCGAAGGGCTGTGGTTGCGCAACCGCAACCGCGACCTCGCAAGTGACGTCGCCTTCATGAACAAGATGGTCGACGAGATCGTCGCCGAGCGCCGCAAGAACGCCGAAGCCGCCGCGGACAAGAAGGACATGCTCGGCGCCATGATGACCGGCGTCGATCGCGCCACCGGCGAGCAGCTCGATGACGTCAACATCCGCTACCAGATCAATACGTTTCTGATCGCTGGCCACGAAACCACCAGCGGTCTTTTATCCTGCACGTTGTACGCACTGCTGAAGCATCCCGACGTTCTCAAAAAAGCCTATGAGGAAGTCGATCGGGTGCTTGGGCCCGATATAGATGCCAAGCCGACCTATCAGCAGGTTACGCAACTCACCTACATCACGCAGATTCTGAAAGAGGCGCTGCGGCTTTGGCCGCCCGCGCCGGCCTATGGCATCGCGCCGCTCAGGGATGAGACCATCGGCGGCAAATACAAACTCCAGAAGAACACATTTGTTTTGGTACTTGCGCTGGCATTGCATCGCGACCCCTCGGTGTGGGGACCGAACCCGGACGCGTTCGATCCGGAAAATTTCAGTCGCGAGGCTGAGGCCGCGCGACCCGTCAATGCATGGAAGCCGTTCGGCAACGGCCAGCGCGCCTGCATCGGCCGCGGCTTTGCGATGCACGAAGCGGCGCTCGCCATCGGTATGATCCTGCAGCGTTTCAAGCTGATCGATCACAACCGCTATCAGATGGTGCTGAAGGAAACGCTGACCATCAAGCCTGACGGTTTCAAGATCAAGGTGCGTCCGCGTGGCGAGAAAGATCGCGGCGCTTATACCGGCGGGACTACGACGACAGCCGCGGCATCGACTGCCACGCCGACGCCGCGGGCGCGGACCCGTCCGGGACACAACACGCCGCTCTTGGTGCTTTACGGATCAAACCTCGGGACCGCCGAGGAACTGGCAACCCGGGTCGCCGATCTCGCCGAGGTTAACGGCTTTGCGACAAAGCTCGCGCCGCTCGATGATTCCGTGGGCAAGCTGCCGGAGCAGGGCGGCGTCCTGATTTTCTGCGCGTCGTACAATGGCGCGCCGCCCGACAACGCCACGCAATTCGTCAAGTGGCTCGGCAGCGACCTGCCGAGGGACGCGCTCTCGAAAGTGCGCTACGCGGTGTTCGGTTGCGGCAACAGCGACTGGGCCGCGACCTATCAGTCGATCCCGCGGATGATCGACGAGCAATTGGCGGCACACGGCGCCAAGAGCGTCTACGCGCGCGGCGAGGGCGACGCCCGCAGCGATCTCGATGGCCAATTCGAGAGCTGGTTCGCCAAGCTCGCGCCGCTGGCGACCAAGGAATTCGGTATCGATTCCAATTTCACCCGCAGCGCCGAGGACGAACCGCTCTACAAGATCGAGCCGGTGGCTCCATCAGCGGTCAATGCGATCGTCGCCCTTGGCGGCGTCGCGCCGATGAAGGTCCTGGTCAACAGCGAACTGCAGAACAAGGCGGGCGCCAACGCCTCTGACAGGTCCACCCGGCACGTCGAGGTGCAATTGCCGCCCGATATCACCTATCGCGTCGGCGCTCCCCGCCGACCAGATCCGGTTGCAGGTGGCGGAAGGCCGGCGCGCGCAATTGCCGGTCGGCGACGCGGTGTCGGTCGGCCGGCTGTTGACCGATTTCGTCGAATTGCAGCAGGTCGCGACCCGCAAGCAGATCCAGATCATGTCGGAGCACACGCGCTGTCCCGTGACCAAGCCGAAACTATCAGCCTATGGCGGCGACGATGCCGCTGCATCCGAGCATTATCGCGCAGACATCCTCGGCAAGCGCAAATCGGTATTCGACCTGTTGGAGGAACATCCAGCCTGCGAGCTGCCGTTTCACGCCTATCTGGAAATGCTGTCGCTGCTGGCGCCGCGCTACTATTCGATCTCGTCATCGCCCTCGGGCGATGCCTCGCGCTGCAGCGTCACGGTCGGCGTGGTCGAGGGGCCCGCGAGTTCGGGCCGCGGCGTCTATAAAGGCATCTGCTCGAATTATCTCGCCAGCCGCCGCGAAGGCGAGACGATCCAGGCGACGGTTCGCGAGACCAAGGCCGGGTTCCGGCTGCCGGACGATCCTTCCGTGCCGGTCATCATGGTCGGCCCCGGAACGGGCCTGGCGCCGTTCCGCGGCTTCCTGCAGGAGCGCGCCGCGCTCAAGGCCAAGGGCGCAGAGCTTGGCCCGGCGCTGCTGTTTTTCGGCTGCCGCCATCCCGATCAGGATTTTCTCTACGCGAATGAACTGAAAGCCTTCGAAGCCGACGGCATCACCGAGCTGCATACCGCGTTCTCGCGCGCGCAAGCTCCGAAGACCTATGTGCAAAACCTGGTCGCGGCGCAGAAGGACCGCGTTTGGAGCCTGATCGAGAATGGCGCGATCATTTACGTCTGCGGCGACGGCGGAAAGATGGAGCCCGACGTCAAGGCGGCACTGGTTGCGATCTATCGCGAACGCAAAAGCGCCGATGCCGAGGCAGGCCAGCGCTGGATCGACGATCTCGGCACCAAGAACCGCTACGTGCTCGACGTCTGGGCGGGTGGGTAGTTTTAGCCGGTGTAGCCCGGATGGAGCGAAGCGAAATCCGGGTTATTACGCAACTGGTGGACCTATCCCGGATTGCGCTTCGCTCCATCCGCGCTACGTGGCGCCAGGTACGACGCCTTCACGCGTCATCGTTTCGGCAATCGCTCGAAGGCGGGCATGCCCTCGGGGATGTGATGGAAAGCCTGCTTGTCGATCGTAAAAATCGCCATCTGCGGGCCGCCATACAGGCTGGGGTCGTCGAGCGTGCCGACTTTTAAGATCACCGCGGGCAACCGCGGCCGCAGTGTCGTTAGATGCGTGCCGTATTCGGCACAGAATTCCCGCGTCACCGCGCCTTCGAGATCGCAGCGGGTAAACTGCCTGGGCGTTCCCTTGGCGTAGCTGAAGCCGGCGGGCGGCATCAGGAGAAACATGTTCGGAGAGCCGCCAGAGAAGTATTGGCACTCGCGGCAGTGGCATTGCGCCTTCATCATCGGCTCGCCGTCGGCCACGTAGCGCACCCGGCCGCAATAGCATCCGCCTTCGAGTTTCATCGCACCTTCCTAATGCATCGCCTTGGCGGAGGCCGCATGCGCATGCTTGTCGATCGCATCGATAATTTGCGGCCACATCCGGATCGGCAGCGCGTGACCCATGCCGTCGATCATCAGGAGCCTTGCGCCAGGGATCGAGGCGGCGGTGTCCTTGCCGCCTTCGGGGCGCACCAGGGGATCGACGGTGCCGTGAATCACCAGGGTCGGCGCCTTGACCGATGCCAGCCGCTGCTTGCGGTTGCCTGAGGCGAGGACCGCGCGGAACTGCCGCCCGACGCCGGCGGGATTGAGACCGCGCTCGAAGTTGCGTTCGGCGCGGGCGCGATCGAGGGCTTCGTCCTGCGGAAAGCTGCCGACGCGCAGGATTTTCCAGGTCTGCGCGTAGCGCTCGAAATACTCTTCCTTGGTGGCCGGCGGCGGCGCCATCAGCATGGCGGAGGCTTCGCGCGTCGGCGCTGGCACTTTTGGATTGCCGGTTGTCGACATGATCGAGGTGAGCGAGCGTACCCGCTGCGGAAACGAAATCGCGATCTCCTGGGCGATCATGCCGCCCATCGATGCGCCGACCAGATGCGCCGACTTGATGCCGAGCACATCCATCAGGCCGACGGTGTCCTCCGCCATGTCGCGCAGCGTGTATGGCGCGGCGACCGGGATTTTCAGGAACCGCAGCTTGAGCAGTTCGACCGCGCCCAGGCGCTTGCCGCCGGTCATCCTGCTGGATTTGCCGATGTCGCGATTGTCGAACCGGATCACGCGAAATCCGCGCGCCGCAAGCTGCCGGCAGAACTCGTCATCCCAATGGATCATCTGGGCGCCCAGCCCCATGATCAGCAACATCGGTTCCGCGCCGGCGTCGCCGAAAATCTCGTAACAGAGCTCGATGCCATTGGCCCGGGCGATCTGCGGCGGTTGATGGGCTGTTAACTTCACCTCGGCTGTTCCCTTGGAATGGTTGCAGAATGGTATTGCGATGAGGACTCTATGGCACGGTTTTTCGCGCGGCAGAAGGCTTCCCGGCCGCGGGGAAGCGGCAAATCGACGCCTGCAATGTTGACCGTCCTGTCGCAACAGTATGATATGACGAACAGGCGGGGCGCCAAAGCCCTCGCGATCATGCTGGAGGACGCCAATGGCAGACAAGAGCAACGATCCAGTCGCGATTTGGCAAAACATGATCGGCGAAATGGAGAAGGGATTCAACTCCTTTGCCAATAGAGCCATGGAGTCGCCGGAATTCAGCAAGGCCATGAATCAGGTCGGCGGGGTGACGGCGGGCGCGCAAAAACAGCTCGGCGAGTTGATGGAGAAATATCTCGTCAGCATGAACCTGCCGAGCCGGGCGCAAATGGTCAGCATGGCCGAGCGGCTGCAGTCGATCGAAGGGCAGTTGAACGAGATCAAGGCGCTGCTGCATCAGGTCAATAGCAATTCGGCGCCGGGAGGCGGATATCCGGCCGCGCCCAGGCCGCCGCGAACGAGGCGTCCGCCGTCCACGGGCGGAGAGCAAAAATGAACGCGCCGGCGACAGCGGCGGTTCTCGATCTGGCGTCGATCCCGGAGCGGATCCAGTCCGAAGTGCAGCGCGCGATCCAGCGCAGCATCAAGGGTGTCGAATACATCGCCTCGTCCGGCCCTGCGCTCGGATCGACGTCGAAGGATATCCTGCACGTCCGCGGCACGATGAACCTGTATCACTATCGGCCGATAGCCGACGAGATCTACCGGGTGCCGATCCTGATCGTGATGGCGACCACCAACCGCGGCTACATCCTCGACATGGTGCCGGGCCAGAGCTTCATCGAATTTCTGCTCAAGCGCGGCTACGACGTCTACATGCTGGACTGGACCGCGCCGAGGCCGGAAGAGAAGTCGCTGCGGATGGAGGACTACGTCCTCGATTTCATTCCGGATTGCGTCCGCCGCGTGCAGCAGGATTCCGGTGAGACCGACGTCACCGTGATCGGCTATTGCTTCGGCGGCGTGCTGTCGCTGCTCTACGGCTCGATCTTCAACGACGGGCCGATGAAGAACCTGATCTGCTTCACCACGCCGATCGATTTCCGGGAGATGAAGCTGTTCCAGAATTTCTCGGACCGGCGTTACTTCGATGTCGACCGGCTGGTCGATAGCGTCGGCAACGTTCCGCCCGAGATGATCCTGTCGTCCTTCGAGATGTTGCGGCCGGCCTCGCGCACCGCAAGCCAGATACAATTATGGGAAAACATCTGGAACGACGAGTTCGTCAAGTCCTATCGGATGTTCGATCGCTGGGCAACCGATACACTGCCGCTGGCCGGCGAGTATTTCCGTGCCATCACCAAGGACCTGATGTGGGACAACAAGCTGTTCAACGGCACCATGTCGGTCGGTGGACGCGTGGCGGACATCACAAAGATCAAGGTGCCGATCCTGCATGCGGTAGCCGAACACGATCACATCGTGCCCTATGATGCGGCCAAGCATTTGATTCAAAAGGTCGGCTCCGCCGACAAGCAAGAGGTGATGCTGAAGGGCGGTCACGTCAGCCTTGTCGCCGGCGCCAACGCCATCAAGCGGCTGTGGCCGAAACTCGATTCATGGTTAGGCGAGAGATCGACATGAGCAACGAAAGCCGTTCCTATCCACGCCGCGAGAAGACCGACGCCGGCGAGATCGAATTCCGCTTGATGTCGCAGGCCGATGAAGCCGCCGTGCTCGACTTTGCGCAAAAACTGCCGACCCACGACCTGTTGTTTCTGCCGCGCAATATCAGCCAGCCGAAAGTGCTGTCGGCATGGATCAAGGAGATCGAGCGCGGCGCGATCACCAGCCTGCTGGCGATCAAGGATGGCAAGGTGGTCGGTTGCAGCGCGCTGGTCCGCGATCCCCTGTCCTGGTCGCCGCATGTCGGCGAAATCCGGATGGTCATCTCGCAGGACGTCCGCGGCCAGGGCGTCGGCCGGGCACTGTCGCAGGAAACCTTCGCGCTGGCTTTGGGAGCCGGACTTGAGAAGCTGTCGGTGCAGATGACGGTCGATCAGCAGGCTGCGATCACGCTGTTCGAGAGCCTGGGTTTCAAGGCCGAGGCGCTCCTGCGCGACCATGTGCGGGATGTGGATGGCAAGAAGCACGACATCGTCGTGCTCGGTCACAATGTGGCGCAGGTCCGGGCCCAGATGGAAGCCTATGGCCTGCCGGGGGCCGTGCAGCACTAGGCGGCGCCGGATTATCCGGCAGGTTGCATAATACCTAGGCTCATCACGAATTAGTGATATCGCATCGCAACATTGATATTGCGACGCACCATCAACTATGGCACAACGATGTCGCCCCGGGCCAATCCGGACGGGGTGAGCCCATAGCTCAAACCTGAGGATGGAGAGACCCAAATGACCACCGAAACCAATTCCGTGCTGAACGGCGTCAAGGAAGCTTTCGCGCCCGTTACCGACGCGCTCAAGAACCTTCAGAACCTGGAAGTTCCCGAGGCTGCCCGCGAGTTCGTCAAGAAGACCGCCGGCACTGCCAAGGAGCGCGCTGCTGATCTGCATGCAGGATCGGAGAAGGTTACTGCCGTGATCGAGACCACGGTTGCCGATTCCGTCAGCGAGGCGGCGAAAATCAGCCGTAACATCCAGCAGGCGCTGTATCAGGACGCCGAGGCGTTCTTCGCCGGCATCGACAAGCTGGCGTCCGCCAAGTCGCTCAACGAGGCGGTCCAGATCCAGTCGGATATGGTCCGTGCGCGCGGCGAAGTGTTGATCCAGAGGGCGAAGTCCACCACCGAATATCTCGGCCAGCTCGTCGCCAACGGTGCCAAGACCGCTCAGGACAACTTCTCCAAGGTCTACAACAAGACCGCCTGATCACTTTCCGTGTGAGTTGCGCTGGTTCGTGCGTTAGTTTGAAGGCCCGCCTAGGCGGGCCTTCTTTTTGAGGCGCGCTCACTATCGCATCCTCCGTCATTGCGAGGAGCGTAAGCGACGAAACAATCCAGTTGTGGAGTGCAAACCTTGCGATGGATTGCTTCGCTTCGCTCGCGATGACGGAAACTGCTATCCTCTTGGCCACCGCGAAGGTCCGAAAGCCGCCATGACCTCATCCGGCACATCTTCGTTCGCGCCCGGCGACGTCGCGCGTGCCGCCGAATTGCGGCGAGTCAAGGCGCTGGCGACGCTGGTGCTGGCGGGCACGCTGACCCTGTTCGTGACGGCGAAGGCGCTGCTGCCATTGCATCCTGTCTTCGGCTTCGTCGCCGCGTTCGCGGAAGCCGCCACCATCGGTGGACTGGCCGACTGGTACGCGGTGGTGGCGCTGTTTCGCAGGCCGTTGGGATTGCCGATCCCGCATACCGCGATCATCCAGAGCAATCAGCATCGCATCGCCGACAAGCTCGGCGAGTTCATCGAGGTGCATTTTCTGGAAGCCGCGCCGGTGGAAGCCAAGCTGCGCCAGGTCGATTTCGCATCCTTCATTGCCGACTGGCTCGGCGATGAAAAGCGCAGCGCGGATCTTGCGCGCTTCATTTTGCGGCTGTTGCCGGAGGCGCTGACAGCATCGGAAACGTCCGGCCTCAATTCGTTCATCGGCCGCCGCATCCTGACCCAGATTCAATCGATTGATCTGGCGCCGCTCGCGGCCGGCACGCTGCGCACCTTCGTCAGCGAGGGGCGTCATCGCGGCTTCCTCGACGAACTTCTGGTTGCGGTGCACGAAACGCTGAACAGGCCGGAAACGATGGAGGCGATTCGCCAGAAGATTCGCAGTGAATTGCCGACCCTTCTCAAGCTCTACCGCGCAGATGCCTACGTGATGAAGAAAATCGCGGCTTCCGCGACCGCGTTCCTCGACGAAGTGCGGACTGATCCAAATCATCCGTTCCGCGGCGAATTCGATCGCCTGGTGTTGTCGTTCATCGATCGGCTCGAGGGCCAGCGTCAATTTGCCGAACGGCTCGACGCGCTGAAGCATGATCTGTTGGCGAGGCCGGAACTCGGCGAGCTAACGCAACATCTGTGGTCAAACGTGAAGGATTTCGTGGACCGCAACGCTGCAGGCGAGAGCGAGGTGCTTAAGCATCATCTCACCGGCCTCCTTGTTAAGGCGGGCAATCAGCTCGCCGCCGATTCCGAGATGCGCGCCGAAATCAACAATGGCCTTGTTGTGGTGCTGCGCAGCCTCATCGCCGACCAGAAGAGTGGCGTCTCGAGCTTTATCTCCGACCAGGTCAAGGCCTGGGACATGGCGCAGCTGATTTCGCTGATCGAAATCAACATCGGCAAGGATCTGCAATACATCCGCTTCAACGGTTCGCTGATCGGCGGCCTTGCCGGATTGGGGCTCTACTCGATCGAATTCGTGCTGCGGCTGCTGTGACTTTTAAATCACGGCAAGGCCTTTAAATGCGGCCATCCCTTGCTGCGTCACCATGAGCGGCTTGAAAGGGGAAATCCGGTTCCCTAGCTTTGATGTTGATTTGTTGCGTTGCGGAACGATTCTACGCGGTTTGCGTCTTCCTATTGGTCCATTGGCCGGTTGCCGAAACTCAAGGGACCGGTCCAGAAAGGAGCTACGATGTCCGCTACTGCCCAGACGCTACGCCCGCCGTCCAGAACGCTGATGTTGCTGGAGGGGCGAGCCATCCACGAACTCGGCGCCTTTCTCGGCGCGTTGCCGCTTCTTAGCCTGGCGCCGAGGGGCGACGGGCATCCAGTGCTGGTGCTGCCCGGGCTGGTCGCTTCGGACACGTCGACCCGCCCGTTGCGCAGCTTCCTGAAAAGCCGCGGCTACGCCGTTAGCGGCTGGCGTCAGGGCCGCAATCTCGGCCCGCGCGACGGCGTGCAGCGTGCGATGGTCGATCTGGTGCATGAGCTCAACGACACGCATGGGCGCAAGGTCAGCCTGATCGGCTGGAGCCTGGGCGGTGTCTACGCGCGCCAACTGGCAAAGATGATGCCCGACCGTGTGCGTTCGGTGATTACGCTCGGCAGCCCGTTCGGCGGCCATCCGAGGGCGACCAATGCGTGGCGCGTCTATGAGATGGCAAGCGGCCGCCGCGCCGACGAACAGGATCTGCGGTTCGGCGGATCGATTTCGGCAACGCCCCCAGTGCCGACCACCGCGATCTTCAGCCGCACCGACGGCATTTGCGCGTGGCAGGTCTGCATGGAAAAACCGTCCGCCCGGTCCGAGAACATCGAGGTGGAGAGCAGCCATTGCGGCATGGGCCACCATCCCGCCGTCGTCTATGCCGTCGCCGATCGTTTGTCCCAGCCCGAAGGCCAGTGGGCGCCGTTCGACCGCAATGGCTGGCGCAGCTTCGTCTATCCCGATCCCAACCGGTAGAGTCAGCGCGCCGGCACTGAGCCATTTTCCTGTCCGGTGGCTTCATCCTTCGAGACGCGGCAAAGTGGCCGCTCCTCAGGATGAGGTCTTGGGCCCTCATGGTGAGGAGTGAGGCAAGACCGCGCGTCTCGAACCATGAGGCCCCAGTAAGCGAGCGTTGTCGTAAATCCGGAAAACGCGCTATGCGTTGCACATGGCGCATCCGCTTGCCCGCATCATTGAACAGCTCAAGCGCGAGCCCTCGCGCACCGGCTCAATCGTCATCACGGTTTTCGGCGATGCCATCGTGCCCCGCGGCAGTTCGGTCTGGCTCGGCACGTTGCTGGAATTCTTCAAGACACTCGACATCGACAGCGGCGTGGTGCGCACGGCGATGTCGCGGCTCGCGGCCGACGGCTGGCTCGAGCGCAACAAGGTCGGCCGCAACAGTTTTTATCGGCTGGCAAACAGGGGACGGCAAACCTTCGATGCCGCGACCAAGCATATCTATGATCCGCCGCCATCCGGCTGGACCGGACGCTTTGAGCTGCTGTTGATCGGCAACAGCGTAGATCGCGACGCCTCCCGTGAGGCGCTGAAAAATGCCGGCTTTGGCAGCCCGCTGCCGGGCGTGTGGATCGCGCCTTCGGGTGTCCCGATTCCGGAGGAAGCGGCCACCGCGATCCGTCTGGAAGTCTCCGCCGAGGACGACAGCGGCCGGCGCCTGCTCAGCGAGAGCTGGCCGCTCGATCGCACCGCGGATGCCTACCTCAAATTCATCAAAACGTTTGAGCCGCTGCGAAGCTGGATCGGCCGACGCGAACCCCTCGCGGATGCCGAAGCCTTTACCGCACGGATCTTGCTGATCCACTATTACCGGCGGGTGGTGTTGCGCGATCCGCTGTTGCCGACGGCTCTGTTGCCCGCCGATTGGCCGGGACAGGCGGCCCGGGGGCTCTGCGGTGAGATCTATCGCGGGCTGCTTCCACCGTCCGAACAATGGCTTGACTGGTACGGAAGCAACGAAGCCGGCCCCTTGCCGAAGGCTGGCCGGGAGTTGGCGCGCCGGTTCGGCGATTAGCTCGTTATGTTACAAAATATCTTGAGTTCCATATTTTTTTGTTATATGTTGAGCCTCGTCCCCGTGGGAGATCGGCCATGTATACCCAGGCGCTCAACACTAGCGATGCCGAAGATCGCCACATCGAGGATGCGGTGCGCGCGGCGCAGTTTCAGGCGCGCATCGACGCCGAGGATCGCATCGAGCCGAACGACTGGATGCCCGCGGCCTATCGCAAAACCCTCACGCGGCAGATTTCGCAGCACGCGCATTCCGAAATCGTCGGCATGCTGCCGGAGGGCAACTGGATCACCCGCGCGCCGTCGCTGCGCCGCAAGGCGGCGCTTTTGGCAAAAGTGCAGGACGAGTGCGGCCACGGGCTTT
>WNFR01007145.1_pt1 | contig 11364 bp, 7 predicted proteins | sample 5400221 | NCBI WGS metagenome assembly WNFR01 (sample SAMN13153357, study PRJNA577476) | soil metagenome | isolation source: 40 cm soil under Madrone tree | place: USA:California | collected 2016-06-14 | reverse complement strand
CCGCAGTGGAGCTTGAGGCTGCCCCAAGTAGCCGTTGAACCAGTCACTCGCATCGAAAACATCGTTCCTCAGGTAGTCGAACGCCGTGCCGTGCCATTGGTTTGTGCCAGATCGTGTGGCAAAGGAGAATTGCCCACCGGGGTTCCGCCCGAACTCGGCAGAGTAGGTCGAGGTCTGGACTCGAAACTCCTCAAGAGCATCTACTGAGACTAGGCCCTGTGTCGTGCCGAGAGTCGTCGAAATAGGAAGAGAACCACTGAGTGACGGTTGTCCGAAAGCTCTCGGCAGGATTCCCGCGTTCGCGCTGACTCCGTCAATGCTGTATACGTTCGATTCCGCCCGCTGCCCATTCACGCTAAACTCGCCGTTGCTGCCTACCGTTCCCGTGGTCTGTGGACTGTTCGTCAGCACACCAGGCGTTTGAAGAATCAGGTCTTGGAAACTGCGGCCGTTCAGTGGCATGTTCTCCACGAATTGCCGATCCACTACGGTGCTGACTGCCGCCGATTGGGTATCGATGAGTGGCGCGCCGCCCTCCACAGTCACACTCTGCGTGACGGAACCCACCTGGAGCGAGAAGTTGATGCCGGCATTGTCCTGCACGTGAAGCTGCACATCGGGCTTTACGATCTGGGCAAAGCCTTCCTTCTCCACGATTACGCGGTATGTTCCGGGGATCAGACTAGGCAAGTTGTAAAAGCCAGCCCCATTCGTCTGCGTCGAAGTGGGCACGTTCGTACTGGTATTGGTGGCGGAGACCTTCGCGCCCGCAACCGCCAGCCCTTGCGGGTCGGCCACGCGACCGCTGATTGCGGCAGCCTCAGTCTGCGAAAAGGCCGGGACTGAGCAGAAGAATATCGCAAGGAACAAAACAATCGTTACCGAGAACCGATGAGAAACATGCATGGCGGTCTCCGCGTGCAAGAGTGTGCTTGATCTAAATGCACGCGAGATGCCGAATTTGTACCGTGACGCCTGTGGCAGATTTTCATTGAAGCCGGGACAGGCGGACTTATGGGTGGTTGGGCCTTCCGGCAAGAAACGCGTAAAGCACTCGCTTTCCGCGGGGCTCGTTCACGTTCCCAAGCGTTTCTGCGGTGACGAAGACAGAGTCCATTCCTCTGAGAAGCGAGGCGTCGCTGACCTTCAGGACCCAGCGATGCTGCTCGCGATCGTCTATGCTGAACGTCCCAAGGTTGCGAACCGATTGGGCCTGCCCCTCCTGCTGTCCCCAAGCCTCAAAGTGGTACTTCGCCACCGTGAGCTTTCCATTGGGAAGATCGAAAGCGTAAAACACCAGTGACTGCCCTTCGGAATAAAAAACACGACCAAACGACTTGGCAGATTTGCCGACGCTATTGACGTCATGAACGTCAATGATATGCAGGTTTCGAGCCCCCATCAGTTGACGAACATCAGAGCTGACGGAGGTCATCTGGCTTTCCATCGCCAGCTTTTCTGACTGTTGCTCCAGGGCGGCGTTGAGCGAGTGGATTTTGTCCTGGAGCTCAACCATCACCGCGACTGAGCTTGCGTTCGATCCTTCGAGCGTTTGTACTCGGTTCTTGAGTTCAGCGGCTTCTGACTGGTCCTGCTCGCGCGCAGCTACCAGTGTGGAATCCTTACTGCGCATCTCGTCCAACTCAGCGCTGAGCTGATCAAGGTTGTGTTTTGCCTCGGCCAGGCGTGTATCCCTCTCCTTTAGAGCGCCGGTGAGATCGCCATCGTGTGCCGAGAACGCCGAGACCTCCGTGGTCAGAGTAGCAACTTTCTGTGTGGCCTCGTCGAGTTCTCTCTGCAGAGATTCCTTCTGAGAAACCAGCGCTGCGAGATTCGCCGGCCGCGCTTCCGCTATCTTTTTCTCGTGAAGCACGAAAGCCAGCGTTAGCCCTGCTGCAATCGCAAAAACGGCGACCGTGCCAGCTATCGCGAAGCGCATCCGGAGAACTGGAGCAGGTTTGTGATCGATTGTGTTTCTCTGATCGACTTCGGACGAGAAATCCGCTCCGTGAGCTCGAGCGCGTGCCAAAAAGCGTTCGCGCAGCTCTGCATCACTTGCTGGGTGCAGCGAGATTTGTTTGCTGCGAAAGCGAGCCGGATCGGCCTGAGGAAGGTCCTGTCGCAGAATTCGAGAATAATCGGCGTAGGCTTCACGGCACTCTGGGCATTCTCTTAGGTGCGCCGAGAGGTCCTCGTGCTCAGAGGCAGTGATTTGGCCAATCGCGGCGAGTGCCCCCAACTCGCGAAACTCGTCATGAACGGGCATAAGCTCTCTCCTCGCCGCCTGCGGAACTTGGCCGTTGGCCAGATTTTGCGTTGCCTAAAACGAGTCTCAGTTTTTCCAATCCTCTGTAGTAGTGGTGCCGTATGTTGGCGTATGACTGGCCGGTACGCTCGGCGATCTCCTGCATCGTCAATCCATCGTAGAACGCTAGCTCTAGCGTCTCGCGTTGCCGACTGCTGAGCTGGGTCAGCGCTTCCCGGATGAGGCGCTCGGACTCGAATGCCGGCATGCCCGTTGGTGAACTTAAGCTGAGTAAATCCACGGCATCGCCAGGCGGCGTGTCGTACATACCGCGCAGGCTCAGGTATCGACGGCGGTTTAATGCTTGATGGTAGGCATTTTGCAGTATCCAGACCCGCAACGTGCCGCGGGCGGCATCGAATTTCTTGGCGGTCTCTAAAATTGAGATGAATACCGATTGCAACGCATCTTCGGCTTCAGCCGGATCGCGCAGGATCTGCATAGCCACACGAATTACGAGCCGCTGATAGCGGTCGAAGATTACTGCCAGAGCATCGTGGTTGCCTGCCGCAAGGCAGGACATGACAACTTCATCGGAGAGCGCCGCCAGCGCCGTGTAGCGCGGCTGCTGCAAGAGACCGAGGCTGTTGTCCGGCAGGCTCATGGCTCGCGTGAGCCACGTTATACCACAGCCGGAGTGCGGGCAGACGAGGAAACCGGGAACATTATTTTTTTGCGGCGTTGGGACAAATCAAGCCGGTTGCGGCAACAGAGATCCTCGGCGGCGGAGCCTTGCTGTGATTCAGTCAATCGTGCTTCCCTATCAGCGTACGAGACGACGCTGACGGTCGTTTCAGAATCGAGGTACGGGCAAGTGGAAACCTTTATCCCGATTGGAACGGTGTTGCCCCCCGAGCCTAAACGAAATCAGGTTTTCCCGACGCGTCCACAAGCGAACTTCTTGGAATGCTGTTGAGCGCTGGTAAAGCATACATCTGGTTCATGCATCCAATGAGAACCTTCCGACAAGGGTACCGGTGCTGATCCAGCTCCAGATTCAAATGCAGCCCTAATTGGCTGTTGCTGTTGCTTTCTGCTTGGCATCATTCTCCTGTTGGAGCTTGTGGAGTTCGCGCCAGCGGGCATACTGCGCGGCCTTGGCGGGATCGGGGTCTTCTTCGCCTTTCAGCCAGAAACGATACCAGTCGACGTTGCGCTGCATCGTGGCAAGTCGAGCTTGGGGATGATCTGGGGTGTGCTCTTCGTTCGGGTAATAGTAGAGCTCGACCGGCTTATTCAGCCGGTTCAATCCGGAAAACACCTCGAAGCTTCCAGCCAACCCTATTGGAGGGGCGTTGACATTGTCATATGGTATGCCACCGCCCATCTCTTCCATAAGCAGGGGAGTGTGAATCTTGTCTAAGTTGAAAGAAACGGAGTAATCCAGCCAGTTCTTCAGGGTAGCTCCATACGGCGGCCCGCCGTAGGTAAGGTCATACGTCTTGATGCTGCCTGCGTCGTGAGAAAGCCAATATTCCCCAAGGCTATATTGAACATTATCGGCCACGGTAGCCGCTCGGTAATGAATCTTCGAATGGGCTAGAATGAATTCCGTATACCATCCGGTGCGGCTGAACCCGATAATGCCAACCTTGTCGCTATCGATCAGGCCTTGTGAATCGAGCGCCTTAACGGCAGTGTCCCATCGATCCATCTCGAAGGCGGCTTCGGCAACGCCCCCTACTCCCTGATAGCCCGGATACCCCTTGGGGAAATAGTCCTCCTCCCGTTGCGTCGTCTCTTTCGGCACGAGGCGCCCAGGGCCGAGGTACATAATTCCGGCATTCGCAATCGGCTGGGGAGCAAAAGACGGGAAATTGCCAAAACTGCAGACAAAAAAACCCCCGAAGGCCTTGGTGTGAATCACCAAAGGGTATTTGTTGCCTTTGACATAGTTCGGCGGTAACAGCAACACTCCACTTGCATCGAACCCTGTCGAGGTTCTCCAATGGACTTCCTGTGGTTGGCCTAGGGTGAGATCATCAAACTGTGGATTCAGCTTGGCAAATACTTGCACTTGTTTCTCGCCAAACCGGTACGCGAATAGCTGAGGTGGGGCAGTCGTGTCGTTGAAATCCCCGACCACATAGTTCCCATCCGTAGCAACTTGTGGGCCGACTTGAACTGGAATTCGCAACAACGCTACCTCGCGCCACACGCCGTTTCGGCGCGAATAGCGACTAATCGTCTCCATGGAGGATACTTGAACGAGCAGATCCTCGTTTTTGTCCAGCAAGAGAGGTCCTCCCCACGGATAGGCCAGTTTTGCAGCGACGTCCTCAATCTTGCCGGTGCTAGCCTCCACCCAAAATAAATGGGCGCCAGCGCTGTGCCCGATAAGGTGAGACCTCACATTCTCCCGCTCCAACTCACTATTTATCGGGGGTTGTGCCACGGCGACGAAGGACCTACTATCGGCGGACCAAAGCGGAGCATACACAAGCCATGGTGTCTTCAGAGGTACTCTGGTTTCCCCAGTCGCAAGGTCGTACAAAACCAGAAGGTGAAATGTCTGTATCACACCAGCGCTTTTGCGAAACTGCATCGCTCCGCTGTTACGCCATTCCTCTGGCATACTCTCCGAATAGTCCCAGTATGAAATTAGAAGCGACTGCCCATCTGGAGACAGGGTCGGGTTTACGTCTGGTACATTTCCGTAGACCAATGCAGTCAATGTCTGCCTGCTCAAGGGAGACGTGATTGTGATGGACTCGGCTGGAGTCCAGCCACTCCGAGTCCGTCTCGTCACGAAGAGGCTTTCGCGTCCCGGAAGACTACTCGTGGTTGCTTGAAAAGGAATACGGTATCCGCTAGAGATTTCTTGCGCGGTCGGACCAATGTCTTGCGAGGCCGCAGACACGCGTGTGGCATACGCGATGGTGCCGTCGTCGCGAGCCATGCTGTATTCCTCGATATCCGTGTCTGCCTTGACAAGGATATGATGAACTCCCGTTACAGGATCCACCTCTTCCAACATTCGCCGGCCATTCTCTTTCATCAGAGCTGTCAGTTCACTGCTGTCTGCGCGCCATCGCACGGCGGAAATGTCTCCAACTACGATAGGCTTTCCCGAATTGCGAGGATCAGGTGGCAGCTTTCGTACATACAGCTCGATTTCGTTCTCGTTGGTCGTGAGATTTGGTGACTTTACCGTGTAAGCGACGCGGCTGCCGTCAGGACTGATCTTGATGGTGCTGCGAAATGTGGACTCGTCGAGCTGAAGGTCGCGTACAGTGACACAGTCGCGTGGCGTGATCGCCCGCTTCTGTTGAGCCGAAGACCAGGGTCCCACAATAAGAACAGCCACACTCAGAAAGAACCCCAACGCGCGACGCAAACTCGTCATGTCATCCCCCCTCTGCGAACTCCGCGCACAACTGCACACCTACTGCGTCTCGGACAGGTGCGGACTGTTCACGAATTGTTGTCTCTCGATGCTTAGAAGAGAAACTTAAGTGCAAATTGCATCGATCGTGGACCACCCTGCTGGTATTGGGAGGCAAGCGTACCGAGGCTTTGATTCAGCATATTGAGCGCTTGGCCGAATGTCGCGTCCCCAAGAAACTGATCTACAGAGCCGAAATTCGGATGGTTCAGGAGGTTGAACGCCTCGGCCCGGAACTGCAGGCGCAGCCTCTCTCTGATGGGGAACTCCCGCCGGACCGCCATGTTGACCTGCCAGGCGCCAAAACCGCGAACAAAATTCCGCGGTGCGGGGCTCCCCGGGCACGGACCCAAGGTTGGGTCGCAGAATGCACCCGAATTGATCGCTCGGTCACCTGGATACTGCGATCCATAAAGATAAATGGGTTGCTTTGGGACCAGATTGAGCGCAGCATTGAACGAACTTCCCGTTGCAGGGTCAATGATCTGGCTACCCAAGACAGTCACAGGAAAGCTGGATCTGGCGATCAATCGGCCATCGATCCCCCATTCGTTCAACAGAGCTCGTGCAAACCTGTTGCCACTAGCACGAGGCAAGTCCCAACTCAGGCCAGCTTGGAGATTGTGACGCACATCTGTATCACAGTTTCCGCGGACGAAAGCTGTCTGAACGCCAACTCCGGGCCCTGTCGAGAACGAACTGTAGTTAGAGCCGGAGTCGAGGCAATGCGACCACGTATACGACGCTAGCGCATGGATGCCATGAGAGACATTACGTTGAAATTGCGCTTGCAATGCGTCGTAATCGGAAGTTAGGCCGCTCGTAAAATACACAATGTTGCTAAAGTTTGGATTGAGTGTACTAATGCCTAAAAGCTGTTGCTGGCCGCCCATACGCCTGGCAGCAGCCCCGACGTAAGAGAGGGTAATTGCCTGCTTCTGGCCCATCGCTTGTTGGATGGCCACGTTCCATTCGAGAGTATAGGGAAGCTGTAAATGCGCTGGGAAGGCGTAGACGTTGTCAGCGAGCGGCGGGGTCACCGAAGGGGTGACATTCAACTGAGCCGGGGTCGCGGGTAGTGAGGCGCCGAAATAGAGCGCCAACGCAGAAAACCCGACTCCCTGGAATCCTTCCATGGCCACTTGGTTGTTCGTGTCAAAGTAGACGCCGCCACCGGCACGAACCACCGTTTCCCAGCCTGGATTGCTACGAGCAGTCCACGCCAGCCCGAGACGAGGAGCAAAGTTGTACCAGCTCGTGTTCCACAATGGGGTGCCACGAGGCGCAAGCGTCAACGAACTGGGATTGCTAATACTACCGAGAAGCGTGAAAGCGTCTTGGCCGTTGGCTCCGTGGGGCGGCGGATCCACCTCCCAACGCAGGCCCAGCGAGAGGTTCAGGCTGGGTGTAACTCGCCACTCATCCTGAACAAAAACGGCCGTCTCGTTGAAAATCGGCGTCACACTTAAGTTATTCTGCACCGCCAGAATGAGGGGAGTGTTGTTCAATACCTGGTTCGCGCCAGAAAAAACGGGGACGATGAACGGAGATCCCTGGCCAGTGGCGGGCGACACGATTCTCCGATAATCCACCCCAATCTTGAGCTGATGATGCCCTTCCACAATGCTGAATGTGTCGACCAAGTTCCACTGCCGTAGGCGATTGCCAGCTGCGGTATTGTCAGCCAATAGAGAAAACCCTGCTCCGGGCACAAAGATTTGCATCCGCAAATTCGGCCCCCGAGAAGAGCTTGCGCCCATCGCGGCTGCCAGATCGATGGGAGTCGCTCCGCCAAAGTTATCTAGCGTCCCTTCTTGTGTCGAATCAGTTCTTGTGTATCCGACGCGAAGGTCGTTATACGCCCTGTTCGAGAACTGGCTGACGGCACCACCGGTATAGATTTGAGTGTTGACGCTATTCTGCGTGAGCACCGATAAACCTAAACCTCGACTTGAACTTGAACTCGGTGTATCCGCAAATCGGAAGAACAGGGACAGTTTCGGCCCAAAGGTATGGTCAGCCCGGATGCTCGTTGAGTCGATCCTGCTTGGCACTGAAAACCCCTGGATAAACTGTGCAAGACTTGGAGCTGAGGCGGTCCCGAAGTCTGTGCCATTTTGCACGGGAAAAGCGTTCAAGATCGGCTGGAGCGCGGCGGGCGCCTGTTGTCTCATGAAAGTATCGGGAACAAGCAGATTGGATTTAGCCGCCTGTGGGAGCGTCAGGCGCAGTCCTTCGTAGGAAACGAAGAAGAAGGTCCTACCTTTTCCATCGTACAAGCCAGGAATAAGGATTGGACCGCCAAAAGTCCCACCGAAATCGTTCTGGCGAAGTGAGCTGATCGGTTGTCGAAGAAAATCGTTGAACCAGTCGTTGGCGTCGAAGAAGTCGTTGCGTAAGTAATCGAACGCCGTGCCGTGGAAATCGTTCGTGCCGGAGCGCGTAACGAGGGAAAACTGCCCTCCTGGTCCACGCCCGTACTCCGCGGAGTATGTGGAGTTTTGCGCCCTAAACTCCTGAAGTGCATCCACGGAAACCAGACTTTGCGTCGTGCCCAGAATGGTTCCGGCCGGAACTGACCCGCTCGCGGCCACCTGCCCGACCAAATTGCCGAAACCAGTGCCAGCCGCAACGTTGCCTGACACTCCATCTACCGTGTAATTGTTTGATTCTGTGCGCTGCCCATTGACGCTGAAATCGCCACCCGAACCCGCACCGCTTGGTGATGTGTTGGGGCTTTGTGTCACCACCCCCGGCGTCATGGAGATCAGATCCTGAAAGCTGCGCCCATTCAGCGGAACGTTCGCAACAAAAGCTCGATCCACAACCGTACTCACGCTCGCATCCTGAGTGTTGATCAGGGGCGCGCCGGCTTCTACAGTAATTGTCTCCGTGACGGAGCCCAACTGGAGGGCAAAGTTGATCGAGAGCTGGTCCTGAACATGCAGTTCGATGTCGGCTTTGACGATGCTCTTGAAACCGTCTTTTGCCACATTGGCGCGGTAGATACCAGGCTGCAAACCGTTCACTCGATAGATCCCTTGGCCGTTGGTTTTCGTCTGGTACGCGACTCCTGTATTCACGTTGGTGAGCACAATTGCCGTGTCCACAACCGCGCGTCCTTGCGGATCGGTGACCAGCCCACTGACAGCAGCGTTTGTGTCGGCGTAGGCGCTGGTGTGGACCAGGAGAATACCGGCGACGAACAGAAAGGCAAAGGCTGCACGGCGACAGGACATGGAATTCATAGTTCCTCCGACTGAACGCTTCTTAACCAGACATTTGTCGGAAGAGTAGAAAATGTTCTCAATCTGCATTGAGAATTGTTTGGTTGCAAATCAAATCCCGCCGAAGGAGATCTGAAGAGTATCCGCTAAGGATGATTCGGCGGTCCGCTCAAGTTGGCATACAGAAGGCGACGGCCTTGGGGAGAGGGACTGCCGTCCGGTGGTTCTAGAGTCACGAATACGGCGTCAATGTGCTCCAGGACACGCGGATTGTTTACCTTGAGGACCCAGCGATCGAGCGACGCATCGTCCACATAGAAGAGCCCGAGATTTGCCGGCTTGCTGCTGCTGGCTTCGCGATATCCCCAAGCCTGGAATCCAGCAGCAGTACGGTTGTGCCGCTTGTCCTTAAGATCGAATGCGTAAAAAATCAGGAGCTTCTTCTCGACGTAGTACACGCGGCCGAAAGTGCGGCGCGTTTTCCCGTTTCCCTCTACGTCATAGACATCCACAATGTGGAGATCCCGCGCGCCAAAGAGTCCCTTCGCTTCAGCGTCTTCGACCGGTGGCGCTGGCGGCACGCTTGTTGCCTCCTCCGCCCTCTCGACTTTACGCCGGAGGTCAGCTACGAGTTGTTGCTGTTCCTGCAGCCGCTCAGTCGCGCGCTCCAGCTTTATCTGGAGTTCGCCTGCCAGCTCTTCTTCATTTCTTTGCGTTGCCTTTGCGACGTTCAGGTCGTCGCCAAAGTGTTGGACGCGAGCATTGGCTTCAACAACCGCGGCCTGCAAGGTCTTCTGCTGGGCGACGAGATTGGCATATCCGGATTTTGCTTCTTCCAGAGACTTCTGCAACGCTTGCTGCTGCAATTGACTTTGTTCTAGCAGCTTCGCCGCAGAATTTTCGTCGGTCGCTCTACTCTCATCTCGATTCTTCCAGAATGCCAACCGCGATTCCAGGTCGGCCAACTTTTTGTTCTGCTGCACATCCCTGAATCTGTACGCACCTGCTGCTGCCGCCAATAACAGCGCCAAGACTCCGTAGGCAAGTGCCGGCCTCTGCAGCCATTGCCACATCGAAGCGCCACGGGAGCGGATGGTGTGGCAGCCAATGTCGGTAGCAGAACTCACTCTCGGGGCCTCAACTGTTTGCTCGCGTCGCGCGCGTGACAGAACTCGGCTCAGCAACTCCTGTTCATCCAGGGGACCCGCGCCATCCTCAATGTTCTGTTCAGCCCGTCCCTGAATGGCAACCAACCCGATATCGTCCGCGGAAATCCGGCAAAAGTCGGCATAGAGGTCGCGACAATGTCGGCAGGCGGCAAGGTGTTCCTGCAGGTCGCGAAACTCCGCCGCGGCCAACTCGCCAATGGCAGCGAGCGCGCAAAGCTCCTCGAACCACTCGTGATTCGGGTTACTCGGATTTAAGATGGTATGCATTCTTTCGTCCTAGGATTGCTTCCTGCTTTGCGGTCTGACCTTCGGCCGTGACCTCCAGGTACACCCGCAGCGCTTTCAGCCCTCTGTAGTAGTAGTTTCTTGTATTGGGCAAAGATTCTCTCAATATGTCTGCGACTTCCTTCAAAGTGCGGCCCTCAAAGTGCACCATTTCGATGGTCTGTCGCTGTCGGGCATTCAATTTACCGATGCCGCTCTCGACGAATCGGGTCCACTCGCTTCGGTTCATGCCCGCTATGTTTTCGGATGAGCCCGCCCGAATCTGCTGGCCCTCCACGACTTCTTCCTGTTTGTAGAAGTTGCGGACGCGCAGATAGCGTCGTCGCAAAAGTGACCTGAAATACGCAAACTGCAGAATCCAGGTTTTGACGGAACCCTTGGCGGGATCGAATCGCTCGCGCTGAAGGAAGATAGCCAGAAACACTTCCTGCAGAATGTCTTCGGCTTCGGACCGTTCGCGGAGGATCTTGAAAGCCAGCGCAAAAACCTGCCGGAAATAGCGATGAAAAAGCAGGGCAAAGCATTCCTCGCAGCCGTTGCCGACGTGCTGCAAAAGCACATCGTCTGAGAACGCGTCGCGATGCTCGTGGGTCAACATCTGGTGGGCGAATTATAAGCACGGTTGCAACACGGAAACAAGGGGAGTGCGGTGTAGATTATTTTTTTGCCTGCCGTGAGACAAATTTGCAGTCTCAGGCAATTGGGCGATGTGCTTTCGCGAGTCGTTTTGGGCTGACGAACCGAGTCAGTTTGGCTTGGCTCCTGCCTTGTTTTTCTCCTGAAGCCTACGCAGTTCGCGCCAGCGGACGTATTGTTCAGCTTTGGCAGGATCGGGATCTTCGTGGTTCTGAAACCAAAACCGAAACCAGTCAACATTTCTTGTGTAAAGTTCCAGCTTATGGACGGGTTCTTTCTTTATGTGTGATTCGCCGGGATAAATGATCAACTCAACGGGCTTGTTCATCATCTTCAGCGTCGTTACCAATTGCAGGC
>WNFR01008408.1_pt1 | contig 11366 bp, 11 predicted proteins | sample 5400221 | NCBI WGS metagenome assembly WNFR01 (sample SAMN13153357, study PRJNA577476) | soil metagenome | isolation source: 40 cm soil under Madrone tree | place: USA:California | collected 2016-06-14 | reverse complement strand
GCGAACTTCGGAATCGAAAGGACACTAGCAACATTATGATTCTAGTGCCGCTTTTGAACCCGAAGTTCGCAACCGTGCCCGCCGCGAAATCGTGCGAACTTCGGGTTCGCGGCACTAGTTCCGATTCATCCCCGGCTCTACTGCGTCGCCTTGGCGGTGGCGAGGATCAGGCGGTCGGCCGCCGGCAGGTCGAAGCGCGGCTCGATGCCGAGCAGCGGCGCGATGCGGGCGATCACCTTGGCGGCGACCGGGACCGCATTCCAGCCCGAGGTGGCGAAGCCGTGGGTCTCCGCGATCGCCTGCGGCTCGTCCAGCATGATCAACAGCACGTATTTGGGATCGTCGGCCGGCACCACCGCCATGACGTCGGTCAGCAGCTTGGTCTTGGAGTAGCGGCCGAGCACCACCTTCTCGGCGGTGCCGGTCTTGGCCCCGACATAGTAGCCTTTGACGTCGGCCCGGGTCGCGGTGCCCTTCTCGGCATTGAGCCGCATCAGGTAGCGCATGGCGGCACTGGTCTCGGGCTTGATCACCTGCCTGGCCAGGGCGCGCGCGTCGGCCTCGCTGCGCTTGAGGAAGGTCGGCGGAATCAGCAACCCGCCATTCATCAGCGCGGCGATCCCCATCACGGCCTGCAGCGGTGCGACCGACAGCCCGTGGCCATACGCGATGGTGACCGTGTTGATTTCCGCCCAGCGCCGCGGGACCATCGGCTCGGCGCTTTCCGGCAGCTCGGTGCGCAGCCGGTCGAGCTGGCCCAGCCTGCGCAGGAAGGTCTTGTGGCCCTCGATGCCAATTCCCTTCGCCATCATGGCGGCGCCGATATTGGACGAATAGGTGAAGACCTCCGACATGCTGAGCATGCGGCGCTGCGCGTGATAGTCGCTGATGTTGAAACGGCCGTAACGCAGCGGCGTGCGCGCGTCGAACATGGAATTGAGGGTATAGCGGCCGGAGTCGAGCGCCATCGCGGCGGTGAAGGCCTTGAAGGTCGATCCCATCTCGTAGATGCCGGTGGTGAGGCGGTTGATGCGGTCGGGGTCGAGCGCCTCGCGCGGATTGTTGGGATTGTAGTCGGGCTCCGACACCATGGCGACGACCTCGCCGGTGCGCACGTCGAGCACGATGCCGGCGGAAGCCTTCGCCTTGAACTTTTCGCGCGCGGCGACGAGCTCGTCGCGCAGCGCATGCTGGACCCGCAGGTCGACCGACAGCGTGACCGGCTCCTGCTGCCGGTCGGAGGCGAAGCCGGCCCGGTGCAGGTCCGCGAGCCCGCGCGAGTCGAGCCACTTCTCGATCCCCGCGATTCCCTGGTTGTCGATGTTGACGTGACCGAGGAGATGCGAGACCTCCGGCCCGTTGGGAAACACGCGCTTGTTCTCGGTCAGGAAGCCGACGCCCGGGATGCCGAGCCGATGGACCTCGGTCTGCTGCTTCGCGCTGATCTCGCGCTTGAGCCACACGAAGCCGCGCTTGCCGCCGAGCCGCTCGCGCAGCTCCGTGGTGTCGAGATCCGGCATCACGGCGGTCAGGAGCTCGATCGCCTCGTCGACGTCGATGATGCGGCGCGGCTCGCCGAACAGCGACGGCGTCTTGACGTCGGTCGCCAGGATTTCCCCGTTGCGGTCGAGAATGTCGGGGCGCGCGGTCGCGAGCGCGTCGCCGGAGCTCCCGCGCCGGGCCGCATGGCTGTCCGGCGCGATGGCGAAGATCACGAGCTTCGACGCGATGATGCCGTAGATGACGACGAAGCCGAGCACGGCGAGGCCGAGCCGGGCCTTGGCTTTGCGGTCGCGGTCGACGTCGCGGCCGTAGAGCATCGCCTGGACCAGCCGGCGATGCCACGGCATCACGCGGACCGGGCGAGCATCTTGATCGGGCGGCGACACTGCGAAGTCGGCCATATCCGTCACCTCGCGGCGCCCGGCGTGCTGCCGGTCGCGACGGGGTCCGCCAGGTCGATCATGGCGCCAATCGGATCATTGAGGTCCGGCGCCGCATCGGCGGGCCGCTCGGGGAGCCGGTCGAGCGCATCGAATTGCGTCGCGTCGATCGGCTTGAGCGCAAGATGGCGCTGGGCGAGCCCCTGGATGCGGATCGGATTGTCGAGCTGCGACCACTCGGCGCGCAATGTCGCGATGGCGTCGCGCTCGCGGCGGATCTCGCTGCGCAGCTTGGCGACGCGCTCGACCTGCAGGGCGGAATCGAACTTGATCTTGTAGACATAGACGGCGGCGCACACGAGCGCCGCCACGACGACGAGATGAAGCAGGCGCATGAGCGTCACCCTTTCCGTAGCACGTCGGCGAGCGACGGCAGCCGCGGCAGCGCCGGCAGGTCCGACGCGTTGACGGGCGCGGCGCTGCGCTCGGCGGCGCGCAGCTTCGCCGAGCGCGCGCGCGGGTTGGCGGCCATTTCGGCCTCGTCGGGTCCGACCGGCCGTTTGGTGAGGATGGTGAAGCTCGCCGGCCGCGGCGCGGCCTGCGGCAGGTGGCGCGAGCCGGCGCGCGTGCCGGCGCGGGCCGCCAGGAAGGTCTTGACGATGCGATCCTCGAGCGAATGGAACGAGACCACGACCAGCCGCCCGCCCGGCTTGAGGACGCGCTCGGCCGCCGAGAGCCCGGCCTGCAATTCGCCGAGCTCGTCATTCACGAACAGCCGCAAGGCCTGGAAGGTGCGGGTCGCCGGATGAATGTCGCCCGGCCGCCCGTGGACGACGCGCCCCACGATGTCGGCGAGCGCCCGCGTGGTGCGGATCGGCGTCGTGGTTCGCGCCTTCACGATGGCGCGCGCGACCGCGCGCGAATGGCGTTCCTCGCCGAGCGCGAAAATGATGTCGGCGAGCGTGCGCTCCGACGCCGACGCCACCACGTCGGCGGCGCTCGGTCCGCCCGTCTCCATGCGCATGTCGAGCGGCCCGTCGAGGCGGAACGAGAAGCCGCGGTCCTGGCTGTCGAGCTGCATCGAGGAGACGCCGAGGTCGAGCACGACGCCGTCGGCGCCCGCGATCCCGAAGCTCGCCGCCGCCTCGTCGAGCGCCGAGAAGCGGCTCTCGGCGACCGTCAGCCGGCCGCCGGATTCCTCGACCAGGCCGGCCGACTGGGCCACCGCGCTCTGGTCGCGGTCGAGCGCCAGCACCTTGCAATCGGCCGCCGCGAGAATCGCCCGCGCATAGCCGCCGGCCCCGAAAGTGCCGTCGATATAGATCCCGCCCGCGCGGACGCCGAGATGCTCGACGACCGGCCGGACGAGCACGGGAATGTGGCGGGCCGGTCCGCCAGCGACGTCCGGATTCCCGGAAGCGCTGCCCGTCATCATTCCCGTGCCCCTTCGTCCGACGCGGTACGCTGTGAGCCGAAACGTCTGGCAAGGATGCGCACCGGCGCGGTGGCCTTCGCGCGATGTGCATCCAGACGCTGCGGCTCCCAGATCTGAAACTTGTGGCCGAGGCCGACGACGGCCCGTCCGTCGGTCGATACGATGCGACTCATAGGCACCCGCACTCCACGCCCGGCCCGCCCCACCCCTGATCAGGACCGCTCCATCGGTTCCCGCCGGGCGCCTGGTGATCCTGACTGGGTTTTTGGCCGATATCATGGGATTACTTGGGCGTCAGCGGAACCATCCGTGCCGTGCCAAGCCCCCTTTCCAGGTATCAATGCGGCGGATCAATGTGATTAATAGCCGTCAGGCTTAAGGAACCGTTGCCAACTCCCGTTTTGGTGCCAGCCCACCTTTTGGAGCCACCCGCCCCATGCGGATCGCGCTCATGACCGATATCCACGGCAACCGGGAGGCGCTCGAGGCCTGCCTCGATCATGCCGCCCAGAACGGCGTCGGGCGCTATGTCTTTCTCGGCGACTATGCGGGCTATGGCGCCGATCCCGGCTGGGTGATCGACACCGTGCAGGCCCATGTGGGGCGCGGCGCGGCCGCCGTGCTGGGCAATCACGACGCCGCCGTGCTGACCGACGGCGCGGACATGAACGACGCCGCGGCCACGGCGATCGCCTGGACCCGAACGCAGCTCGACGCGGGCCAGCGCGCATTCCTGGCCGGCCTGCCGCTCGCGATCGAGGAGAAGGACCGGCTCTATGTCCATGCCAGCGGCTTCGAGCCGGACCAATGGCATTACGTGGACGAGCTCTATGCGGCGGCCAAGAGCCTGATGGCGACGCGCGCGCACGCCACCTTCTGCGGGCATACCCATGTGCCGGCCCTGTTCCACATGTCGATGACCGGAAAATTCGCGAGCTTCGATCCGGTCGACCGGGTCGACATCCCGCTCACCCGCCAGCGCCGCTGGCTCGCCGTGATCGGCTCGGTCGGGCAGCCGCGCGACCACGATCCGGCCGCCTGCTATGCGGTGCTCGACGACGAGCGCGACCTGCTCACTTATGTGCGCGTGCCCTACGACATCGAGACCGCGGCGAAAAAAATCCGCGCCGCCGGCCTGCCGCTCTCGTTGAGCGCGCGATTGTTCGAGGGATATTGAGCCGACATGGACGCGCGCCGTCTCGAGGCTGGCCAGACGATCGATGGCTTCGTGTTGGAGAAGCCGCTCGACCCCGGCGGCATGGCGAGCTTCTGGCGGGTCAGCCGTCCCGGCACCGACATGCCGCTGGTGATGAAGATCCCGCTGCTCCGGCTCGGCGAGGACCCGATCACCATCGTGGGCTTCGAGGTCGAGCAGATGATTTTGGCGCAGCTCGCCGGGCCGCATGTTCCGCGCTTCGTGGCGGCTGGGGATTTCGAGCAGCCCTATATCGTGATGGAGTTCGTGGCCGGCCGCCCCGTGAAGTCGCTGCTCGGCAAGACTCCGCTGCCGGCCGGCGAGGTCGCCGAGATCGGCGCCAAGATCGCCTTCGCGCTGCACGAGCTTCATCGCCAGCATGTCATCCATCTCGACATCAAGCCGAGCAACGTCATCCTGCGCCCCAACGGCGAAGCGGTGCTGATCGACTTCGGGCTGTCGCGCCACGACCAGCTCCCGGACCTGGTGGCCGAAGAATTCGACGACCCGGTCGGCACCGGCCCCTATATCGCGCCCGAGCAGGTGCTGCGCCAGCGCGGCGACCCGCGCAGCGACATCTTCGCGCTCGGAGTCGTTCTTTATTTTCTGGCGACCGGCGAGCGGCCGTTCGGCGAGCCCCAGCGCGCCGCGGAATGGAAGCGCCGCCTGTGGCGCGATCCCTACCCGCCGCGGCGGCTGAACAAGCAGGTCCCGCCCTGGCTGCAGGAGATCATCCTGCGCTGCCTCGAGGTCGATCCGGCCGCCCGCTACGCGACCGCGGCGCAGCTCGCCTTCGATCTTCAGCATCCCGATCAGGTGCGGCTCACCGCGCGCGCCGAGCGGCGCGATCGCGACGGCCCGCTGGTGGTGGCGATGCGCTGGCTGCGCGCCCACAGACGCGGCCCCGTCCCCCGCCGCGACCTTGCCGGGCTGTTGTCGCGCGCCCCCATCATCATGACGGCGATCGATCTGGCCCCCCACGCCGAGGGGCTGCGCGACGCGCTGGCGGATGCGGTGCGGCGCGTGCTCGCGACCGAGCCGGCCGCCCGGCTCGCCTGCGTCAACGTGCTCAAGACCTCGCTCCTCGGGCTCGATCCGGTCGCCGACAAGCTCGGCCGCAATCCGCATCTGCAGCGGCTGGTCGAGCTCAAGCATTGGGCGCGCGCGCTGCCACTCGCGACCGAGCGGATCACCTATCACGTGTTCGAATCGAGCGATCCGGCGTCCGCGCTCGTCGACTATGCACGCCACAATCACATCGATCACATCATCATCGGGGCGCGCGGCAGCTCGCCGCTGCGCCGTTATCTCGGCAGCGTATCCTCCAAGGTGGTGGCCGAGGCGCCCTGCACCGTTACGGTCGTCCGCCCGCGCGACGCGCCGACCCCGGCCGAGACGCCCTGAGGGAACGCCTGCGGGTTTTCCCCCTCCGTCATGCCCGCGCTTGTCGCGGGCATCCACGTCTTTATGCATCAGCAAGAACAAAGGCGTGGATGGCCGGGACAAGCCCGGCCATGACAGATTCAATCTCAACCAACAATGCTCTAGACTGCGGCCATGTCGAGCTTCCCACCGGATTCGCCCCTCGTCGATCGCGTGCTGCCCTCGCCCAACCATGAGGCGCGCATCGGCGTGGCGCGCCCGGACATCCTGCTGCTGCACTATACCGGCATGAAAAGCACGCAGGCCGCGCTCGAGCGCCTGTGCGACCCGGGACCACGCGTGTCCTCGCATTATCTCGTGTTCGAGGACGGGCGCATCTTGCAGCTCGTGCCCGAAGCGCGGCGCGCCTATCACGCCGGCGCGGGATCGTGGGAAGGCACGAGCGACGTCAACTCGCGCTCGATCGGCATCGAGATCGGCAACCAGGGCCACGATTTCGGCTGTCCGGAGTTTCCCGACGCCCAGATCGCGGCCGTGATCGCGCTGTGCCGCGACATCCTGGCGCGCTCATCCATCGCGGCCCAGCGCGTGCTCGCCCATTCCGACACCGCGCCCGACCGCAAGCGCGATCCGGGCGAGGGTTTCCCCTGGCGCCGCCTCGCCGAAGCCGGCGTCGGGTTGTGGGTCGCGCCCGAGCCGATCGCGGACGGCGCCGCGCTGCGGTCCACCGATCGCGGCGAGGAGGTCGCGAATTTGCAGCGGACGCTGGCCGGCTACGGCTACGGGGTTGCGATCAACGGCAGCTATGACGCGACCACGGAGCATGTCGTGACCGCGTTCCAGCGCCATTTCCGCCCGGCCCGCGTCGACGGCGTGGCCGATGTCTCGACGGTGCGGACGCTGAAAAGACTGATCGCGAGGAGGGATTCGATGGCGTGAACCCTGGTAACCTTTGCGTCATTGCGAGCGAAGCGAAGCAATCCCCGCCGCGAATTCTGGTGGCCGAGATTGCTTCGCTTCGCTCGCAATGACGGACGCCCTCACGCCCGCTCCTCGATCACGCTCGCCCGCACGTCGTCCTCGATCAGACGCCAGATGTGGTCGACATAGCGCACGAATTCCGGCGTGCGCTTCATCGCCAGCGCGCGCGGGCGCGGCAGCGTGACGTCGACGCTCTCCTGCAGCCGGCCGGGCCGGCGCGCGAACACCAGCACGCGATCCGACAGAAAGACCGCCTCGTCGATCTGGTGGGTGACGAACAGCACCGTCTTGCGTCCCTGCTCCCAGATCCGCAACAGCTCGGTCTGCATGATCTCGCGGGTCTGCGCGTCGAGCGCCGAGAAGGGCTCGTCCATCAGCAGGATGTCGGGATCGATCGCGAGCGCGCGCGCCAGGTTGACGCGCTGGCGCATGCCGCCGGAAAGCTGGCGCGGATGATAATCCTCGAAGCCTTCGAGCCCGACCAGCCGCAACAGATCGAGTGTGCGACGCTTTTCCGCCGCCCCGGCCCGGCCCGCGACCTCGGGGCCGATCATCGCGTTGCCGAGCACGGTGCGCCAGGGCAGCAGGTTGTCGTTCTGGAACACGAAGCCGCGGTTGGGGCCGGGCCCCGTCACCGGATGGCCGTCGATCAGCACCTGGCCGGCACTCGCGTGTTCGAGGCCGGCGACGATGCGCAGGAACGTCGTCTTGCCGCAGCCGCTCGGTCCGACCACCGAGATGAATTCGCCGGGCGCGACCGAGATGTCGATCGCGCGCAACGCCTCGAGCGCGTCGAAGCGCTTGTCGAGCCGCGCGACGGTGAGCTTCGCGGTCATGCGCGATCCTTCGTCCTCAATCCCGCGTCCATGGCACGAGCGTGCGCTCGATCCAGCTGAAGCCCGCCGTCATCACGATGCCGGCGACCGCGAGCACGATCACGCCCGCGAACAGCTCCGGCATGTTGAAGGCATCGGCCGACTGGCTGATCAGGCGGCCGAGGCCGGCGCGCGAGCCGAACAGCTCGGCCACCACCACGGCGATCAATCCGCGGCCGATGCCGAGCTTGAGGCCGGCCAGGATGAAGGGAGTCGCCGACGGCAGCGAAACCTTGAGGAAGATCTGGCGCGGCGTCGCCCCGAAGCTGCGCAGCATCTCGATCAGCCGCGGGCTGGTGGTGCGCAGGCCGGCCTCGGTGTTGATGGTGACCGGAAACAGCACGAGGAAAATCACCACCAGCACCTTCGACCAGATGCCGATGCCGAACCACAGGATGAACAGCGGCGCGAGCGCGATCGTGGGCGTGGCATAGAGACCGGAAATCCACGGCTGGCAGGCGCGCTTGACGGTCGCGCTGCTCGCGACCGCGAGCCCGAGCGCGATGCCGATGACGCTGGCGAGCGCGTAGCCGATCGCGAATTCGATGCCGCTGATGGCGACGTGATGGCCGAGCTCGCCGCTGCGCGCGAGCGACGCGATGGCGGCGACGATCTGGGTCGGCGCCGCGAGGAACAGCGGATTGGCGACGACGAAGCGGCTCAACAGCTCCCACAGCAGCAGCCCGGTGACGACCGATACCAGGCCGGCGACATGGAGCCGGCGCGGCGGCGTGGCGCGGCGGCGCACTGGGCGCGGCGCGCCGGCCGCGTTGTCGTTGGCTTCGATGCCGGTCGCCGTCATGCTCGTCCCATCGGCAGCGAAACGCCGGGCGCCGCGCCGCAGGCGGACAGACCCGCAACCGACACTCCCAGGGGTTGGCGCCGGCGCATGATCAATCCGTCATCTGGGTGACGCCCGGCAGGATCAGGCGATCGATATCGAGACGCGGAATATCGCCGAGGCTCGCCAGCGCTTCCACCAGCGCCCCCAGCTTCTTGCGCGATATCCTGCCGGTCGGCTCGAAGAACCTGCCTTTGCGAAAGAAAGCGTAAGCCTTCTCGACCTCATCGGGCTTGAGCCCGCTCGCCGCCACCATCATCTTGACCGCCTCGTCGCGGTTCTTGTCGTCCTCGAACCAGGCGATCGACCTGGCATGCGCCGCCAGCACCCGTTGCAGGACCGCCGGGTGCTGTTTCGCCCAGCCCAGGCTCACCACCGTTCCGGAGAAGGGCAGCTCGGGCGTGAAATCGACGGTGAGGCCGAGCTCGTTGAAGCCGTTGGCCACCGCCTGGAAATTGAACGGCGGCAGCAGGATCGCGGCGTCGACCGCCCCCGACAAGAGCGCCTGCGCCCGCGCCGAGGTGGCGCCGGCAAACACCATGTCGAACTCGCCCGGCTTGATGCCGCTCGGCGCCAGCATGCGCTCGACATAGATCCGGGTGATGTCCTTCGGGCCGCCGAGCGAGATCGTCTTGCCCTTGAGCTCCGCGAAAGTCTTGATGCCGGCTTTCGCCACCAGCGCATAAGGCGGCGATTGCGACTCCAGCCGCACGATCGCGATCGGCGAGCCCTTGTCGATCGCGCGGATCGGATCGACCAGCCCGGTCGACATGGTGAGGTCGAGCGACCCGGCGGTGAGCTGCTGGATCATCTGGGCGCTGGACTGGATGTAGACGAGGTCGATCTTGACGTCCTGCTCGGCGAAGAAGCCCTTGTTGAGGCCGATGAAGACCGGCCACAGATTGGCCGAGGCGGAGCCGACCGTCCCCACCACCACGGTGTCGGCCGCGCGCGCCGGCGCCATCGTGGCGACGCCGGCGATCGCCAGTCCCACGGCCGCGCCTTGAAGACCTTTGATGATTCGCATCGCCATCCGCCTCACTCCGCAACCCGGGCTATTTCAGGCATGAACAGGCGATCGACCGCGAAGTCGGCCGGAATGTCGCCCAGCTCCTTCAAGGCGTCCACGACCTTGCCGAGCTTGGATTTCGAGATCGCGCCGGTCGGCTCGAGAAACCGCCCCTTGATCAGGAATTCGTAGCTCTTCTCGACATCGTCGGCCTTGAGGTTGCTCACCGCCACCATCAGGTCGATCGCTTCTCTCCGGTTGGCCGGATCGGCGAGCCAGGCGATCGCCTGGGTATAGGCCGCCAGGAATTTTTCGAGCGTGGCTTTGTTGCGCAGCGCCCAATTGCGGTTGGTCGATACGCCCGAGAACGGCATGTCGACCACGTCGGACGCCAGGCCGAGATTGCTGAAGCCCGCCGCCTCGGCATGGAAATTATAGGGCGCCGTGAGGATCGCCGCGTCGGCCGCGCCCGATTGCAGCGCCGCCAGCCGCGCCGAGGTCGCGCCCGCGAAGATCAGGTCGACTTGCCTGGGGTCGACGCCGGCCGGCGCCAGCATGCGCTCGAAGAAGATACGGGTGATGTCCTTGGCGCCGCCGACCGACACGGTCTTGCCCTTGAGCTCCTTGATGCTCTTGATCGCCGGCTTGGCGAGCAGCGCATAGGGCGGCCGCTGCATCTCGATGCGCGCGATGGCGAGCGGGGCGCCCTTGTCGACCGCCCGGATGGGGTCGACCAGCCCGCTGCCCTGCACGAAGACGAGGTCGATCTTGATGTCCCGGGCCGCGAAGAACCCCTTGTTGGTGGCGACCGTGACGGGCCAGAGATTCGCCGAGGCCGACCCGACCGACCCGACAACGATCGTCTCGGCCGCGCGCGCCGCCGATGCGGCAAGCAGCGCGACGCCCAGGGTCGCGAGCGCCGCGGCGCGCCGTCCCGGAAACCTCATCGGGCGCTCCTCTCAGGCTTTCGATTGCGCAAGAAAATGCTCGGCGATCTCGCTGCCGGTCGCGCGCTTGTCGTTGGTTTGCTGCGAGTATGGCACCGACACCAGCCGCCGGCCGCCGTCGAGATTCATCACATAGGGCTGGTCGTCGTTGCACCAGTCGCACACATAGAGCCCGCCCTGCGCCGCCAGCAGGTCGACGGTGTCCCAGGTCTCCTGCAGTCCCGCGCTCAGCCAGCCCTTGACCGGCGCGCCGGTGGCGCGCCCGATGGTCTCGAAGGTCCGCTTGATGATCTGCTGTTCCTCGCCGGGCGGCGCCTCGTTGAGGCGCCGGGTGTTGCTCTCGTTGTGGCCCATCCACTCCCATTTGCGCTTGTTGCCCTCCTCGATGATGATCGGATGGGCGGCGCAGAGATTGGCGTTGAGCGCGACGGTGCCGCGGATGTCGTAGCGGTCGAGTACCTCCATGAGGCGCCACACGCCCACGCGGTTGCCATAGTCGCGGTCCGACCACATCACCACGTCGGGGATCTTGCCCGCCGGCCCGTAGCCGCCGGGGCGCTCCTGCAGCGAGAAATACTCGATGTTGGGGATGACCCACAGCGCGACGCGCTCGCCGTTCGGCCAGGTCAGGCGCGGGCGGTTGATGATGGGCGAATAGTCGAACGGGCCATAATCGCGCGGTTTCATGTCAGCTCGCTTTCCGCACCGCCATGCCGTCGAGATGCGCGACGACCTCGTCCACCTCGATGACGTCGGCATATTTGTGATGGAGGTCGAAGAGGTTGACCTTGTGCGAGATCGGGCTGCGGTCGAAGCA
>WNFR01008820.1_pt1 | contig 11367 bp, 9 predicted proteins | sample 5400221 | NCBI WGS metagenome assembly WNFR01 (sample SAMN13153357, study PRJNA577476) | soil metagenome | isolation source: 40 cm soil under Madrone tree | place: USA:California | collected 2016-06-14 | reverse complement strand
CTTCGATCACCCTCTGGCCATCAGGATTCTTTCCTGAGCCCGCGCGCTAGCACGACAAGCGCGGAAGCTTGGTCCGGAAGCCGGAGAGTACACTGCCGCTAATGATGAAGCTCGTCGTCACTCGTTGCAGAAGTAACGCCTGGGCTATCATTGGGTTCCACGCGCTCGGTACTGCACTGGCTTTCTCAACGCCCGGATTTGTATACTAACGTGGACATCCTGCCATCATACAGTCACACTTGTGATTTGTGTCCTTTGCCATCCTCATAATGGCACTGGGCACTTGTTATTGACTCGATGTTTTTCTTCACAACCGGTTATTCGTTTCGACCGTGTACGTTCGTACCACTACAGCCCCCGGGGCGCCTCACTAATCTATGTTTTCAGTTTCCGTTTCCGTTTCCTTCTTCTTCCCTATCCTCCTTCCTCGCGCTTGTCGTTTTGGAGAAACGCCGGCAACAAATTCACCGTGGCACCGCAAATGTCGGTGGTAGCGGACTGGTCGGAGCCCTTTCCCAATCCCCTGGTGTTCGAAACATTCATTTCCCGGGGCGTCGGTTGGTGGCGCGGAGAGCATCCGCTGGGGGTTGCTACCAACCGCACTGCACCGCGTTAGGCACTGGCTCGAATCTGCGACGAAACGTGAGGCAATGTCGGGCCCGCGTGGTCTCATTGGTTATAAGACAGGCCACAGAGGTGTCGTAAATGGCTCAAACATCCTCACTCGACATCTCTCAACATATCCTATCCTGGACAACCCCTTAATTCTCTCGCATTAATTAGTTCCATGGCAGACCTATTTGTCGACGGCAACATCGCCCAAACCTTTGGGCCACAAGTCGCCGAAAGTTACTTGTGTCGGCTTCTGCAAGTTTATCGTCGCTCTTTTCGAGCAACCAACGACCCACGGTGGCCTTCTGCATTCTTCACTACCCAACCACCTCTGGCCCACGGCCGCCCCTTCCCCGATACCTACGGCCGCCCCATCTGGCTGCTCGATTTTGCCATCAGGAATCGTGGCACGGTCGTCCGGCAGCAGATTTGGGCACCGCAGAACGAGGCCCAGCGCCATGCCCACGCCCCACTGAACATGCCCATCTTCTTCGTCCATAATGACCAAGTAACGCTTGGCCTGCCAATATCTATCGCCGCGACGCGCGATCCAATGACCCTATGGAGCAGCCAGATCATGACCAAGGACCAGACCCCAGCTCACAACACGATCACCTCCGAGAAGTTTGCGAAGCGCGTGGCGAGTGCGGTGTGCAGGTTCATAGAGGTGAGTTCACCAACCAACTTTCCTTTCCCCGCGCATCGCTCTTTGCGCCCGTGGTGTATTGACTGATGATTGTTACCCGGCGTTGCAGGAGATGTCGCGGTTACAAGGGACCGATCCTCGCTGGCGGATAGGAGGACACAACGGCATCGCCAAGGAACACGTCATCCTTATAGGTGTCGTCCACGTTTCCCAAGGGAGCTGGCAGCCCATCCTCCAGTTGAACCGCTACGTATTTTGAAGATCCCTTTTCACCCGTCAATTGGCGATGAGCGCCGGGCACGACCCACCGCGTGTACTGACTGTTCGGCGGGGCATAATTTCCGATTTCTTATTATCATATGGACACGGACACAGACACTGATACGGTGATACGTTCCCTTGTACCGATACTTGTTCAAGATGGCTGGCAGATCCAGCTGGATCTTGTTCTGTCTCATGGGATTGTGTGTATGTGGAGAAGTAGGTCGCGTTCGTCTTCCTCGGAGGTATCAGCTCCGCCCCGCTACGTATTATATATGTACTCACCACGATACCCGACTGCCATCCTAGTATCTAGTATTATTTATTCTTGCTTACATAGATAGCGTACTATTGTAGCGATACACAGCCAAGGACGATGGTTATCATAATCATAACTGAAGTAATGTTGAGTTCCGCAGTTGTGAAGATCAGAAGATGCGGGGAGGTTTGAGAAAATCAAATAGACGTGTTATTGCCTCTATCATTTGATGTTTTACACGTCCAGGACCGTGGCGAGTAATGTGAGATAGAGTAGATTGTGGATGGGGTTCAGCAGAGATACATGATATATGCATTAGCCAAATAGGTGCAATAAAAAAATGAGAAGTATAGTGTACGACGACCGGAGAGGAAATGATCTTACGAAAGCGACGGAAAAGCAGAACATGGTCTAGCAGTAACGAGAGATAGGGCCAAGTATGATTAGGAGAAGAAGTAGAGAGACTTCTTGATCTTGTTCACATCAAACTCTCCTTTCTTTGGTACAGGCGGCAACAATTCGCCGACGTCGACGAATTTGCTCTCAAGTAAGTCTTCGAGCGAAGGTTGGTCTTGCGTTGTCGCACTACCCTTGCGAGGTCTCCCTGGCCCGCAAACAGGCTTCAAAAGGTTTAAGGCTTCCTCCTTCGAAAGGACTGACACCGTCGGCGGTCGTTCCTCAATCTTTGCTGGCTCTTTATCCTCCTCCGTGGTTTGAGTAACCTCATCGGCGGCCTCTGTCGCGGAGGTGGTTCGAGTAACCTCATCGGCGCCCTCTGTCGCGGAGGTGGTTCGAGTAACCTCATCGGCGCCCTCTGTCGCGGAGGTGGTTCGAGTAACCTCATCGGCGCCCTCTGTCGCGGAAGTGGTCTGAGTAGCCTCATCGGTGGCCTCGGTCGCGGAAGTAGGCCCGAAGTCTGGTTCGATGGTATTTTTGGCCTGGCGAGAGCCGATATCTATAGCGGTGTCCAGGATACCAAGTTGTTTGAGTATTTGCGAAGTTCTCAAGGACTCGACGGACACCTTGTAGCCCTTGTACCGTTCACGGAACTAGGAGCGCATCAGTGGTGGTCAGAAATCAAGGTAGGAAAATTTCATGCCTCATTTAAGAGTCTTCCGAGGACATCTGAGGAGTGCAAGGCAATGAATGTTTCACGGATGATGGAAGACATCTGGTCGACTGAGGAAGGGTGGGTCCAGTAGGAGTCATGAACCGCAGCGAAGCACAGGCCTTGCGTCTATGGCGAGTATAAGCACGCCTCGATTCACCAATGAAACAACAAGTTAACTTACTCGGCACTCCAAAGCTGTGAGTAACATGTGAGTGGCGTCCAAACTATGGATGAAATTAGGCGGGAAAGCTGAGGACTGCTTTTGCGAATTCACTGTAAACAGTTAACATCGCATCACTACCATGCGCGGCGAATTGTAGTTCACCTTGTGCAGGCGCATTGGGGTCCGAAATGTACACCGACTGCAGGCTAGTCATTACCTGCTTTCGCTTGATTTTGCGGTATGGCTGAACGACCGGCAAACCTAACGGTGTCGTCCATACAACGGAAGTCATTTGCTCCTTGCCCAGGCGAGTGGTGGGACCCTTTATTTTCTTGGATCTTGACGTCGGGTCGGATTTTATTGCCTCAGATATGCGATCGCTGGGCAAGGACTTCGAAATTAAACGCGCACAGGCAGTCAGCCAGTTCATGATGTCGTTCGCTCCGTGGAACAAGTCGCCGATGCATTGCAACACCTGAGATAGTTTATCAATAAACGATTTGAAAAGGAACAGTTTCTCCTTACTTGCTTTGCCAGATATGCCGCGGCGCGGTAACATTCTTCAAAAGGAATGTCACCACGATCCTTTAATTGCCTCTCGATTTGCTCTCGTGCGCCTACGAAGGTGACACCATACACCGTCGTCATGACAGTCTGTTTTACGACTTTGCGTGCAACTTTCCCGATGAGCATCTTGGCAAATTTATTGTTAGGATCTCGAGCGAGATCTTCTCGCATGCGTTTCTCGACCATGTTGGCAACATACGTATAGACGTCCGACGGCCTTTCAGTGACGTCAAGGTTGACCTGCCGTGCGCCGTGCGCATCGCCACCGAGCGCTGCATAATGCTGCAGCCCGTTACAGGTTCCATCCTGATGTACCGGTAGCGCGCACTCGTACGCATACGGGTCAGGCGAGTCGAGTGCAGCCTTGAGTTCCATGCAAGTTGCTAGGCATTGCCATGGATCATCAGCCTTCTGCCACCATTGGCGTCCCTGATGCGAAATCAGATGGCCTCAGCTATTGCGTCGATGAAGAGAACGATAAAGCTCACGGTGAGAGGGTTTTCCGCGCTATCATAGATGTCGTCTAAGTGCTCGTGCACGAACTCAACCCGTTCGTCGAAGGTCGCCTTATCATACCCGTAAAGATTAGATAAGTGGATCTTGAGCCAGCGCAAGCCACGTTCGCCTAGTGGCTTGGCTTCCCCAAACATAAGTAGACCACGGCTTAGATCGTCGCCAATATGGTTAAGATGAGGAGGGAGTGGGTAGGCTCGTCCACGGAAGTCGAGATTATGAGGCATGTAGAATATATCACCTAAGTACTTGGGCAGGGATCAATTTCGACGGCAGGGCGCCAAAGATAGAGTCGGACTTACTGTACGCGCAATTTCAATCTTGTAGTTAACGTTACAACGGTCTGAGTGGCTGTTGGCTTTATTCACGAGCCATTTGCGCTGATGCTGAATGAAGACACTGCGTGCCTTCTGATCCGTCTCCATCTTGGGTGTCTTCTCTGGCTCCGGTTCGTCGTACACGGCGGGCGGTATCTTTCCAAGACGATAACCCGCATTCCAGACTTCAAGCACGACATCGAAGATCTTGCGATTAATCTGCCACGAGGTCGAACCGAGGACATCCAGGCCGGCATACACCAGTTCGACGTTACCGCGCGACGAAGCGTGCTTCAGATACTGCTGCTGTTCCTGTGAATCTTTGAAGCGCATCACCTGACCTGGAAGGGAATTAAAATTCTCGAAACCTTGATAGCAGGAGACATACGTACTCTTATTATAGATGTAACCGCCGTCGTTGAGATTCAACCATGGTTTTGGCTTCACAAGCATAGGTAGGTGCCGCGGATGCATCGTGTCCCGGACGCTATCTTTCGCCATTCGCTCCGCCACGACTGGGTTTAATTTGATGATACCAAGTTTATACCCACGAAGGTATTCATAGCTGTGTATAAATGCAGGCTGTTCCTCTTCAACGGGCTTGCCAGTCCGCTTGTTTATCCCGGTGCGGACCACTTTTGCGACATCCATCAAGCGGTCTGCCAGGAAACTACCGACTCGCACTCGTAAACTCTGCGTCCAGTCGCTGGTCCATTCTTCGGCATCTTCCACGTATTTCCGCGCGGCAACGCGTCGCGCATGAAGGTCGCGGTAAGAGTAGTGAGAGAAGAAACCGGACCCGTTAGCTCGTGCATTCGCCGGCAGAGAGATATTATTCTCTTTGCACATCTGGGCCTTGTACTCTAGCTCAATGGCACCGCCGACACCCAGGAGGCCACGAGTCGCCTTCATGCCATCTGCAACGCCACCTGAACCTTGAAGATGCATGATTTCAAGGATAGTGATGATGGAGAGCTTCTCAGGCTTGACGAGTGACAGGAAGGGTCCAAGCGGCTGAGCCTGCTTCTTAGAAGCTGCATGGCGTAATTGAGTAAGAAATTGAAGATGGAACAGGGTGTACCCACAAGCTTCCTCTTTGATGAGAAGCGCAATATCCTTTTTCAAGCGGGCCTGGAGGAGCTGGTGCCATTGCCACATCCAAAGCTGCAGGTCCTGCGTCTTCAAAACTGAGTCCACTATCCCGAGCTCCTTGAAAAGATCGGCCTGCCGTCGCATGCGTTGAACTGCTATATCGTAGACGGAATCTTCAAGTAACTTTTGTCGCGCGCCGAGGTCCTCTGAGAGGACTCGTCGCGCAAGTGAAATGTGTGCGAGGGTCTTCCGGAGGACGTTGAGGTTAAACGGAATATTGGTCTCTGCCTCTCCCGATGGTGTCCCGCTTGGCTGTGATCAAGTCAATGACATGCTTGGATTTCGGCGCGGAGACTCACCGAAGTAACAGTCACGGGATGGACCTCGGGCACGTTCAAATAGGGATCCGGGAGAGATGAACCGATTGTTTCTGCCCGGCCGAGGTCACGGATAATCTCTTTGTAATTGTGCTGGACAGCTGCTCCAGTGAGTGCCCGAATAATTTTTTGCGCCTCTTCTGAAGACTTGATGGCACGGTCCGAGACTACGGTGACAACAGATAGTTGGTTGTCGACAATGCCCTTCAAGAGCGACGCAGGGCTATGGTCCGTGACACCGTCGATGTACGTTGGTGTGTTTTCAGAGGAGTATCTTCGAAACGGGCAACATAAACCTAAGATTTCGGGATATTGCAGACAAACCTCAACCAAGCAATAAGCGCCAAGGCATATACGCCTGTCGTGACGGCGACCTTCTCCTGTCCACTAAATAGCGAATCCAAAAGCAGCCACGCGTCTTCGACCCACAGGGACTTCCTATCTGGCTCCTTGAGGGCCATTTCGAGATAGGCCTCTACGAAGGCGGAGTAGAGACGTGGGTGAAGAATCTGCTGTGAGCGTTTATCCCGCAAGTTGTCGAAGATTGCCTTGGCGCGGGGGACATCATAGCAGTTGTGCAAGCAAGCATCCATGATAGCCATTAAGTCACGCATGGAGGAGTCGGTGTAATAGATGTCGTTAAGTTCGGAGTGCCTGTCGTCGGGGAGGGGTGGGGGAAGGACAGTGTAAGGAGTGCGGAGGCGGAGGAACTTGTACATTTCGCTGGCCGCTGGATCGGCTTGCACATTACCGTCGGGGTTTACAAATTTCGGAAGAGCCGGAAGAAAGGCAGGGTAGGCGTCAGCAGGGAGCCTGGTGTCTATGGCTGGTGCGCTGGAGCGTTTTGTGGGGGTAGAGTAGAGACGAGCAGGGCGAGGAAGACGCTGGCGAGAGTACGACAGTAAAGTCGTCTCTGTCTGTTTGCGCGCTGCCCGTGTAGACAAGGGGATCATCATAAGACTTTTTCTCTTGGGTGTGTCGTCTGGGGTCTCCGCGTCGTCCGCGTCTGATATGCGCGCGTCTCAATTTTTTTATATCAGGTTCATAACGTAATCATTTCCCACTGTATCGTATTTAACAATTCGACACCACATCTTCGGGTTTGGTCTTAAAGCTTAAAGTGTGACGCCTTTTCTTATCTACTATTCTTATGTTTTCAACAAATGCATCTGACTGAATGGGTTTTGCGCGATGTATATGATAGGGCAAGTATTATTCACTTGCTGCTATTTTCAGTATATCAGTACCTTCTCTAGTTTAATCACTTGCAGCCCCCTGCCAAAAGTTCAGGACGAAGAGAGGTGCTCTTTATCATATATAGAGACAGAGATCACATTTGCCGTCAGTAGAGGAGAAATTAGATGACGACCATGGCATGCTCGTCATACAAAGTCAATATGAATAGTACAGCGATGCAAAATACATTTTAAGTTACAATAATCTACATTGGAAGTGCAGTTCGACTTCATTATGCCTCGACCTCATACCAGCCATCCTCATCGTCGGCACCCTCCGGCCCTGAGGCCTCACCGTCCACAGATATCCGTGACGTCGAGACATCCTCAAGGAGTGTGACGGAAAGAGAAATTGGGATTGTCGAAGCAAAACCTTCGGGGGATACAGAATCAGCTTCTTCGTGAATCTCCGACACTGTAGAGACTGAGGGCTCAGGTGTAGGTGCCAATTGTTCGGCAACGGCACCATCGTGTCTCCACTCCGGAGCATTTCCAACCTCGTCCTGGACCGCTGCTGGTCTTGCGGATGGAGATAGTGCAGTGACGGCTGTAGACTCTTGGGCAAATACGGGGAATGCATCTTCGACCGCGGTTTTATTGGGTGCGATATCAGCGGAGTCAGCAGCACATGACACAAGCCCAACATCAGAAGTAGACACTGGGGTGAGACTCGAGTTGCTGGCAGCCGTAGTGAAACTGGAGATCGATGCGGGACGTTCCAGTTCCTCGGTCTTGACCTCGGCCATAGACTCAACAGGTATGTGTACATCCTTGCTTTCGAGGACAGGCGACGACGCAGCAGCTTTCACAAGGACGTCCTCATTGGACTTGCTGCTGCTGTCCTTTGCGGCTTCCCTGGCTGCCTTGACCCGCTTCTCTACGCCTTCTAAAGCCATCTCCACCTCTTTCACGACAGCTCTTCGTGCTAGGCGAACCTCCTCATCTCCATCGCTTTCAACGGCATCGAGCTGTGCTAAGAGCCCCTCAAGAGCGTGTTCATAAACCCTTATGGGAGCGTTAGTAGGTGTGTAGGCAAGTCCGTCTTCTTCGTCATCCGAGAAATCGAGAGAGATAGGAAGAGAGAAATCGGCGGAGAGTTTGGAGAGTATCGATCGGATATCTTGGATAGTTTGAAGTGGAGACGGTGCGGACTGTTCGGCAATAGCCGTGCGGTGAGCCTTGAATGAGGCCTTTGCGGCCTCAGCCGCAGCGCCTTGGAGAGCATCTGAACGCGAAAGGTCAGCACCCTCAGCGGGTTGCGTGTCACTGTCAAGCTTCGTCTGCGTCTGCGAAAAGGTCGTTGGTGGCAAGGAATTTGAGGGAATCCCGCAGTGGCAGCTCACCTCAGACGAAAGTGCAGACGTTTCAGTGGCATGCCCTTCGGACGTGTCTGGGACAAGATAGTGGAGAATGACGCGTGCGATATTTTGCACTTCTTCGTCTCCTTCATCAGTAACAACCTTTCGCAAGCGTTCTTGGAGAAGAGACTCTAAAGTAGGCGCTGAGTTTTGGTGAGGAGCGGTCCTGTGCTCGGACTGACCCTGATTAGGGGTGTCAGAACTGTCAGTGGACAAGATGTACATCCGACATACCTCATTAGCCGGATCAGGCATTGAATCAAGCATTCGGCTCTTATCCGTGAGCAAAACGTGGGTCTGAGGTGTTTGTGTGACAGAAAAACTGGGTGTCCTGCGTCGCTCTCGCACGCTGCGCGTGACAGGGACCGTATGATGGAGGGAGAGATGGTCTTCTGGAATTTCCGTCTTGGACACAATGGCTGCTGCTCGCCTTTGTGCCAGTGCTGGCTTGAGCTGTTGCAACTCCCGCTCTTTGCGTGCGCGGACGATTCGAGCCTGCAGTAAACGCGCTTCTTCCTGACGCTGAAGAGCTTGTACACGAGCTCTTAGTGTTGCCCCTTCGCGTGCGCGCAAAAGATCCTGCTCAACAACAAGATACTCCGCAAGTGCACGCCGATAGTGTAACTCTGGATCAGTGGTCCGCCGCGGAAGGTAAAGGTAGGGGTGGTGGCGCAAATGTATGATATCATCGGAGTAGAATGGACGTGCTGAGTAAAGAGGAGACGGAGACGAGTAGGTAGCTGAGGGGTAGAAACTGAGCATGGTGTTTTGACAGTGGTAGAAACCGACCGCCGCGGCTGCCGAAGTGGCATTTTATACGGAGTTCTTTCTCGAAAGCTCGCGAAACGTAACAACGTTTCGCGAGCTTTCGTTCCTTGGATGAGTCAGACACACAACGTCACTTCACGGAATGTGCCGATAGCACGTGACAACCGGGAACGGGCACGTGCATATTTCTTGAAGCTGAGAAAAGACGTGGCAAAGATATCGGTGTCGTCGAGATTCGAGGGAACAGGGAATGGAGTGAAGGAAGTTCATTGTAGCGATGCAAACTAGTGGATACCATAAAGTACGATAGTGAGAAAAGTACTATTAATATTATAACTTGAACAAGATGGATGACATATCCATGGCATCGAGTCGTTCTCATTCCACCACCAAATTTCCGGCCTTTTCGTAGAGGAAGAGTGAATTATGTGCTCTTCCCTTCCGTCTTCTCCCATCATCACCATCTGGTTATATCCAGCAGCGATATTATTGGCGAAACGGCTATCAAGGAACCAGATTTCCGCGAAAGGGGACGGCATTCGAAGATGTTCATCGAGAAATGTTTCTGCCCAAACAGCCAGGTATGCAATGTTAATGGCCAAGTTTTCCTCTACAGCCGGAACAGCGCCTTCCTTCTCCGTACACTCACATCCTTCGTCGTAACGCTGGTCTAAATCCATGTCGCAATGTTGTTCATTTGGCTCCCCTTCGTCTTCGTCTTCGTCTTCGTCGTCATCGAAAGGAACACTGGGACCGTTTATATCGAGTACGAACATGCTAGCCAAAGCAATGCGACGAAGTTTCTTAAACATCCGAAATGCCTCACCCCATGTATTCTAGAGAAGAGATACTGAGTCAGCGAAATCACATGAACGCAGTCAACGTCGCGCTGACCAGGTGCCCTGGAAGGGACGCTGGTACGGGCATTCTCTTCTGATCGAGTGAAAGTTCCTCGAGGTCTGGTATTAGCTTGGCCAGCTTCATGACGTACTGAGGACCGAAATCGGGGAGCCATCTTCCGCTGTGGTTGACGATGACCCTTAAGTGCGTGACCGAAGAACCAGAGAAACCAGAGAAGAGCTGCGTCAGGGCCACTATGCTAAGAGTATCCGAATCCACGGATATTGAACGCAGCTTTCCAAGAACCCCACGACACTATTGCCAGACAGTCATCAGCCGCCAATGGGAGGATCTTAGTGGACCCACGTACAAAACCAGATCGGAGCGTCTGTCCGAGGGTCTCAGCATTGAAGTGCTGTCCCCCACTCAGCACAAGTGTCTCGAGCTCAGTGGCCACCTCCGCTACGCGGCGCAACGTCAAGGCCCAACTTTCATCCCCCGTGTGGCGGTCTGTACTATCCGCCACGGATAACCCGAACCAGCGCAACTTCCTCGGATCGCGCATCATAATTGGCAACCATCTAGGACTACACACGTTTAGGGACACGCGCTCGTACGCCGGTGGCTCCTCGACAGGGACGATGTCCAACGAGGGGCCGCTCTCGGTTGCATATAAGGGCGGACAAAATGGTGTGAGGCGTAGATCACGGATAGTGCGCTTATTTGCGAGGGCTGTGAGTGTTTTGGGGAACCAGTTACACATTTTGGTCATGTTGAAGTCGAGCGTCAGCGAGTAGACGTGCCGTCCGTGGTCGAGCAAGCATACGATTCCGTTGTCCAAGGCTCCATATACTGTTTCACGATCGCAGTACTCGGGTACGTCTGGTGTAGTCCAGCCAATGATCATGATGGTGCGGACCGCCTCCGCGTACTGCGGCGAACTTGCCAGGACCGCGTGAAGCTGGTAGACGGATTGCGTGAGTGAGAACAGGCTGTTCGGTGGCAGGAGCTGAATGTGCGTGTATGCGAATCTATTGAATTTGTACAGCTGGCGGCAGGTACTGGAGAGCGCGATACAATCTTTGGACTGCAGGAGGGTGTACACGTGTGACATGGCTGGCCACGGTAAGGAGAGGAAGGGTGGTTGTACTCCGTCCGACTCGGTGAAGGCATGAGTATATGTTGTTTCTTGAGCTGTCAGTGTATTGTTCTCAGCGGCGAAGGCAATGTCGAGGTTAGAGAAGCTCG
>WNFR01007139.1_pt1 | contig 11367 bp, 5 predicted proteins | sample 5400221 | NCBI WGS metagenome assembly WNFR01 (sample SAMN13153357, study PRJNA577476) | soil metagenome | isolation source: 40 cm soil under Madrone tree | place: USA:California | collected 2016-06-14 | reverse complement strand
GGGCGGCGAGTCACTTGAAGACGAATCTGATTCAATCGCGCGGTTTAAAGAACAGGTTGTAAATTCCCTCGACGGACAGCTTCCCCTTAGTCAGGTTGAACGTCACCTGGCATTGTTGCCGGAGCGTTACGTTCGGGTAACTCGACCTGACACCGTCGCCATGCATCTTTCGCTTATAGACGAACTGAATCATAAGCCGGTCAGCATAAGATGGTTAACTAACTGCAGTGAATTTTCTGAGCTGACGGTCAGCGCGCGCGATCGTCATGGACTGTTCGCTGACATTGCTGGCTCGCTTGCAGCAAATGGGGTTGAGATACTTTCTGCGGAATTAAACACCAGGGAAGATGGTATCGCAATCGATGTATTTGCCCTGCGCCAGGCCTCGACACGCATGGCAGTCGATACGCACAGGTATACTAAGATTGATCGCGCACTGCGCAGAGCAATCTCCGGCGAATCGAATGTTGCGGAGCTGGTTGCGCGCTGGCAGAGTCAAAATGCGCCGAAAAATTCTCTGCCGCGATTGAATGCACATAGACGCAACTTGCCAAAAGTTGTTACTGATAACGAATCGTCGCGATCTGCGACGATCGTTGAGGTCCGTGCAATTGACGAACCGGGACTTGCCTACCGAATTGCAAGTGGAATAGCGGCTCTTGGTCTGGATATAGTCTGCGCGAAGATTGCAACCGAGAAAAGCGATGCGCTTGATGTCTTTTACATTACGGATAGTGAAGGCAGGAAGCTTTCGAAAGATGTCACGCACTTTGTCGAGCGCTCGTTGACCGACATGCTTAAACTCACCGCCGGCAAGGAAACAGCGGCGGCATCACTACCACAAACGAGAGGATCTAAGGAGAAACTTGGATGAAGAAAATCGAAGCAATAATAAGACCTCATCTTCTGGGTGCGGTGAGAACTGCGTTACAGGAAGTTGACGTGGTAGGTATGACGATCAGCGAGGTCCAGGGATACGGCCGGCAAAAGGGCCATACAGAAACGTATCGCGGTGCGGAGTATCAAATCGAGTTCGTGCCGAAGGTAAAGATCGAAGTGATCGTCCCGGACGATATAGAGGATTTCGCCATTCAGGCAATCATTAAGACAGCCAGGACAGGCAAATTCGGCGATGGGAAAATCTTCGTCACTCAAATTGCGGACGTGATTCGTATCCGCACAGGAGAACGGGGCGAAGCGGCGATCTAGACGATTATTTGGTATCGCGCCTCTTCACCCTTTAACGTGGTGTGACTTTGTGTGCCCCAGGGGCGAAACTATCGCCAACATAAATCATGGTGGCAGCCTTGCGTGGCAGCCACCATTTTTATTCCGCTGCAACGTGGCATGGGCGCCTTTCCCATGGCTCTTCGACTTAGAGTCGCTCCTGCAAAAAAACTCTATTTAGGGGTTTTCCATTCGTCGTAGCGATTTGCGGTAAGGCTCTACCTTCCCATTCTCACCTCGTATTTCAAGTTCCCTTTTCGCCGGCAGGATATAATGCAACTTGCCCATCAGTACCGTCTGCGATGTGGTTGGGTCGATACTCTCGGCTTCTCCATTTAGTCTTTGTTATAGCCGTCATATCCCCGCCTGAATACCTAAGAGATCCTCGAGCTCCGTCAGACCCTTACTCTAATGCTACGCCTTGAGTCTTTCTCGAAATCTCACTCGGATATAAATGCCATGAAAGTCAAAAATAGACCGCGCATCTGGAAGACGCGCGGTCTTTAGGCAGAACCGTTGCAGTGCGATCAGTCTTAAGGTGTTGATCCTGAAACTCCCAAATGAGCTACCGGTTCGGCACCCAGATTCAAGGTCTCCTGTGGTCGCGAACCTGGCGGAGCGGAGACAGAAGAAATTACAAATTCGGGGTATGCCGCTATTCCATGTTCGTGCAGATCTAATCCATACGACTCGCCTTCCGCGGTAACGCGCAGCACACCCATCGCATTTACGACGTACATGACAGCCAGAGCGACGCCGAATGTAGCGGCCGTAATGGTTAAACTTCCAATTGCCTGAGCGATAAGCAATGTGCTGCCGCCGCCGTAAAAAAGACCGGTTAGCGGCGCAGTGTTATCTGGTGCGATCGGGCCGGTCGCCCCGTATTTACCGCATGCAAAAAGGCCAAGCGATAAGGTTCCCCAGATCCCGCAGAACCCGTGTACCGGAACCGCACCAATTGGATCATCGATCCGAAGCCACTCAAGCAGTTCTACTCCGGCCACTACGACTACACCTGCGACGCCTCCAAGTAGGATGGCGCCCGTTGGACTGACCCAGTAACACGGGCAGGTAATTGCAACCAGGCCCGCAAGAAATCCATTTACCGTAAAGCTGACATCCCATTTCTTACCCGGAATGTATGCGTAAATCATCGCGGTCAGTCCTGCTGCGCACGCCGCCAGCGTGGTGTTGGTTGCAACTCGTCCAACCCCTTCAAAGTCCATCGCGGACAGCGTGCTGCCTGGATTGAAACCGTACCAGCCGAACCACAGTATTAACCCGCCGCTCGCGGCAATAACCAGGTCATGAGGAAGCATCGGACCGCCTCCATCCCTCTTGAACTTACGCCCAAGACGCGGACCCAATACGATGGCTCCTGCAAGTGCAATAAATCCCCCGATAGTGTGGACGACCGTCGAACCCGCAAAATCATGAAAGCCGGTGCCGAGCGATGGGAGAAAATGTCCGTCGGAGCCCATTAATGCAAGGAATCCATCAGGCCCCCAGGCCCAGTGTCCAATTATCGGATAAATGAAACCCGAGACTGCGAAACTATAGAGCAAATCTCCTACAAATCCGGTGCGCCCGATCATTGCACCCGAAGTAATCGTCGAGCACGTATCTGCAAAAGCAAATTGGAACAGCCAGAATGCCAGGAACGAAACACCGGTAGCTTCGTATGTTGCCGGCACATCCTTAAGGAAGAACCAGTGATAACCGATGAACCCATTTCCATGACTGAACATGAACGCAAAGCCGAAAGCAAAGAAAAGAATGCCGCAGAGGCACGTGTCCACGATGCATTCCATCAGGACGTTCACGGTTTCCCTCGATCGGCAGAAACCGGCCTCGAGCATGGTGAATCCAACCTGCATTGCAAAAACCAGGAATGCTGCCAGCAGGGTCCAAAGCGTGTTGATCGGATTGACGATGTCGTTACCCTTGAGGTCGGCATCAGCGGCAAAAGCCCTAAACCCCAACAGTTCGGGCAACACAGCTACGAGGCCGATAAGTAGCCCGACACCTAGCAATTTACCGACAAGAAGCAACCGCCCGTAGCGGCGCCACTCCGGGTCTTGCATCCGGGTCCTCAGGCGTGAAATCTTTTGAGACAGGGACAGTTTCTTCTTCATAAAGAAGTTCCTTCTAAGCGTTTAGGCGAGTGGCAGTAAAGATCGTCAGACCTATGCTACGTTCTGAGCAGTTGGGCTGGGACGATCGAAACTCGAGCCTCGGATTCGGTACGTAACAGTCCGAGGACGATGTGATTTTATCAATTCAGCGAAACGCCCTTAATTGCAAATCGACCGATCAGGTGTAACCTTGTATCACCTGCGGCTTTACCTTTGGCCGGATCCAATCAGAAAGCTTGAATACAATTTCAAACGGGGCCGCTTCTGAAATTCCCTATAACAATGCTCATGCCACTCGATGCGAAAAACTGCAATCCGGCTAAATACAACGCCCGTTTACACTGTAAACACAGGTGATTTGCCGAGAATTAAAATCTCTGGCCTTTTTGCAAGAGATTCAGGTCCGGACACTGTTGACTACAATTGTGTCTGTATGTAGGGTATAAGAGACAAAATTGTAGCAAGGTCTTAAGCTCGGTTGAACCTCAAAACAAGGCACAGCAGGGAACGTCTCCTCGAGTATCGCGCTTTGAGGACTATTAAGTTTAAATTAGTTGAATTACATGGTGACAAATCGTAGTTTCGCTGCCGATTCGGTTCCTATGCCCGAAAGGAAGACACAGGCGGTTCTCGCGAACTACGGTTTTGTTGCCGGCAGATAGTCGGTTTACAAAAGTGTAGGTAGCCCTGGATTGACCTTGAATTACTCGATTGCGGACGATGGCAGCGTGTATTTAGAGAGAAACTTTGGACACTGGAATTTTGTGCTAGTATGCGATTTTAACCAATAGCGGAGCGAAAATGGAACTTACTCAACTGGAGTTCTTTGTCAGTGTTGTTGAAGAGGGCAGTTTTTCGAAAGCGGCTGATCGCGTCTTTCGGACGCAGCCCGCGGTTAGTATTTCAATCCGTCGATTGGAACAGGAACTCGGAGTTCCAGTGTTCGACCGCTCGCAAAAGACGCCGACCCTGACAGAGGCGGGCGAGCTGATTTATGATTATGCAAAGCGCATGTTGACTCTGCGCAACGAAGCCCAGGGCGTCGTAGCCGAGCTTCGTGCTCTGGAACGAGGACGCGTAAGGATCGGCGCAAACGAAAGCACTTCGCTTTACCTTCTCCCGCACGTCATTCTGGACTTTAGACGTAAACACCCTCAGGTAAAGGTTGAGATTTTCCGACATGTATCTGAGAACCTTCCTCGTGAGGTCCTCGATCGCAATGTGGATTTCGCTGTCCTTGCTTTCCAGCCGGTCGACAACGATCTGAAGTGTTTTCCAATTCTCAAGGATGAACTGGTGCTGATCATGAGTCCCGGTCATCCACTTGCTAATCGCGAATCTGTATCGGTAAAAGAGCTTGGGTCGGAATCGTTTCTTGCACACAATGTCAAGACCGCGTCGCGACAGAAAGTTATCGAAGTATTTGCACAGCATCATACGCCCCTCAACATCACACTCGAACTTGCTACAGTCGAGACTATCAAGAGATTCGTGCAGCTCGAGGTCGGACTTGCTTTCGTTCCGAGGATGTGCGTTGCCGATGAATTGGAGAGGGGGACAATCTCAACGGTTCCTGTGCATGGGTTGAGTTACAGACGGATTTTGTGGGTTGCACATCGTCGAGTGCTGACTTTTTCTCACGCCGCACAGGCATTTCTCGGTGTACTGCACCAAATGGCCAAAAAGCAGGGAAAGATGAAGATTCCAAAATAGCATTCACTTTTTAAGTTCAAAAATTACATGAAAAATAAATGAAATTTATTAACTGATAAGAATTATAATTTTGACGCACAGCTGAAACGCACCTATGCTGGTTTGTCGAACTTTTGTCAGACTCTGCTCGGCCATTCACCATTTCGTTAAGTGGTTAACGGATTGCGGGGTGTCAAGCATGCTCATTTTGTTTCAGGGCTGTTTCTCGGGCGGTCGGTGTACAGGGCATAAACAGCCTAAATATGGAGTTTTAATTGACTTTTCCGGCGGAGCAATATGGAATGGAGGAACTGGAAAGTGCGATGGCACTGCCGGTCGTAGAGAATTCCGCGTCGTCGAGTATTCGACACGAGGTTAATAGCACCGAAAGCTTGAAGCGTTCCGCCAACCTGGAGCCAACCAGAAGTGGTTCGATATCGGAAATGAGAAGTATGCAACCCCCTTCTTCAGGTTCAACGTCTGTCCGCTCGACCGGCAAGGCCCGCTTCTCGGCCGTGGATTCGGCGGATTCCCGGCAGTTGGCGACTTTGCTTGAAGTTGGTGACATTCTGGCGGGGACGACTGAGCTTCGATCGGCGCTTGGCAGAGTTCTCGATCTTTTGGAGAGGCACCATGGAATGCCTGTTGGAATGGTCCTCCTGTTGGAGCCTGGCACAGATGAATTGCGGATGTTCTCGTCACATGGGATCAGTAAGACTACCGCTGAACGCACTAGTTACCGGCTGGGAGAAGGAATTACGGGCCGTGTCGCACAGGTTGGCAAGCCCGTTGTCGTCCCGCAAACTTCGCACGAGCCATTGTATTTAAATCGACTGGGTCCAAAGAAGAAGGACTCACGGCGCGAAGAATTGAGTTTCGTCTGTGTTCCCATCATGATTTCGCGGAAATCTGTGGGAGTGCTCAGTGTGAATCTGGTGTATCAACCTGAACGTGACTACGAGCGAATTACCAGGTTTCTTTCGATTGTTGCCTCAATGGTTGCACAGGCCATCAAGGTCAGCCATTTGATCGAACTTGATAAACAACGACTCCTTGACGAAAACATTCACCTGAAGCAGGAACTGCGGGAAAGGTATGATTTTAGCCATATTGTCGGCAATTCCGGTCCTTTACGTCAGGTCTACGAACAGGTCACACAGGTCGCGCGAACGAACACCACCGTTTTGTTACGCGGTGAATCCGGTACCGGTAAGGAGCTGATCGCACACGCGATACATTACAATTCCCTGCGCGCGAGCAAGCCTTTTATCAAAATAAGTTGCGCTGCGCTGCCGGACACATTGATCGAATCAGAACTTTTTGGATACGAAAAAGGAGCGTTCACTGGTGCGCAGACCAGAAAGAAAGGGCGATTCGAACTTGCCAATGGCGGTACGCTTTTTCTCGACGAAATTGGGGATATCAATCTTTCGACGCAGATCAAGCTATTACGCGTTTTGCAGGAGCGTGAATTCGAACGACTCGGCGGTTCGGAACCGATTAAGATTAATGTCAGGCTGATTGCGGCTACAAATAAGGACCTCGAAAAAGCGATTGCAGACGGTGACTTTCGTGAGGATCTGTATTATCGGCTTAATGTGTTTTCGATCTTCATGCCGTCCTTAAGAGAGCGGAAATCGGACGTTCTGCTGCTTGCTGACCATTTTATGGAGAAGTATGCAAGCGAGCACGGAAAGCGCATCAAGAGAATTTCCACACCTGCTATTGATATGCTGTTCAGCTATCACTGGCCCGGAAACGTGCGTGAACTTGAAAACACCATTGAACGAGCGGTAATTGTCTGCGACTCAAATGTTATTCATGGACACCATCTGCCCCCAACGCTTCAAACGGCGGAAGGAACTGGAACCGTTAACCAACTGTCATTCGCAGCATCGGTCGAAGCCTATGAGCGGGACATTATCCTCGACGCCCTGAAATCCACGCGCGGTAACATGAAAAAGGCCGCGGAACTCCTCGGTACAACCGAACGAATCATCGGGTACAAAGTCAAAAAGTACAATATCGACGGCTCAAGATTTCGGCAGTAATGCTACAGAGAACTGCGACATCGGAGCGCGGAACGTGAATCCGATTACCCGGATTGGCGCACGATCACTATCACTTTGTGCGTGCTAACAAAGCCTGAGATACACTCCCGCCCTGGCTCCGTCGTCAGCGAGAACCCATGGTCTATTGAGACTATTGTTGCGCCTACCAGACCAGAACCTTCTTCGACGCTCCGCGAGCGCGGATACCTGCTTAACTTGACTGCTTACATTTGAAGCGGGGGTTAATCTTCTTTCTCACTATGGCTTGGAAACTGCTTGCGAGCTTCGCCACTAATCCGAAGTTCCCGAACAGCAACCAGGAAAGCCATGGATTCACCAACCGCCTTGCACGCTGCGAAGTACGCGTAGAGACTCCAGACGCCTGCAACCGTCGCTGGACGCGGTAATCATGCAGTTGATCGCTCACTTCGAATCGTGACTTAGGCCCGCTGTCACATGCAGCTGCGGTAATACAATAATCCGAAATATTGAATGTTATACGGAATTCCGATGAGATTTTCTGGATAAATCGCCGTAATAGCAAGAATTATATCCGATTAATTGAATGTCTTCCTTTTGGCCTTACCCTTGCCTGCAAAGTCCGGCATAAGCGGATCGTCGCGATTAGCTTAACTCTTGCATCCTGGTCTCCCCCTATAGCAGAGACGAGAAAAGTACTTCACTTGAATCGGGAATAAGGCATATCGGGCTTTTACGTCAATTCACGGTGTCCGCACCACTGGTGAAATTTGGCTGGATGGCATTTCCCGGCACAAGGACCTTTTGGGTGCTTCCTACAACGGAAGGAACTGACGATTTGAATAAATTCTGTCTTTTGCTTTTGCTCATGTTTCTCTGCTGCGTATCGACGGCGCTTTGCCAGGACATCATGACGAAAGGTTCGATAGATGGAAAGGACGTCGATGCCCGGAGAGGTACTCTCCCTGGCGACCACGTTGGACGATAGCCGCGCCTTAAACATTAATCACACGTCTGGAATCCCTATAAACCTGAAGGAGAGAGTCTAATGACAAGCCGCTTGCAAAGATTGCTAAAGATCGAGGGGGAACTGAACAAGAGGAAATGGAAATCTGCTAAGAACGCCGGTAAGCCAACGAGGAGATGGCCCTCAGGGGTTCCATTATTGGTTATCACTTTGTTACTCGCCTCTATTCCTTCGCTGGCACAAGTGACGGCGAGCAGTTCGCTGGGAGGAACCATCGTTGACATCCGGCAGTCTGTGATCCTTGGCGCGACCGTCACCGCCACCAACAAAGCGACGGGCCTTAGTCGTACGGCAAACACAAACGACTCCGGCGTATACAGAATTGACGTCCTTCCCCCTGGCGACTACGACGTTAAGGTGTCAGCAGAAGGGTTCGGCTCGATGATTTCCCAGAATGTCGAATTGTTGGTCGGCAAGACTACAACTCTCGACTTCTCGCTCGCGCCGGGCAGTGCGACAGGCCAAGTCAATGTGACGAGTGAAGCGCCTTTGCTGGATCAGCTGAAAACAGACGTCGGAATGAATATCACCCCGAGAGAGGTACAGGATTTACCGCTCAACGGGCGCGACCTGGGTAATCTGGCTTACCTTGCGCCGGGAGCGAAGCCCGTTGATTCATACGACCCGACGAAGAATCGTATCTCCATCTTCGGCATCAACGGTTCGAGTGGGCGTAATGTCAACGTCACAGTCAATGGCATAGACAACAAGGACAACACTGTTGGCGGTCCGGTAATGCAATTCCCGCTCGAATCAATCCAGGAATTCATCATCAGCACGCAGCGTTTCTCCGCGGCCAACGGACGAAGCGAAGGCGCAGCCATCAACGTCGTGACGAAATCGGGCGGCAATCAATTTCACGGCTCGGGTTTCTATTTTCTACGTGATAAAAAATTAAACGCGAACGACTACTTTTCCAAACAGGGTAACCAACCGAAGTCGGCCTTTAATCGTAAACAATTTGGCGGATCCATCGGCGGGCCAATCAACAAAGGTGAGCATCCGACCTTCTTTTTCTTCGCCCTTGAACGCCAGAACGAAAAGACCGCCATCCCGGTCGCACCTGATGCTTTTGCCGAATTGAGTCTGGTGACGGGTCTTGGAGCTCAGCCGGTCGCGCAAATTCCCACTCCCTACCACGACACACGTTGGAACGCGCGAATCGATCACACTTTTAATGCGAAAAATAACTTGTTTGTCAGCTACAGCGATCAGCGCAATAGGGGACTCAATGATCAGGCGAGCCAGAGAGTTGACCTGACAGAGGGCAATTTCACCACCAACAAGCTCATTCTCGCTAACGTGACTCTCAACTCCGTCCTCTCGTCAACAGTGGTCAATTCCGCGACAGTCGGGTATCAGTATTGGAACAACCTGATTGATACCGATAAGAAAGTTCCGCTCTTTACTTTTCCAACCGGCATTAGCTTCGGCACCAACGCAAACGTGCCTCAGCAGTCTTACCAGGCGAAGTACCAGTTCAAGGACGATCTTTCGATCACGAAGGGAAATCACACTTTCAGGACCGGCTTCGATTACCTGTGGGAACCGAAACTCGGCGGGTTCTTCGAGTTCAATCCGACATTGGAAGTTGATTTCCAAGACAAGCCGAGCGTAATTTTGTCTAACCTGGCGAAGTACCCGCAGGGGTTCAAGTCGCCCGGTGCGATCATCGGGATGAATATAGCAGTGGGCGATCCCTATGAGGACCTTCCGGGCGGCGCCAAAATGTTCGGTGTTTATTTCCAGGACGACTGGAAATTCAGCAGCAGGCTGACGCTGAACCTCGGCATGCGTTGGGATAAAGACTTCAACCTAATCGGCACATCGGCCCAGGCGAAAAGCCGGACTTACCTGGAGCTCAAAGCGATCGGTAGTCCATTAGCGCGCAGCCTACCGCACGATGACAACCGCGATTTCAGCCCTCGCGTTGGGTTTGCATGGGATATTACAGGAACCGGCAAGCACATTTTACGAGGTGGATATGGTCTCTACTATGGACAGACTTTTTTAAATATTCCCCTGTTTATGATCCAACAGGCGCGCCCGACAATCTTCCAGACCGCGTTCTCGATTAGCAGTTCAGGTCCCGGTGATGCCAGTGCTGACGTCGTTCCGGGTACAGGTATCAGGCTCTCCAACTATCGGTTCGGGGTTGATCCTTTGCCAACGATCCCTCCACCATCAGCGAACCTCAACTCGGGCGCTACTGGTCGCATTATGGACCCCGACTACAGAAACCCTTACACGCAGCAATGGAACATCGGCTATGCGTTCCAGTTCAACTCGTATTCCGTCCTCGAGGTTGAGTACACGCATGTGCTGGGTCTTCATGAATCCAAGACTATTAATGCTAATCCCCAGCAGCGATTGGTGGCTAACGAAAGTTCAGCCCGCCCTCTAACTGCTGCTCTCGTCGCTGCTGGGCAAACCCCACTGGGCCGCATTGGTCTGGAAGAATCAACAGGTCGTTCGCGCTACGATGGTCTGAATATCTCTTATCGTCGTCGCCTAAACAGGAATTTCACTCTGAATACAACTTACACGCTCTCCAGAGCATTGGCCTATAATGGAAATGCTGCCGCCTTCCGCAATACGCCCTTCAATCATTTTGATTACTTTGCTCCGTATGAACTCGGACCAACCCCGAATGACTCCCGCCATCGCTTTTCGTTAAGCGGCCTGGTCAATTTGCCGTGGGGCTTCCAGGTGGCTCCCATCATGCAATTGGAGTCGGCACGTCCTTACACAGCAGGCTATGGGTCATCTTTAGATGTTTTGGGCCTCGGAAGCGGTCGTGGGACTTCTCACGTCATTGTTTTCAACGATAAACCAAAAGATCTTACCGCTACTTTCAAAGCTTTCGGGAGCACGACAAAGGGTTACAGAGATTGTCTCCGAGCAGGAAATTGCTCGATCCTGCCGTATAACAATCTGCGGGGGCAACCCTTCTTCCAACTTGACACGCGGATCAGTAAGAATTTTAAAATCAAAGAGCGCTCTACCTTGACAGTGCTCTTCCAAATGTTTGACCTGACCAATCGCGCCAATTTCGGGAACAACTTTGACGGTGATGTCCGAAACGCATCATTTGGTAAGCCGCTGAATTTCATAACGCCAAGTGGAGTGACCGTGCCGCACAGCTTCTCAGGTGAACTGGGCGTAAGGTTCAGTTTCTAGACGACGCACATCGCGTCAATTCAAAAAGGGCGGCAGAGCAATCTGCCGCCCTTTTTTTCCTGGATGTTCTTTGGCT
>WNFR01010775.1_pt1 | contig 11368 bp, 8 predicted proteins | sample 5400221 | NCBI WGS metagenome assembly WNFR01 (sample SAMN13153357, study PRJNA577476) | soil metagenome | isolation source: 40 cm soil under Madrone tree | place: USA:California | collected 2016-06-14 | reverse complement strand
CGAGATGGAGGAGCAGTTCCTCGACGACATGGAGCTCGAGCGCGAGCGCGGCATCACCAAGGCGACCGGCGAGCACTACCTCTTCTACTACCATGCGGTGTACGGCCTGCCGTACGTCGCGCTCCGTTACGGCAACGTGTTCGGCCCGCGCCAAGATCCGCACGGCGAGGCTGGCGTGATCGCGATCTTCAGCGAGCGCCTCCTCGCCGGCCAAGCGACGACGATCAACGGCGACGGCAAGCAGACGCGCGATTACGTCTTCGTCGGCGACGTCGTGCGCGCCAACGTCGCCGCGCTCGCGACGCGCTTCGTCGGCCCGATCAACATCGGCACCGGCATCGAGACCGATGTGAACACGCTCTACGCGCACCTGCGCGTGCTCACCGGCAGCCCCCACCCGGCGCAGCACGGCCCGGCGAAGGCCGGCGAGCAGCGCCGCAGCGTCCTCGCGATCGGGCGCGCGGCGCAGGTGCTGGCGTGGCGTCCGGAGGTCACGCTCGAAGAGGGCCTGCGCCGCACCGTCGAGTTCTTCCGCGCCCGCGCGAACGGCTGACGCTCCTTCCGGGGCGCACGCGCGTCCGGTGATCGCCGCGAGCCCGGCGCACGCGATCACGAGGAGCAGCGGCAAGCCGCATGCGACGGGCGACGTAGTGGGTCGATTTGCGTCGCGATACTTCGTTGCTCGGTCGCTCCGCTGCTCGGCGTAGCGCTGCTACGCCTGCGCTGCTCGCTTCCCTCGCGCCTCGTCTCGCTCGCTTGCCCTCGTAGGGCAACTTGACCCACTATCCATCGGCGGCGCGGTCGCGCTCTGTGGCGATCCATGCAACATTCGACGCGTGCATGACCCGCAGCTCATCCGCAACTTCTCGATCATCGCCCACATCGACCACGGCAAATCGACGCTCGCCGATCGCCTGCTGGAGCGCACCGGGACGGTCAGCAAGCGCGAGATGGAGGAGCAGTTCCTCGACGACATGGAGCTCGAGCGCGAGCGCGGCATCACCATCAAGGCGCGCGCCGTGCGGCTCAAGTACTGCGCGCCCGACGGCGTCGAGTACCAGCTGAACCTCATCGATACGCCGGGCCACGTCGATTTCTCGTACGAGGTGTCGCGCAGCCTCGCGGCGTGCGAGGGCGCGGTGCTGGTCGTCGACGCGGCGCAGGGTGTCGAGGCGCAAACGGTGGCGAACGTGTACTTGGCGCTCGACACCGATCTCGCGATCGTGCCGGTGCTGAACAAGATCGACCTGCCGGCGGCGGAGCCCGACCGGGTGCGGCACGAGATCGAGGACGGGATGCGCATCCGTCTCGTCGCAACCGGACAGGAGGCTGAGGTCAACCGTCTCGCGGTCTTCTCGCCGACGCTGGTCCAGATCGATGCCCTCGGGCCGGGCGAGGTCGGCGCGGTGATGGCGGGCATCAAGGAGGTCGCCGACACGCAGATCGGCGACACGGTGACCGACGCGAGCCGGCCGACGCTGACGCCGCTGCCGGGCTTCAAGGAAGTGAAGCCGATGGTCTTCGCGGGCCTCTATCCCGCTGAAGCGCACCAGTACGGGGCGCTGCGCGACGCCGTAGAGAAGCTGCGCCTGAACGACTCGTCCTTCATCTATGAGCCCGAGAACTCGGTCGCGCTCGGGTTCGGGTTCCGCTGCGGATTTCTCGGACTGCTGCACATGGAGATCGTCCAGGAGCGCCTCGAACGCGAGTTCGGGCTGACCTTGATCACGACCGCGCCGACGGTCGCCTACCACGTGCACACCACGGATGGCCGCATGCTGGTCGTCGACAGCCCCGCGAAGCTCCCGCCGGAGGGCGAGATCGAGCGCATGGAGGAGCCCTTCATCCTCGCGACGATCCACGTCCCGACCGAGCACCTCGGCAACGTCATCGCGCTCTGTGAGGAGAAGCGCGGCAAGCAGCGCGAGCTCAAGTTCTCGGGTGAGAAGCGCGCGCTCATCATGTACGAGCTACCGCTGAACGAGATCGTCCTCGACTTCTACGACCGTCTCAAGTCGGCGAGCCGCGGCTACGCGTCGCTCGACTACGAGCCCCTCGACTTCCGCGACTCGACGCTGGTGAAGCTCGACGTACGCATCAACGGCGACATCGTCGACGCACTCTCGGTCATCCTGCACAGCGAGCGCGCTTACTACCGCGGCCGCGAGCTGACCCAGAAGATGCGCGAGCTGGTGCCCAGAAAGAGGGGAAGCGTCGCATGAAGCAAGTGGGGCGCGTCGAGATCCCGCAGGAGGCGTTCCTCGCGGTGCTCAAGATCGGCGAGTGACGTCGCCGCGGCGAGCGCGGCCGCTGCATTCCCGAGTCGTCCCTCGCGCCACATAGAACGGGGCGTCGGCGCGGGCGGTGGCGCGCGAGCCCGGCCCCGCGCACGTCGTTCGCGCGCTCCCGCCACGCGCGCAAGGTCGTTGCAGTCGAGAGATGTCGATGACGTGCGTCGCCACGCCGGCGGGACGAAGAACGGAGACCACCCTGGCGGGTCGGTGGGCGATCGGGTATCTTGGCGCGCTGTGACGAAGGTCCGTGGAGGCGTCGCCGCCGGCGCGAGAGAGCGAGATCAGGCGGTCGCCGACGCGGCGGCTGTAAAACCGAAGTCGACGTTTCGCGAGTACGCCGAGGCGCTCGCCGTCGCGTTCGTCCTCGCGCTCTTCATCCGGACGTTCATCGTCCAGGCCTTCAAGATTCCCTCCGGATCGATGCTGCCGACGTTGCAGATCGGCGACCACATCCTGGTGAATAAGTTCCGCTACGGGATTCGGTTGCCGATCCTCGGCGAGCGCGTCGTCAAGTTTGCCGATCCGCGTCGCGGCGACATCATCGTGTTCGTCTACCCGGTGGACCCGCACAAGGATTTCATCAAGCGCGTCATCGGCGAGCCGGGCGACACCGTCGAGATCCGCCACAAGCAGATCTTCGTGAACGACCAGAAGATCGACGACCCGTTCGGCCACTTCGTCGACGGGCCGGGTGACCAGAGCCGCCTCACGCCGCGCGACAACTACGGACCGGTGAAGGTCCCCGCCGACAAGGTGTTCGTCATGGGCGACAACCGCGACCGCAGCTACGACAGCCGGTTCTGGGGCTTCGTGCCGCTCGACGACGTGAAGGGCAAAGCGTTCGTCATCTATTGGTCGTGGGACGGCGAGGACCGCTGGGTACGCTGGGAGCGGATCGGCGGGTTGATTCATTGACGTGAATGCGCGCGCCCGCCGCGCCGAGGATGAGCCCGGCACCGGCGATCGACGCACCCTGCTCCTCACGTTCCTCGCCGCGGTCGTCGTGCTCGGCGGATTGCAGTTTGCGACGCCGAACCTGATCGGCAACGACTCCTACTTCCACATCCGCTACGCGCAGGTGATTCGCGAGGCGGGGCTCCGCGGGTTCCCGCCGCCGTTTCCGTGGCTGCCGCTCACGATCCTCGCGCCGGATCGGTACGCGGATCACCACATGCTGTTCCACCTATGGCTGGTGCCGTTCACGGTCGGCGACTTGCGAATCGGCGGCAAGCTCGCGGGCCTCGTCGGTGCCGCGGCGTTCGTGGCGACGTTTCTCTGGTTTCTGCGCCGTCATGGCGTCGCGCTCGTCGCGCTTGCTGTCTTGGCGCTCGCCGCCTCGTCGGCCGATCTCCTCTTCCGTCTCAACATGACGCGTGTGCAGGCGTTGTCGCTCGTGTGTCTCCTTGCCGGATTCCACTTCGCACTCCGCGAGCGTCCGTGGCCCCTGGTGGCGGTAGGCTGCCTCTACGCATGGCTCTACGACGGGTTTCCGCTGCTCTTCGTGCCGATCGCCGCGACCGTCGCCGCGACGTGGATCTGCGATCGCCGGCTCCCGCTCTCCCTCGTCGCCGCCGCGCTCGCCGGCGTCGTCACCGGACTCGTCGTGACGCCGTACTTCCCCGCGTATCTTCAGTTCATCCTGCATCACTTCGGCGACAAGCTGCTGCCGGGCGAGTCGGTGCGGATCGGGCGCGAGTGGTTTCCGTACGATCCGGCGAGCCTGCTCGCGAACGCGCTGCCGGCGATGATCTACGTCGCGTTCGGCGTCAGCCTCGTTGCCGAGCGCGGCGTCCGTCGCGATCGCGACGCGCTCGCGGCGCTCGTGGTCACGGCGGTGTTCCTGGTGCTGATGCTGCGCTCGAAGCGCTTCATCGAGTACTTCGCGCCGACGGCGACGCTCTTCGTCGCGCTTGCGGGGTGGCGGGTCGTCGCGGCGTGGCCGCGCCCGCGCCGGATCGCGCTCATCGGTCTGCTCGCCGCGGTTGCGACGGCAAACGTCGGCGGCGTCGGATGGATGCTGCTGCAGAAACGCGCCGAGACGCCGCACGACCGCTTTGCGGCGGCGACGCGCTACGTTCGCGCCGCCGCGCCGCCCGGCGCGATGATCTGCACGACGGACTGGGACGACTTTCCCTGGCTCTTTTTCGACGACGTCGACAGCACGTACCTCGTCGGCCTCGACCCGACGTACCTCCTCGACCGGCACCGCGACGCCTACTGGCGCTGGGTCGACGTCTCCGACGGGCGTCTGGCGCCGCCGTCGCGGGTATTCAGGGACGTCCTGCCGTGCGCCTACGTGCTCTCCGATCGCGAGCACGCCGCGTTTCTCGATCACGCCGCCACGGATCCCGGACTGGAGCAGGTCCTCGCGGACGACCAAATGGTCCTGTACCGGGTGAAACGCGACGGGCCGCCGCCGCTCTACCCCGCGGATCTCAACGACGGAGCGCATGCCGGCTAGTGTCCCGGAACGGGACGCTGATATGGAGGTCTCGCTCCATATCGCACGGGAGGCATATGGTCCCGAACAGCGTCGATCGTGAGCCGGAGGGACGGGGTGACTGACGAACGGCAGCGTGCTACGGGTCGGATGATCAGCGTGAGCCGACGTCCCGGAGGAGGGGCCCGGACGCGAGTAGAGCGGACGCGGCGTTCGACAAACCAAGGAGGATGACGATGCAAAGATTGCTACGCAGCATTGCGTCGAGCGTGCTGCTCGTGCTCGCCGCCGCGTCTGCCGGTGCCCAAGTCAACCCCGGCGATACCATCAACAAATCGAGCGCGGACAAGGTCAAGGATCTCGTTTCGCCTGGCGTGTACTGGTGCGCCCAGCATGGCTGGCCGATGAAGATCATCGCGCCGCAACCGATTCCGCAGCGCAAGGCATTCGTCGAGGCGACGGAGAAATACTCGAGCCAAGTGAAGCTGACGCCCGATGGGCTCGGTCTGCTGAACTACGTCGCCGGCCGTCCGTTTCCGACGATCGACACCAACGACAAGTTCGCGCCGATCAAGATCATGCACAACTTCAGCATGCAGGTCACGATGGACGACCTGGATCTCCGCAACTTCGACGCGGACACGGGTCCGATCTCCGAGGATCGGCCGCTGCAGGTCGAGCGCCACTTCCTGATCGATCACTTCCGGCGGCTCGCCTACATCGGGCGGCTCTACGTCGACCCCAAGCCGACCATGGAGAATAAAGAAGGCTTCCACTACAAAGAAACCCTGCACCCGTTGATCGAGCCCTTCGATCTGAAGGGCGTCGGCTTCACCTACTACCGCTACACCGACCCGGCGAAGCAGGACGACAGCTGGCTCTACCTGCCGTCGCTGCGGCGCGTGCGCCGGCTCTCGACCGCGCAGCGCTCGGACGCGCTCTTCGGTCAGGACACCGACCAAGACAGCTACGGCGGCTATGCCGGGCAGATCGCGTGGATGGATTGGAAGCTCCTCGGCGAGAAGGACGCCCTCGCCGCGATGCACACGACCCCCTTTCCCGTGAAGTGGGCCGACGGCGCCGCCGACTGGGCGTTCGATGGCGAATGGGAGAAGCGGCCGGTGTACATCGTCGAGGGCGCGTCGAAGCTGCCGCAGTACGCCTACTCGAAGCGCGTCCTCTACGTCGACAAGGAAAGTTTCGCGATCCCCTACAGCGACATGTACGACCGCGGCGGCCAGCTGTGGAAGGTCTGGGTGAACAACTTCACCTACCGCAAGGAAGCATTCCCCGGGGCGGCGATGAAGTACGACGAGATCACGCCGATGATTCCGTCGATCGTCATGGTCGACATGCAGCTGCAGCACGCCACCAAGGCGTCACTGCCGAGCCATCGCTTCCCCGGCGAGCCCGGCTGGTACTGGCACCAAGGCGCCGCCGCCGGCACGACCGAGGACCAGTTCACGATTGCCGAGCTGATCGGCTCCGGCCATTGATTGATTTCGGCCCCGTGCGCACGGCGCGCCTAGCGCGCCGTGCGCCGATGGCCGTCGCGGCCGCGAGTGAATCCCGGCCGCTCCAGCTCAAGGGCGACGGCGCGTACTGAGTCACGCGCCGTCGCTCCTTTCCTTTTCGCGCCTGTCCCGATAGGAGACTGCCCCTCGCGCCCGAGTGCGTTCCCGCACCAGGGATCCAATCTCCGAAGGAGGAGGCATGACTCGATCCATCGTAGGAAAAGTCTGGCTCGCGGCGGCGTTGGCGGCCGTCCTCGTGGCCGGACCGGTACGCGCGCAGGTGCAGTCGGGCGACGTCATCACCAAGGCAAACGCCGACAAGGTCAAAGATCTCGTGTCGCCGGGTGTGTTCTGGTGCGTGCAGCACGGCTGGCCGATGAAGATCATCGACGCCAAAGTGATTCCGCAGCGTATCGCCTTCAAGGAGGCGACGGAGAAATATTCGGGACAGGTGAAGCTCGGGCCCGACGGTCTCGGGCTGCAGAACTACGTCGCCGGGCGGCCGTTCCCGACGATCGATACCAACGACACGATGGCGCCGATCAAGATCATGCACAACTTCAGTATGCAGGTCACGATCGACGATCTCGACCTCCGCAACTTCGACGCCGATACCGGTCCAATCTCAGAAGAGCGCGCGCTCCAGGTGGAGCGCCACTTCCTGATCGACCACTTTCGGCGCCTCTCGTATGTCGGACGTCTCTACGTCGATCCGAAGCCTGAGGTCCCCAACAAGGAAGGCTTCCAGTACAAGGAGACGCTGCACCCACTGATCGAGCCGTTCGATCTGAAGGGCGTCGGCTTCACCTACTACCGGTATCTCGATCCCGCAAAGCAGGACGACAGCTGGCTGTATCTGCCGTCGTTGCGCCGCGTGCGACGCCTCTCGACCGCGCAGCGCTCCGATGCCCTCTTCGGGCAAGACACCGACCAGGACAGCTACGGCGGCTACGCCGGCCAGATCGCGTGGATGGATTGGAAGCTTCTCGGCGTGAAGGACACGCTCGCCGCGTTTCATACCACCGCGTTCCCGGTGAAGTGGGCGGAAGGTGCCGCCGATTGGGCATTCGAGGGTGAGTGGGAGAAGCGGCCGATGTACGTCGTCGAGGGCGCGTCGAAGCTGCCGCAGTACGCGTACTCGAAACGTGTCATCTACGTCGACAAGGACGAGTTCGTGATCCCGTACAGCGACATGTACGACCGCGGCGGGCAGCTGTGGAAGGTGTGGATCAACGACTTCTCGTACAAGAAGGAGGCGTTCCCCGGATCGCCGGTGAAGTACGACGAGGAAGTGCCCTTCGGCGCCGCCATCGTCATGGTCGACATGCAGCTGCAGCACGCGACCAAGGCGTCGCTCCCGAGCCATCGCTTTCCCGGGGAGGCCGGCTGGTATTGGCACCAGGGCGCGAACGCCGGCACGACCGAGGACCAGTTCACGATCGCGGAGCTCATCGGCTCCGGCCATTAGCAGCGCCGCCAGCCCTGGAGCGCGGCACGCGCCGCGCTCCGGCTCGTCACTTCAACCGCGGCTGGGCGATCGTGCCGGAAAGGTGGGCATGGCGGGCGCCGTCGGCGGCGGCGTCGCCCGGGATCAGGGTGAGGAGCGGGCGGAGCTTGTCGGGGAACTCGGACGTCGGGGTGAGGGTGACGTCGAGGTTCAGCAGGCTCGCCGCGAGCGGATTCGCGAGCAGCACGTTGCCGGCGCCGCTCACGCCGACCTCGCGGCCGCGCGCAGTCAGCTCGCCGACCTCGAGCCGTCCGCCCTTGATCGTGCCGCTCACGTGCAGCTCCGGGACGTGCACACCGGCGCCCGCCATTCCGAACGCGTCGGCACCCTCGAGCGCGAGGTCGGCGGCGCGGACGTCGAAGCGTCCGGCGGTCGTCGTCACCCGCGCCGCGTTGCCGGCGAGCTCGATCGTGGCGTCGATGCGTCCGTGCGGCGTTCCTTCGGTGAAGAGCCGTAGACCGGTGTAGCGGCCGACGTCGACGTTGGCGAGCGTGGCGCGCACGGCAAAGGCATCGGGTTGAAGGTCGACGGCGCCGTCCAGGGTTCCGCCGTACACGTCCGCGCGCACGGCGAGCGGAAACGGCCGTCCCCGCAACAAGCCGAGCAGCGACGGCGAGGCATGGACGCGTGTGGCGCTGAGAAGCGGCAGCGCGGGATCCGCTCCGCGGCGCACGAGTCGCAGCTCGTCGATCGTGTAGGCGAGCGTCCAGCCGAGGTGCACGCCGCGCATCTCGACCGCAACGGGCGCAGTGGCGGCGGGCTCGAGGACCGTGCGCAACGCGAGCTCGTGCGGGAAAGTCGCCGCGACGAAAATCAGGAAGAGCACGAGCGCGTACGCGCCGTACAGCAGGAACGCCAGCGTGCCGGTCGGCGCGACCGCTTGCGCGGCGCGCCAACTCGCGACGAGCGCCGGATGGCGAACGAGCCGTTCGGCCCGGGTCGGCAGATCGCTGATGCGCGCAGGAGGGCCGACTGCGGTCGAGCTCATCGCGGCGACGCGCCGGTTGCGCGCAGGCGTCCGACGACGACCGTCGCGTCGAATACGTACGGCTGGTCGAAGCGCTTCTTCATCTGCAGTCGGCTCACGAGGAGCGGCAGATCGGTCTTCTCGATCCGGTAGAGCAGGGCGACGACGTCGCGCAACGACACCGCCGAGAGGCGCATCTCCACGTCCTCCTCCTGGAGGTCGTCGGCGAGCGATCGCGTGGAGGGGTTCATCGCGGCGATGCGGTCGGGACTCAGCGCCTCGCGGCTCACGCTCTCGAGGTGCGAGAAGAGCGAGAAGTCCGCGCCGCCGGCCGCGAGGCGCCGCTGGACGGCGTCGCGCTCGCCGCGGATGCGCACGTAGCGATCGCGCAAGGTCGCGATCTCGGCGAGATCGCGCTCGCTCGCCGCGATTTGCGCGGCCAGCAGCTGGTGGCGCTCGCCGAGGCTGCTGGCGACGAGCCACAGCACGATGACGGTCGTGACGGCGAGCGTGCCGCCGACCAAGAGTCGCTCGCGCGGCGACAAGCGCTCCAGCATCAGCTCGAGGCGGCGGCGGAGCTCGTTCACCGCTCGTCTCCGCGGGCGATGCCCAGCTGCAGCTTGAAATCGACACGTTGCCCGTCGACGGACGCGCGGACGTCCTTCGCCTGCACGTCATGGAACTCCGGGCGCGACGCGAGGCCGCGCTTCACCGCATCGACGCCCTCGTACGTCCGCGCCGAGCCGCGCAGCCGCAGCGTGTCGCCGTCGAGCGCGAGCTCCTCGATCTCGAGCTGGACGTCCGGCGGCACGCCGAGCGTCACGGCCTTCAAAAGATCGATCGCGCGCGATGCGGAGGGGGCGAGACCGCCGTACTGCTGGCGCTGCTTCTCGAGGCTCGCGATCTCGGACGCGAGCTGCGCCTTCTCGTTGACGATCGTACGCACGTTCGGCAGCGCGGCGGTGAACATGTCGCGGATTTCCGCCCGCACCGCGTCGCGCCGCGCGGCGAGGTGCCGTCCCTCCAGGACGAAGCTCGTCAACATGAGCACCAGCGTGACCGCCGCGAGGACGCCGGCACCGGCAAGGCCGCGCCACATCGCCTCGCGCTCACGGTGGTACGCGAACTCCCCACGCCGGAAGTCGACCTGAAGCGCGTCGGCGCCGTCGCGCAGCGCAAGTCCGAGCGGCGCTGCGAAGGCGGCTTGGTCGCGACGCAGCGTGATCGGCACCTCGCTGACGGCGACCTTCGCGACCTCCTGCGGCGTCACCCCGAGCGCGCGGGCGAGGGCGGCCACGACCTCGGGTCGGTCGACCGCATCGCCGGCGATCCACAGCGCCAAGGCATCCAGCGCATCGCCGGTGAGCGCCAGCAGCGACCAGCGGACGTCGCGCGTCACGAGCTCCAGATCCCCGTTGGCCCCGGCGCCGCGCGACAGCGCGCGCAAGCCGCAGAGACGGCCGTCGGCGAGCACCGCGACCGTCGCCCGGTCGTGATCGAGCGCGACCAGCGCCGCCTGCCCGCTGCGCGCCCCCTCGGCGAGCCGCAACACGTTCACCGCCGCGAGTGGCGCCAGATCGACGGCGCGCGGATCCATCCCCGCCGCCGCGAGCGCGGCGAGGTGCTCGCGCACGGCCATTTTCGGTGCCAACGCCGCGAGCACGACCGCCGCGTCGCCGTCGCGTCCGAGCACCTGGTAGTCGACGATCGCGTCGTCGAGATCGAAGGGCAGTTGCGTCTCGAGCTCGAACGGGACGGTTTGGTCGAGGCGCTTCCGGTCGTGGAAGGGCAACGTGAGGATGCGGTGCGTGACGACGTCGCCGGGGAGCGCCGACACGACCTCGTCCCAACGCAGGTCGTGCGTGGCGACGAGGGTCCGTAGATCGGCGGTGAGGTCGTCGCCGCGCGGGACGGCATAGAATCCGACGATGCGCTGCGAGCGCAGCGTCCGCTCGACGAGCACCGCGCGCACCGTGGTGCCGCTGACGTCCAGCGCGAGGGTGCGATTGGGCATTTAGGTCGCGCCGCCGAGAGGCGGCAGCGTTTGGAGGAAATCGGAAGCAGGTTGCGAAGTCAAGCTGAGGTTGGCGGTGCTCGGCGTCCACGTGATGCGCCGCAGGGCACTTTTCGAGCCGATGTCGATGCCGCGTCCGACGATCGTCACGATGCCGCGCGTGACGTCGTTCACCTCACCGACGGCGTCGATGCGGAAGTACGCGCTCTTCGTATCGAGCACATCCTTGTAGTTCGGGAGCGCCTGCGTGAAGCCGGTGACGTCCTTCACCTCGTTCACGTCCTTCAGCGGTGCCGCGCGCCGCGCCGCGAGAAGCCGCTCGACGACGCCGGTATTCGCCATGAGGTTGTCGGAGAGCGCGTACAGCACCTCGGCCGGCGCGGTGTTCACGTTCACCTTGAACGGCGCATCCTTCGGGAGCACGGTCACCAGCTCCTCGAGCCGTCCGAAGAGCGTCGGGGTCATCCCGCGGACCTGGAGGAGCTCGCGCATCGTCAGCATCGGGGCGTTCCGCACGAAGACCGGGGGCGTCAATCCGAGGTAGTACGGTTGCTCGGCGCCGGGAGGATCGGCTTGCGGCTCCAGATCGTCGTCGATCCAGTCGATGATCGCCGAGAGCACGCGCTTGTCGG
>WNFR01040800.1_pt1 | contig 11370 bp, 10 predicted proteins | sample 5400221 | NCBI WGS metagenome assembly WNFR01 (sample SAMN13153357, study PRJNA577476) | soil metagenome | isolation source: 40 cm soil under Madrone tree | place: USA:California | collected 2016-06-14 | reverse complement strand
CGGGCTCATCGCGTTCGTCGTCCTGCCGCCGACTCTCATCCTCTCTCGGTGGTTCCAGCGCGTCTCGCACGCGGCGAATGTCGAGCAGCGAAACCGCATCGCCGCCGTCACGGCGCAGATCGCCGAGTCGGTGGCGGGCATGGCCGTCGTGCAGGCGTTCAACCGGGAACGCAGCTTCCAGGCGGAGTTCGACGCGCTCAACGACGCCAACCGAGCGCAGGCGACGTACGTCCAGCGGATCTTCTCGGTCTTCTTCCCGTCGATCGAGTTCCTCGGCGTGCTCGCGACCGGAACGGTCATCTACTTCGGCTCGAACCTGTACGAGCACCAGACGCTCACGATCGGAACCCTGATCACGGCGATCTACCTCCTGCAGCTCGTCTTCCAGCCGCTGCAGGAGCTCTCGGACATCTACGGTCAGCTTCAGTCGGCAGGCGCGGCGATGGTGAAGATCGCGGGCGTCCTCGACGAGGAGTCGGAGATCGAAGACCGTCCGGGGGCGAAGCCGCTACCGCGCCTCGAAGGCGATCTCGAGATCGACTCGGTCGTCTTCGCCTACGGCAAGGACCCGGTCCTGCAAGGCGTTTCGTTCCATCTCGCCCCGGGCGCCTGCTTCGCGCTCGTCGGCGAGTCGGGCCACGGCAAGTCGACGCTGGCGCGGCTGATCGGCCGTCACTACGACCCCGACCAGGGCGCCGTGCGCGTCGACGGGCACGACCTGCGCGACGTCGAGCTCCGGTCGTACCGGCGCCAGCTCGGCGTCGTGCTGCAGGATCCGTTCCTGTTCAGCGGCACGATCGCCTCGAACATCCGCTTCGCGAAGCCCGACGCGACGGACGAGGAGGTCGAGGCGGCCGCCGCGGCGGTCGGTGTCGACCGCGTCGCGGCGCGGCTCAGCGGTGGCCTCGACCATGCGGTGCGGGAGGGCGGCGCCGGGCTGTCGGCCGGCGAGCGCCAGCTCATCTCGATCGCGCGAGCGCTGCTGGCGGATCCCCGCATCCTCGTTCTCGACGAGGCCACCTCGAACATCGACCGTCCGACCGAGGTGCTGATCGAACAGGCGCTCGACCGGCTCCTGAAGGGCCGCACCTCGATCATCATCGCCCACCGCCTGTCGACCGTCCGACGCGCAGACGAGATCGTCGTGATCGAGCACGGACGCATCGTGCAGCGCGGTACCGAGCGCCGGCTGCTCGGCGAAGACGGCCCGTTCCGCCGCCTCGCGCACGACCTCACGGGCGACGCGGGCGTACGAACTGCGGCAAGTTAACCTTCGCCGCGGATCGCGGTGAGCACCGTGACGCACGTTGCGACGACGTGCGGGTCGAACTGCGTGCCGGCGGCATCTTGCAGGCGCCGCACCGCCTCGGGGTGGCTCAGCCGCCGACGGTACGGGCGGTCGGTCGTCATGGCGTGGTACGCGTCGCAGACGAAGATGATGCGCGACTCGAGCGGGATCGCCTCGCCGGCGAGCCCGTCGGGGTAGCCCCGGCCGTCCCAGCGCTCGTGGCAGTGGCGGACGATCGGCCGCACCTCCTGCAGGCGGTCGATCGGGTCGATGATCCGCTCGCCGAGCGTCGGATGCGATTCGATGATGCGCCGCTCGTCGGCGGTGAGCCGGCCGGGCTTCGAGAGGATGTCGCTCGGGATGCCGATCTTGCCGATGTCGTGCAGGAGCGCGCCGAGCTCGAGCCGCTTGAGCGTCACGTCGTCGAGCCCCAGCTCGCCTCCGACCTGGAGCGAGAGGTCTGTGATCCAGCGTGCGTGCGTCGACGTGTACTCGTCGTTCGCCTCGAGCGCGTTCGCGAGCGCCTCCACGGTCGAGACGAACGAGCGCTCGAGACCCTCGAAGTTGCTCGCGTTCGCGATCGCGAGCTTCGCCTGGTGGGCGAGACCGCCGAGCAGGCGCAGCTCTCGCTCTCCGAAGTCTCCGGACGGGACGGTCGTGACGATGCAGCCGACACGACCGGTCACGACGAGCGGCGCGATCGCGTACGACGCATTCGGGTCGAGTGGATCGTTCTCCATGCGCGGGAGCTGGCCGGGCCGGAGGATGAACGGCTCCGTACCGCGCGCAAGAGCCTTGGCATCGGCGACGTCGAAGCGCCAGTGCGCAAGGCTCTCGCGTTCCGCGTCGGTGTGCCCGTACAGCGCGCGCGGGATGATCCAGCCGTCCCCGTCCTCCATCCAGACGGAGGTGTGCGTCGCGTCGAGCAGGCTCGCCGTGAGGTCGACGATCCGCTGGAGGATTGCGTCGAGGCTCGCGGCCGTCGCGAGCTCGCGGCCGAAGCCAAGCAGCGCGGTGGCACTCTCCGCCTCGCGGCGCGCCGACTCGTAGAGGCGTGCGTTCTCGACGGCGACGGCGGCGTGGCCGGCCAGCACCTCGAGCAGGCGGACGTCGTCCTCGTCGAACTGATCGAGGCCGAGCTTGGAGACGACGATCACGCCGACGACGCGCGCGCCGTACCGCAGCGGCACGGCCAGCAGCGACTCTTCGATATCCGGCGTTCCCGGGATGCGGTGACCGAACTCGCAGTTCGCGGCGTCGCCGACGACGAGCGACTCGCCGCGCTCGGCGCATTGGCCGGTGATGCCCAGGCCGACCTTGCCGCGCAGGACCTCGAGCGGCAGCGCGACGGTCTCCGCGGTGAACTCTCCGCGGAATGCGACCGGCACGAGGTCGGTGCCGTCGACCATGAAGACGCGGCAGTTGTGATAGTCGATCAGCGAGCGAAGCTCGGCGGCGATCTCGTCGCCGATCTCGCGCACGTCGTTGAGCCGGTTGAGCTTGCCGCTCAGGCTCTGCAGCATCTTCATGTGTGCGAGCGACCGCACGTCGCGCGCCTGTATGGGCGCGTTCGGGCGCTCGGTGGCGCCCTCGTCGTAGTGGACGATCCGGTTCTTGCCCTGCGCCTTCGCGGTCATCATCGCTGCTTCGGCGCACGCGGCGAGCTCGCGCGGGTTCATCGCGTGCTCGGGACCGCGCGCGAGACCGATCGAGATCGTGACCGCGCCGACGGCCGCCGACGGCCGGCAGGTCGACCTCGCCGGTACGCGCGACTATACGCTCGGCGACGCGCGTCGCATCGACGCTGTCGCAGGCGGTCATGATGACGGCGAACTCCTCGCCGCCGAGCCGGCAGACGATGTCGTTCGGCCGGACCGCCGTGCGCAGCGTGTCGGCCAGGAGCCGCAACAGCTCGTCGCCGACGCCGTGGCCGTGCACGTCGTTGACGCGCTTGAAGTCGTCGATGTCGAGCATCAGGACGGCGACGGGCCGATGCGTTCGACTCGCCTCCTGGACCGCGTTCAGCAGCCGCTCGTGGAAGCTGCGGTGGTTGAGCAGGCCGGTGAGCGAGTCGGTCTGCGCTTCCCGCTCGAGCCGCGCGCGGATCTGCGCGTTGTCGATCGCGAGCGCGGCGGCGTCGCCGAATCGTTTCGCGAGCTCGAACTCGTCTTCGGTGAACAGCCCCTCGTCGCCCTCGCGGTAGATGTTGAGCACGCCCTTGATGTGCGAGCGTGCGACGAGCGGAATCGCGATGAGCGCTTCCGGGTCGACCGGCGTGCCGGGCACGAAACGAACGCGCGGGTCGAGATGCGCACGGTTGACGAGCGCGGCCTCGCGGCGGCGTGCGGCCCAACCGGTGATGCCCTCGTCGAAACGGACGCGCGTGCGCAGGATCTCCGCCGCGTACTGGTCGCGGGCGAGCATCGGCACGAGCAGCCCTTGCGCCTCGTCGGCCTCGTAGATCGTGAGCGTGTCGTGCGGGATGAGGTCGGCGAGCGTGTCGGCGATGCGCACGAGCAGTGCGTCGAGGCTCTGCTCGGCGAGCACCTCGTGGAAGACGTCCGCGAGCCGGCGGTACGACTCGACGAGCGCCGGCGCCGCAGCGTGACCGTCCGGCACGAGCCGGAGGGCAGGTTCGGGGCGCGTCACCATGTGCGCGCCCGCGGGTCGGATTTGGTGTGCCGCAGGGTCGGACTCCTCGCGTCGAAGCAGGCTTCCCCCAATATCGCGGTCAACCACGCCGTTGCCCTCCCCCGGTCGAGGGAACAGCGATCAAAAGTGGGGAGGCGAGGAGCGGGAAACGCGGGGGAACCGTCGGTTCCCCCGCGAAGCTTCAGTCGCCCCAGTCGAAGTCCCGAGCGCGATCGACGGCCCAGAAGCCTGAGTCTTCGATCTCCGCCGCGGGAGGTGCCGCGTGTTCCACGGTCTCTTCGCCGGGCCAGGGCAGGGGGGTCTCCGCGCGCTGGGCGATGAAGTCCGGCTGTGCGCCGTCCATCGTTTCCTCGAGGCGCGCCTGCTCCTCAGTCTTGAACAACGGATGGTTCTGGAACGGATCCGCTTCCTTGTACCGGTCGATCGGCATCTGGTGGTCGAGCGTTTGGTTCCGCTCCTTCAGCGCCAGATGGTCCTTGATGACCTCTGCAAACAACGACGGTGTTTCTACCGGCATATCCTTCCTCCCGATCGGTGACGTGCTCCTCGGGGGGCATTGTAGCCCGCTTTCCGCGAGAATTCCGATTCGAGACTACTAAAAGCTCCGGACGCGTGCGTCAACCTCGACCCGGTTCTTGCCCTCGCGCTTCGCCCGGTAGAGCGCTCGATCGGCTTGGGCAAAGAGATCGCGCTCATCCGACCCGAACGTGTGTTGGGCCACCCCGAAGCTGCAGCTAACTGCAACAACTGCCCCTTCCTTACCCAGGAAAGACCGCTCCGCGAGCGAACGCCGGACGCGCTCGGCGAGCTGCGCACCGCCGGCAGCATCCGCGCCGGGCAGCAAGAGCAGGAACTCCTCACCGCCCCAGCGACCTGCGAGATCCGACTCGCGAACGATCGAGCGCAACACGGTCGCGAACTCGCGCAGCACGTCGTCGCCGGCGGCGTGACCATGCTCGTCGTTGATTCGCTTGAAGTCGTCGAGGTCGGCGAGCACGAGCGTTAGGGGCGTGCCAAGCCGGCCCGCACGGGAGATCTCTGCGCCGAGGGCCTCCTCACACTGACGCCGGTTCGCGATGCCGGTGAGCCCGTCGACCATCGCCTGCCGCTCGACGATCCGATGCAGCCGCGCGTTCTCGAGTGCAATCGCGGCATGCGACGCGAGCGACGCCGCGGTCATGCGCTGGTCGGCGTCGAACGCGGGACCGACGAGGACGAGAGCGCCGAAGGTCTCGCGTCCCGCCGTGATCGGCAGCTCGAGCCGGTCGCCGTCGGAGTCGGGATCGCCGTTCTCGACGATGGCGCCGTTGCTGGAGATCAGGCGCGCGCCCGTCGCACCGGTCGCCTCGACCGCCGCCTCGACGATCACACGCAGTAGCTGCGTCACGTCGTGCGTCGCAGCAAGTGCCTCGCCGAAGCGTGTGATCGCGTCGCGCAGACGGCCGCGCTCCGCCTCGAGCGCGGTGTCCGACAAGCCGCGCAGCGAGCGCACGATCGAGCGTCCTTCGAAGTACGCGACGAGCGAGACGAGCGCGAGCGACGCAAGCAGACCGAGGAGCAAGCGGTTACGCGATGTTGCATTCGCCGCGTCGATCAGCGACTGCGGGCTGAGCACCGCGAGGTACACGCCTTGGCTCACGGCCGGTGCGACGAGCGCCCGGTACCGCACGCCGGAGACCCGCACCGTCGCCGTCCGGCCGGGCGCGAGCGTGAGGACGCCGGAGAGCTGCGCCGAGGCTGCGATCACCGTGGCCTGGGACAGGAGGACGAGCCTGTCGGCAGGCGCGAGCCCGGAGCGCGTCCGAACCGCGTCCACGAGCGAGGTGTCGAGGGGCACGTAGCCCGTCACGGTCCCGACGAGGCCGCGTCGAGTGATCACGGCGACCTGCCGCTCCACGGCGAGACCGGGCCGCCGTCCGACATGGAATGTGTTCCCGGCGGCGACGACGTAGATGTTGGTCGTGTCGCGCAGCAGCCGCGTGAGGCCGGGAGCGTCGGAGGACTCGAGCTCGAGCTGGAAGGTGCGGTTCCGGGCGAGCAGGGACGCGGCGCTCTGGGCGGCGTCGACCTTCTCCTGGTAGCCGGCGAGCGCGGAGCGCAGCCCGGCCTGGAGGCGTGCGTCGACCCGGTTCGTCTCGCTCTGGCCGGCGACGGCGGCGAACCCCCAGAAGGCCGCCGCGATGGGCACGACCGAGAGCAGCACGAAATAGAGGACGAGCTTCAGCTTGAAGCTGCCCAGTGTCTGCCATCCCCTCATTGCACGTCCATATTCAAGGTCGGATCCCCATCCGCCGATACCTCTTCCGGGTGATGCTGTCGGCATCCGGGGGGTAGAACATGATCGCCATCGAGAGGGTCGTCGGAGCGCTCCTGCTCGCCGGTGCGGTGGCGGGTGTCCTGACCTTCCCCCGTCTGCGCCGACGAACGGCCACGCCCAGCCTCCCGCGGCTCCCCCACCCGCTGCCGCCCCGCAGCCGGCTGTGACGCCCGTCGCGGCTCCCGCCGCACCGGCCGCCGTCGCGCTCGCGGCGAAGCCCGTCGTTCCGGCCGTCACCCCGCCGAGCGCGAACACGAACCAGCACGGCAAGGCGAAGGGCAAGCAGAAGAATCACGGCCAGAGCCCCGGCGGCACCCAGGACACCACCCCACTCGTGCTCGCCGCGGTGCAGATGCAGGTGCAGGCACCGGCGCCGGCTCCCACGGACACGGCAACGCCGACCGACCTACCGGCCCCGAGCGACCCGTCCCTCGACGAGAGCGGCAACGGACACGGGAATCACGGCGGGAACGGTCACGGCGGACACGGACGTGGCGGCGGCGACTAAGCTGGCCGCATGGCTCGTCTCGGCAAGCTCCGTCCCGGTCCCGTCGGCCTCGGGCTCGCGCTCTTCGATCTCTGGCGGCGTCTGCCGCCGAAACAGCGCAAGCAGCTGATGAAGCTCGTGCGCAAGCACGGGCCGACAGCCGCAACGAAGCTCATCCAGCTTCGGCGCACGATGCGCCGCCCCCGCTAGACCGCAGCGGCCGGCGCAAGCGCGGCGCGGACGATCCGGTCCTGTTCGCGCAGGTGCGACGTCGGGTAACCCTCGCTCGGACTCGCGCGCCACGGCCGGCCGACGTAGAGCAGCGGCACGTCCGCAGGCTTCGCTTCCTCGAGCCGGTGGCGGATCGCGCGCCACGCGCCCATGTTCTGCGGCTCCTCCTGCACCCACACGACCTGGCGTAGGTTCGGGTAGCCGCGGACGAGCCTCGCGGCCTGCTCGACCGGGAATGGATAGAGCTGCTCGAGCCGTGCAACGGCGACGTTCGGCGCATTTGCGCGCTCCTCGCGGCCGACGATGTCGTAGTAGACCTTGCCCTGGCAGAGCACGAGCCGCGTGACCCGCTCGCGGTCGGCCGACGGATCGTCGATCAACGGCTGGAACTCGCCCGCCGCGAGATCGGCGAGCGTCGAGCCCGCCTGCTTCATCCTGAGCAGGCCCTTCGGCGTCATCACGACCAGCGGGCGCGCGGTCGCATCGAGCGCCTGGCGCCGCACGAGGTGGAAGTACTGCGCCGACGTCGTGCAGTTCGCGATGCGGATGTTCTCCTGCGCGGCGAGCTGGAGGAACCGTTCGAGCCGCGCGCTCGAGTGCTCCGGCCCGTTGCCCTCGTAGCCGTGCGGCAGCAGCAGCGTGAGGCGCGACGTCTCGCTCCACTTCGAGAGACCGGCGGAAATGAACTGGTCGATGATGATCTGCGCGCCGTTGACGAAGTCGCCGAACTGCGCCTCCCAGAGGACGAGCGCCTCGGGCGCGGCAGCGGAGTATCCGTACTCGAAACCGACGCACGCGTACTCGGAGAGCGGCGAGTTGTGGATCTCGAACGCGGCCGACGCCTCGTCGAGGTGCTGCATCGGTGTGAACGTCGCGCCGGTGTTCACGTCATGCAGGACGGCGTGCCGGTGGGAGAACGTGCCGCGCTCGGTGTCCTGTCCGGTGATCCGGATCGGGATGCCCTCGACGAGCAGCGATGCGAACGCGAGGGCCTCGGCCTGGCCCCAGTCCATTCCGCCTTGCTCGATCGCCTCGCGCCGGCGCTCGAGCTGCTTCCACAGCTTCGGATGCGGCGTGAACCAGTTGGGGACGCGCAACAGTTCCTCGTTCAGCTCGCGCAGCCGGTCGGCCGCGACGGCGGTGACGACCGAGTCGGCCGTGGCGGCGGGAATGCGGCCGTCGGGTGCGGCAGGCTGCGGCGTCGCACCGAACGACTCCTTCAGCGCGTCGTGCGCGGCACGTAGCTCCGCGAGCACTCGCTTGAAGAGATCGTCCGCTTGCTCCTCCGAGACCACGCCCTCGTCGACGAGATGTTCGGCGAACTGCTCGCGCGCGGTCGGATGCGTCGCGATCGCGGCGGCGAGCAGCGGCTGCGTGTACGCGGCCTCGTCCTGCTCGTTGTGTCCGTGCCGGCGGTAGCCGACGAGATCGACGACGACGTCGTGCCCGAAGCGCCGCCGATACGCGTGCGCGAGCCGGATCGACGAGACCGCCGCCTCCGGGTCGTCGGCGTTCACGTGGATGATCGGGATGTCGAAGCCCTTCGCGAGGTCGCTCGAGTAGCGCGTCGAGCGCCCGTCCGCGGGATCGGTCGTGAAGCCGACCTGGTTGTTCGCGATGATGTGCAGCGTGCCGCCGGTCGAGTAGCCGGCGAGACCCTGGAGGTTCAACGTCTCCGCGACCTCGCCCTGGCCGGCGAATGACGCGTCGCCGTGAATGAGCACCGCAAGCGCGACACTCGCGTCGTGGAAGCCCTCGCGCGTCGAGCGATCGGTCTGCTCGGCGCGGGCGCGGCCCTCGACGACCGGGTCGACCGCCTCGAGGTGGCTCGGGTTCGACGCGAGCGTGACGGTGATGTCGCCGGCGTGTGTCGCGCGTGTTCCTTCGGCGCCGAGGTGGTATTTCACGTCACCGGTGCCGCCCTCGTCATTCGTGACGACGGCGTCGATGGTGCGCTCGCCTTCGAACTCGCGCAGGATGACGTCATACGGCCGGCCGACGACGTGCGCGAGCACGTTGAGACGGCCGCGGTGCGCCATCCCGATCACGACCTCGTGCGCGCCGTCGTCGGCGGCGAGGTCGATCGACTCGTCGAGCATCGGCACCATCACATCGAGCCCCTCGATCGAGAACTGCTTCTGGCCGAGGAATGCCTTACGGAGAAACTGCTCCATCCCCTCGACCTGGCTGAGGCGCGCGAGCAGCGCGACCTGTTCGTCGTTCGAGAGCTCGCTGCGGTAGCGGCCCGACTCGATCGCCTGCCGCAGCCAGACGCGCTCTTCGTGGTCGGAGATGTGCTCGATCTCGTAGGCGATCGTTCCGCAGTAGGTCTCACGCAGGCGCGGCAGTGCCTCGGCGAGCGTCTCGCCCCCGACGTACAGGCGCAGGAGCGACGCGGGGATGCGGGCCTGCAGCTCCGGCGTGAGCTTCGGGATCAGGCGTTCCGGCTCGAGCGCCGGGTCGCCGGGCGGCTCCGACCCGAGCGGGTCGAGGTGGGCCGCCAGGTGGCCGACCATGCGGAACGCCTTGACGAGCGCCATCGCCGCGGCCACGCCGCCGAGCAGCTCGTCGTCCGGTCGTGCCGGCTCCGCCGGCGCGGCTAGGACGGGCTCGTTGCCGTTCTCGACAGGGGCCAGATGTTCCGCGAGCCGCGCGAGCCCCGGCTGCAGCTCTAGGAGAGTCTCGGGCGAGCTCTCGAAGAGCTCGCGCCACTCGGCCGGGACCGCGGCTGGGTTGTCGAGGTACTGCTCGAGCACGAGCGCCGCATAGCCCGCGTTGAGTCCGTCGACGTCAGGGCGTGACATTCAGACCCGTTGTAGCAGGGGAGCGCCCGCTACCAGAGCGCTCTGCTCGTCACGACGGCGATCGTCATGCCGAGAAAGAAGCACACGGCGCAGGTCATCACGGCCCAGAAGGCGAGCCGCTTGAAGCGGCCGCCCATCGCCGCGGCGATGAGGGCGATGATGATCGCGATCGGGAGCAGACGCAGCGGATGCCACGCGAGCGCGATGAGGCTCGTGAAGATCGCGAGCGACGAGAGGAACCCGGCGACAGTCTCCGACGGGCGCGAGTTGTCGACCGCGGGCTCGTAGTCCAGCTCGGCCATCTAGCGCCGGCCCCGAGCCCGGGCGTGGGCGATGCGCGGAGCGCGGGGGTACGTGCGCGTCGGCCCGCCGTGGGGGCGCGGCCGCAGACCGCGTGGACGCCTGCGCCGGCGCCAACCCGGGCCGAGGTCGTCTCCGCCGAGCCGCGCGATGACGGCCGCGCCCTCTTCGGGACGCGGTTCGGCCTTGACGGCGTAGTAGACGACCACGCCGAGATAGACGATCGGAATCTTCAAGATCAGCATCAGGAACACGATCTCCCAGACCGAGTGCCGGGCCATCGCGGGAGTCTACCCGTGCGGTTAGAGGGACGCATCTGCGGGGATGAGAGGGCTATGAGCCACGAACAGTTGCGGGCACTGCTGGAGCACGGCGAAGAGCTGGGCTGCGTGAATATGACCGCGTTCAACGCGCTTGTCCACGAGCTGGAGCTCGACGACGAGGAGGTGGCTGCGCTCTACGAGCGCCTCGACGAGCACAAGATCGAGATCACCGACGACTGCAGCCTGCCGGATCTCGAGGCGACGACGTACGCAAATGCACAGGTTGCAGCGATGACGAGCGACTCGCTGCAACTCTTCCTGAACGAGGCGGGCCGCTATCCGCTGCTGACGGCGGCGGAGGAGGTCGAGCTGGGCGGAGGAGGTCGAGCTGGCGAAGCTCGTCGAGCTCGGCGACAAGGCGGCGAAGGACCGGATGGTCAACTCGAACCTGCGGCTCGTCGTCTCGATCGCGAAGAAGTACCAGGGCCACGGGTTGTCTCTGCTCGACCTCATCCAGGAGGGAATCATCGGGTTGATCCGCGCCGTCGAGAAGTTCGACTGGCGGCGCGGCTTCAAGTTCTCGACGTACGCGACCTGGTGGATCCGCCAGGCGGTGCAGCGCGGTGTCGCCAACAAGTCGCGCACCATCCGCATTCCCGTGCACATCGTCGAGCGCGAGCAGAAGATCGCGCGCGCCGAGCGCGAGCTCACCGCGGAGCTCGACCGTCCGCCGACCGACGAAGAGCTCGCGAAGAAGACGGAGCTGAAGGTGAAGCACGTGCGCGAGGTACGCGACGCCGCGCGCACGGTCGCAAGCCTCGACAAGCCGATCGGCGAGGGCGGTGACACGTCCTATGGCGACCTCGTCGCGCAGCACGCCGGTGACGTCGCGGAGGAGGTCGAGCTGGCGAAGCTCGTCGAGCTCGGCGACAAGGCGGCGAAGGACCGGATGGTCAACTCGAACCTGCGGCTCGTCGTCTCGATCGCGAAGAAGTACCAGGGCCACGGGTTGTCTCTGCTCGACCTCA
>WNFR01007133.1_pt1 | contig 11372 bp, 8 predicted proteins | sample 5400221 | NCBI WGS metagenome assembly WNFR01 (sample SAMN13153357, study PRJNA577476) | soil metagenome | isolation source: 40 cm soil under Madrone tree | place: USA:California | collected 2016-06-14 | reverse complement strand
TATTGTGCGGCCGCGCTGCCTTTGCTGACACCGCTACCAATTCGCCAGTTATCTTCAATCGCGACATCCGTCCCCTCCTGTCTGACACCTGTTTTCCTTGCCATGGATTCGACGCCAATAAACGCAAAGCGGACCTGCGCCTGGACACGCCCGACGGCGCAACCGCTCTCCACAAAGGCCATCAGGCCGTCAAAGGCGGCGATCTCAAAGGTAGTGAGCTGTGGCGTCGAGTGAACGCGCTCGATCCGAAACTAATCATGCCGCCGCCCGATTCGGGAAAAAAACTCAAACCCGAGCAAATCAAGCTCCTGGGCAAATGGATCGAACAAGGCGCGGTTTACCAAAAGCATTGGGCCTTCGAGCCGCCCGTCCGCCCGGCGCCTCCGCCTCTGAAGCGAACCGAGTGGGCGCGTAATGACATCGATCGTTTCATTCTGGCCACGCTCGAGTCAAAGCAACTTGGTCCGGCGCCCGAAGCCGCCAAAGAAACTTTAGTCCGTCGCGTCACCCTGGACCTGACCGGCCTCCCTCCCACCCCGGCAGAGGTGGACGCGTTTCTGGCCGACCGTGCGCCGGATTCCTATGAACGGCTGGTGGATCGGTTGTTGACCTCTCCGCGCTATGGCGAACACATGGCTCGTTATTGGCTCGACCTGGCCCGCTATGGCGACACCCACGGCCTGCACCTCGATAACGAGCGCTCTCTTTGGCCCTATCGCGATTGGGTTGTGGAGGCTTTCAACCGCAACCTCTCGTTCGATCAGTTTACTGTCTGGCAATTGGCAGGCGATCTATTGCCCAATCCGACTCGCGAGCAACAGGTCGCTTCGGGTTACAATCGCTGCAACGTCTCCACCAGCGAAGGCGGCGCGATCGACGAGGAGTTCCAGGTCCGCTACGCGGTCGATCGCGTCGAGGCCACTTCCGGCGCGTGGCTCGGCCTGACCATGGGCTGCGCGGTCTGTCATGATCACAAGTTCGATCCGGTTTTGCAGAAGGAATTTTATCAGGTCTTCTCGATTTTCAATAATATCTCCGAGAAGGCCATGGATGGAAACGCCTTGCTCCCGCCTCCTACTTTGCGGCTGCCGACGCCCGAACAGGAGAAGCAACTCAGTGATTTTGACGGACGCATTCACGAGCTCGAAAAAAAGACGGAGGAAATTGTCACCTCCCTGAAGTACACCGATCCGGCGACGGTTACTAATTCACCCAAGCCGGTGAGCAAAGAGATGGTTTGGATCGAAGACGATTTTCCCCCGAAAGCCGAAGTCAGTGTCAATGAGGGCAACGAAACCAACCAGTGGATTGTCCGTGCGGTTGGGCCTGTTTTCAGCGGTGATCGTTCGCTCCAACGCTCCGGCAAAGGCCTGCACCAGACTTCCTTTCCCAATTGCGCGGAGCCTCTGGTGATTGGCTCGAGCGCCAAACTGTTTGCCTATGTTTATCTGGATTCGAAGGATCCGCCCCGGGCCATCATGCTCCAGTATCACACTGATGAATGGCGCGTTCGAGCCAATTGGGGCGATGCCGATGCAATTCCTTACGGGACTAAAGGCACTACTGAGAAGCTGCAGATGGGGCCTTTGCCGCAACTGGACAAGTGGGTGCGGCTCGAAGTGGATGCGACGGCCCTGGGACTGCTGTCCGGCGCCCGGATCACCGGCATGGCTTTCACACAATTCGATGGCAGGGCCTGGTGGGACAAAGCTGGCCTGGTTTCCAGCAATGATCCGGCGGAGGATCCCACCCGTTCGCTGGCCGCATGGGAGAAGAGCGAACGTTCCCTGGGCGACAAATCTTCTGCGCCAAAGCATATCAAGGAGCTGCTCAAGAAAGGACCCGACAAGCTGGACGACTCTCAGCGTGACAAGCTTCGCAAATACTTTCTCTCGAGCGTCTATATGGATGCCGAGTCGGGTCTGGAGCCTCTCCGAGCGGAACTGAAATCCACTCGCGAGAAACTCGAAGCTGTCGATAAAGAGGTTGTCAGCACGATGGTGTCGCATGAACTGGAAAATCCGCGGCCAGCCTGGGTGCTCGTCCGCGGCCAGTACGATAAACACGGCGAGGAAGTCCACGCCGGCGTTCCTTCAGTGCTCCCGCCCTTGCCAGCCAGCGATGTCACCAACCGGCTCACCTTTGCCCGCTGGCTGGTCGATCCGAAACATCCACTGACTGCCCGCGTCACCGTGAATCGTTTCTGGCAACAATTTTTCGGCATCGGCATCGTCAAGACCGCCGAAGACTTCGGCACCAAAGGCGAATGGCCTTCCCATCCCGAATTGCTGGATTGGCTCGCAACTGAGTTCTTGCGCACCGGCTGGGATGTGAAGCAATTGGTGCGTTTGATCGTCACCTCCGCAACCTACCGGCAGGACTCGCGTGTCACACCGAAGGTCCTCGAGGTTGATCCGGAGAATCGCCTCCTGGCCCGCGGCCCGCGCTACCGGCTCGATGCCGAGGAACTGCGCGACAATGCCCTTTTTCTGAGCGGTCTTCTGAATTTGAAGATGGGCGGTCGCGGGGTGCGGTCGTACCAGCCACCGGGCATTTGGGAAGCGGTTGGTTACACTGCCAGCAACACCGCCAAATACTCACAGGACCACGGGGATGCTCTTTATCGCCGCAGTCTCTATCTGTTTTGGAAACGCACCGCACCGCCGCCTTCGATGACCACCTTTGACGCGCCGTCTCGCGAGCAATGCCGGGCCCGCCGTGAACGGACCAACACTCCGCTTCAAGCACTCGTCACCATGAATGACCCACAGTATTTTGAAGCCGCGCGACAGCTCGGCTATCGCATGTTGCACGAAGCCGGCCCCGGCGATGACGAACGTCTCCGGTACGGTTTCCGCCTCGTAACCGCCCGCCCAGCCACTACGACTGAAACCGCCATTTTGTCCGAGACGCTCGCCTCTGAACGCAACCATTACAAGGCCGACACTGAAGCAGCCCAAAAAGCGATTGCTGTTGGCGAATCACCCGTCCCGACTGATGTGTCTCCCAACGACCTTGCCGCTTATACCATGGTCGCGAACCTTTTGCTCAACCTGGATGAAGTAGTGACGAAGAATTGACTGCGCGCCAATTGGGGGTAAGGTAATCCAACGATGAAACTGCTCCTGATCGTGCTCTGCTGCTGCATCCTCTGGGTGTTGTGCTGGCCGTTGTTGCTGGTGGCGATTGTGATCCTGCCGTTCCTTTGGCTGCTCTCGATCCCATTCCGAATCGTTGGAATCGTGGTCGAAGCGATGCTGGCTTTTATTCGCGCGCTCTTTTTCCTGCCGGCGCGCCTGTTGGGCAGCCGCCGCCTATCCCGCGGCTAGAGCATTCGGCGGGAGCGCGTCAGAGGCTCATGATTTACTCGCCTCTTTCGCCCAGGTATCTCTCAACGTGATGGTCCGATTAAAAACCAGCTTCCCCGCAGCGCTGTCTTTATCAATCGTGAAATATCCCAGTCGCTCAAATTGATAGCGGAGTTCGGCCTGCGCATCTTTCAGGCTCGGTTCGCATTTCGCAGTCACGGCTTCGAGCGAATGGGGGTTGAGATGTTCCTTGAAGTCACCTTCCGCATCCGGCTCGGGAACGGTGAAGAGCCGGTCGTAAAGGCGCACTTCGGCATCGAACGCCTCCGCCGCGCTGACCCAGTGGATAGTGCCTTTGACTTTCCGGCCAGCCGTGGGCCCGCCGGTCTTGCTCTCCAGGTCCGCTGTGCAACGCAACTCCAACACTTCGCCACGGTCGTTCTTCACCACTTCGTCGCATTTGATAATGTAGGCGTATTTGAGCCGCACCTCGCCACCGGGACGCAGCCGGAAATATTTCGGCGGCGGCGCTTCGTTGAAGTCGTCTCGCTCAATGTACAGCTCGCGGTTGAAGGGAACCTTGCGAGTGCCGGCGCTCGGGTCTTCGGGATTGTTGACTGCATCGAGTGTCTCGACTTTGCCTTCCGGATAGTTGGCGATGACCACTCTGATCGGACGCAGCACCGCCATCCGGCGAAGCGCATTTTTGTTCAAGTCCTCACGGATTGCGTATTCAAGAACGGCGACATCGGTGAGGGCATTGTATTTCGTGATGCCGATGTTATAGGCAAAATTGCGCAAGGCTTGCGGCGTAACGCCGCGCCGCCGCAGACCCGAGATGGTCGGCATGCGCGGGTCGTCCCAGCCGTTGACCAACCGTTCAGTGACCAGTTGCATGAGCTTGCGCTTGCTCATCACGGTGTAGCCCAGGCTAAGCCGGGCAAACTCGTATTGACGGGGCAATGGACGAGGAAGATCAAGGTGTTCGAGAACCCAATCGTAGAGTGGCCGGTGTACCTCGAATTCCAATGTGCAAATTGAATGAGTAATGCCTTCGATGTAATCGCTAAGGCAATGGGCGAAGTCGTACATCGGATAGATACACCACTTATTGCCGGTATGATGATGCTCGGAATGACGGATACGGTAGAGCACGGGGTCGCGCATCCAAAGGTTGGGCGCGGCCATATCAATTTTGGCGCGAAGCGTCCGTGCCGCATCCGGAAACTCGCGATTCTTCATCCGGCTAAACAAGTCGAGACTTTCCTCAATCGGCCTGTTTCGCCAGGGACTGTCCTTGCCCGGGCGATCGGGCGAGCCGCGATAGAGATCGGTATCTTCCGGCGAGAGATCGCACACATAAGCCAAGCCTTTCCTGATCAGTTGCCGCGCATACTCATAGAGCTGATCGAAGTAATCGGACGCATAGAAAGGCTCTACGTCCATGTTCGAGGCTGCTGCGCTCGGTGCGAGATAAAAATCCTGGCTGCCCTCGATTGTTTGGACGATGGGCGTTTTGCCTTTCCGCTTGAGGCCGAGCCGGCCATCCGCCCAGCCGCCGATCAGCCAACAGACGTCCTCGAAAATCGAGTCCACGTACTCGACTTCTTCTTTTGTCGGATTGGTATCGTCATAACGCAAGTTGCAAGTCCCGCCGAATTCGTGCGCTATGCCGAAATTCAAACAAATCGATTTGGCATGCCCTATGTGCAAATAACCATTCGGTTCCGGCGGAAAACGAGTATGAATTTGTGGATATTTTTTCTCGGCAAGATGCGCAGCGACAATATCGCGAATAAAATCCGAAGGGGCCGCGGGGCGTTGAGCCACAGCGGGGGGCGCAGGAATCTTGTTCTCCGTAATCATAGAATGTCGGCGGGAAGTTAGCAGGAGCCAGTCACGATGTCCATTCTCGACCGCCAGACGCGCCAGACGGGTGTGAGCTGCATGAGCCAGGCAATGACACCAGGAATACTGGGGTCGGGGCTGCAGGTGTTTGTGGTGATAACTGGTGAGAATGGGTGCTAACCGGTCAGATCCGGTGCGATTCCACAAGAAGCAAGGAACCAGGGCAGAGGCGGAAGAAGGCACACACCCTCTTGGGGGTCCAGACCCGTAACACCCGACACAAGCCGCATAAAGATTGGGTTTTGTGGACGCCGGACCCGTAACATGTGCCGATACAACCCGTAACATTGTGCCGAGCGGGGGTCAATTGAGCTAAGAGTGTGTCTGAAAATTGCCAAAACGTGGAGAGTGCGCGGGTGGAAATGGCCTCCTCTCCCCGGCCCTCTCCTCCAGAGGAGGAGAGGGGGACGATTTTTCAGACACGCTCTAAGGGAGTTGGGGTTTGCCCAGCGCCGGCCAATTCTAATTTCTTATTTCTCGGGCCGGGGGGGAATTTGAAGTGTGACACGTGATAATGCAGTGTTTACCGGGTGATTCTGCGGTTTCAAGGGCTGACACAAGCTGATCCGGTTAACCTTCGAACATTGACAGGGGCGGCAGAACATGGGCAAAACCTAATTCTCCACAGAAGCTCGCAAAGAAAACGAAGGGAGCATTGAGCAAGTCAGAGCCCACATCGAGGTGGTGCTGTAACAACCGGTGCGCTATGTTCCGCAGATGGGTTCGTTACCGTTTGATAAATTGCCGCCGCACAAACCGCGCCGATTTGTGCCGCCGGCGGTTGACCTGGGCGACTGGACCCAAATTTCCCCTTTGTTCGATCGGATCGAGATGCGCGGGCCGCAATGTGCAGCTCCCGCTGAGCTGGAAGTCTGGCTGGTGGATTGGAGCGAGTTGAGCGCCGCCCTGGACGAGGAATCCGCCAGGCGTTACATCGCCATGACTTGTCATACGGAAGATGCGGAGGCCGAAAAGGACTATTTGCAGTTTGTGCAGGAGATTGAACCCGAGGTTAAGCCGCGCCAATTCAAGCTGGCACAAATCTATGTCGGGCATCCTCTCCGCCCGAGGTTGCCTAAATCACGGTACGAAGTTTTTGATCGTGACACAAAAGTACAGGTCGAACTCTTCCGCCCTGAGAACGTACCACTGGAAACCGAAGAAACCAGACTGGCGCAGCAATACCAAAAACTTACCGGCTCGCTCACCGTCCAGTTCAAGGGCGAGGAAAAGACATTGGTCCAGATGGGCCGCTATCTGGAGGAGACGGATCGAGCTTTGCGCCAGGAAGCCTGGGAGCTGGTCGCCAACCGGCGATTGCAGGAAGCAGAAAAGTTCGAAGACATTTTCGAGAAACTCATTCAGTTACGGCAGCAAATCGCCCGGAACGCAGGGTTTGATAACTACCGCGATTACGCCTTCCGCAAGATGGGGCGCTTCGACTATTCACCCGACGATTGCTTTCGATTTCACGAGGCGGTTGAAGCTGAAGTCATGCCGGTGTTGCGCAAGCTTCAGGGCGAACGTCGCCGGCAGCTCGGGCTTCAGCAGTTGCGGCCCTGGGATTTGGCCGTCGATGCGTTGAATCGGCCGCCCTTGCGGCCATTCGAGCAGGTGGAACAGATGGTCTTGCGGACACAGCGCGTTTTCAACCAGCTTGATCGAGATCTGGCCGATGGTTTTCAACGAATGGACCAGTTGCATTTGCTCGATCTGGCCAACCGCAAAGGGAAAGCTCCGGGCGGGTATCAATCAACGCTGGCTGAGGCGCGCTTGCCGTTCATTTTTATGAATGCCGTGGGTCTGCAGCGGGATGTGGAAACGATCCTCCACGAGGCGGGGCATGCCTTTCATGCCTTGGCCACTCGCGAGGAGGACTTATACGCCTATCGCAGCGCGCCGATTGAATTTTGCGAAGTCGCCTCGATGAGCATGGAATTGCTTGGAAATGAATTTCTTGAGGAGTTCTATCCCGAACCGGAAGCGAAACGGGCGCGCCGGATGCACCTGGAAGGAGTTGTTAATGTCTTTCCGTGGATTGCGGCGGTCGATGCTTTTCAGCATTGGATTTACACGCATGGCGAGCATTCGCGGGCTGAACGGACGGCGGCCTGGGTCGAGTTGATGCAGCGGTTTGGCGGCGATGTGGATTGGAGTGGTTATGAGCGAGCGCGCGCCAATCTTTGGCATCGGCAATTGCACATCTTTATTCATGCATTTTATTACATCGAATATGGGATCGCTCAACTCGGCGCGCTCCAGGTCTGGGCCAATTCCAAAGCGGACAAAGCCGGCTCTTTGAACGCCTATAAGAGCGCGTTGGGGCTGGGCGGAGCGCGGCCATTGCCGGAATTATTTGCGGCGGCTGGCTGCAAATTTGATTTCAGCCGGGGCACCATGGCGCCGCTGGTCGAATTGGTGCGCGCTGAACTCGACAAACTTAATGGGACAATGGGATAATGGAAGACTGCAATAATATTCCATTTATTCCAATCTTTTCTGGATGAAAATTTTCATCACCGGAGGAACGGGTTTCGTCGGGCGGGAAATTGTCCGGCAACTCCACGAGGAAGGGCGCACGATCCGCCTGCTGGTGCGCGATCCTGATTCCGAGCGCGTGCAAGAGCTCATTTCTCGGTACCGAGTCGAAGTCCACGCCGGCAATGTGCTTGATGCCGGTTCGCTGGCAGGGGCGTTGGAAGGAATGCACGCGGTGATTCACCTGGTGGGGATCATCAGCGAAATTGGGGAGAACACTTTTGAAAATATCCACACTACAGGAACCCAGAATATCCTGGCGGCAACGCGAGAGGCAGGGATCGAAAGATTCGTTCACATGAGCGCGTTGGGAGTCCGCCCGGCCAGCGTTTCACGCTATCATCAAAGCAAGTGGGCCGCGGAGGAAGAGGTTCGCCAAAGCGATCTTGATTATACCATTTTTCGCCCGTCCCTCATTTATGGCCCAGACGATCAGTTCGTGAACCTGTTTGCCCGGATCAGCCGTTTCTGCCCGATCCTTCCAATCCTGGCAGACGACCGTTTTCATTTTCAGCCGGTGGCCGTGGAAACAGTCGCGAAGGCCTTCGTGCGCTCGGTCGCCGAACCGAAATCCATGAGCGAAACGTACGATTTATGCGGGCCGGAAGCCTTGACCTTGTCGCAAATCGTGGATGAGATTTGCGCGGTACTGGGGCGCAAAAGGCTCAAGCTGCGGCTGCCGCTGGCCATTACCCGCCGGCAGGCCGCTTTCCTGGAGTTCATTTTCCCTCGCTTGTTCAGAAAACCCGCTCCGCTCAATCGCGACCAACTGATCATGCTCCATGAAGACAATCGTGGAAATCCGCAACCGGGCAATGACCTTTTTGGATTGGAAGCGGTGCCGTTTCGGGCGGGAATCGCGCGGTATTTAGAAACAGGGCGTTCTGAAGAGGCTACACGTCAATTCCATACGCCTTGATCTTATTGTAAAGCGTTTGGCGGCCAATGCCCAACTGCTTGGCCGTCTCGAGTTTATTGCCGCCGGTCTTCTGGAGCGTTTGGATGATCGTGTTGCGCTCGACGCCTTCCAGCAAAGTGAAACTCGTGTCCCCCCCTCCTTCACCGCCGCTCCGGACATTGGTAATCGACAAATCGGCCGCATCCACTTCGTCGCCTTCCGACAACAGCACTGCGCGCTGGACCTCGTTTTGCAATTGGCGAACATTGCCCGGCCAATCGAAGCCCTCCAGCCGGTCTTCGGCAGCCTTTGTAAAGCCTTTGATGGCCCGATTAGCCTGGGCGGCAAACCGCTTCAAAAATGAATTAGCCAGAGGCATGATATCCTCTTTGCGCTCGCGCAAGGGTGGCAGGTACACCGAAATGGCGCTGATCCGAAAAAACAAATCTTCGCGTAATTTGCCATCCTTAATCGCGTCGTCCGTTTTGCGATTGGTCGCGGCCACAATGCGGCAATTGGTTTTGTAGGTCGTCTTGCCGCCGACGGGCCGCACTTCCTGATCTTGCAGCACGCGCAAAAGTTTGCTTTGCGTATCAATCGGCATCTCGGAAATTTCATCGAGAAATAAGGTTCCACCTTCGGCCTGGCGGAAGAACCCTTCACGGTCCGTGTAAGCGCCGGTAAAGGCGCCTTTAACCGAGCCGAACAATTCGCTTTCGATCAGCTCGCGAGGCAGCGCGGCGCAATTGATCTTGATAATCTTGGCCTTGCTGCGCGGACTCAAATCATGGATCAGGTCGGCGATGACTTCCTTGCCGGTGCCGCTCTCGCCGGTGATGAGAATAGGCACATCACTGGGGGCGACCTTCTGGATCGTGCGCACAATACCTTTTATGGCGTCACTTTCGAAGACCCCCTCGCGGGCGACCACGGCCAGGCGCAGCCTGCTGCTTTCTTCGGTTTGAGCCTTGTGTTCCAAGGCGCGATCAACCATGACCCGCAGCCCTTCATTGCGAAATGGCTTGTCCAGGAAATTATAGGCGCCGCGCTTAGTGGCCTCGACGGCGAGCTCGAAGGTGGCGTTGCCCGTCAGCACAATGACCTCCGTCTCAGGCCACTGCTTCTTTATTTGAGGCAACAGCTCAAGCCCATCCGCGTCCGGCAACTTGATGTCGAGCAGAATGACGTCGGGTTGCGGCCGGGAAAAAGACTGTTTCAAAGCCGCGCCACTGTCGGCTTCGCTCAATTGATAGTTTCCGCGCAGAATCACGCCAAGCAATTCCCGGATAGTCGCATCGTCATCGACTAATAATATATTGGCCTTCATAGATAATTTTTGCGATTGCCGCCGCAGGCGCGCGCGAATGCGCGGAAGATCACCTGATGCTCCGCATATTTCGCCGCCAGCCGTTCCGGATGAAATTGCACCGTTAAAAAAAACGGCAGCAACCCGGCCGCGCTCTGCCTTAACTCGGTGGCCTCAATTATGCCGTCGGCGCTGACCGCGGCGACCTGCAACGGCGCGGCGAGTTTTGCCAGCGCCTGGTGATGAGTGCTATTTACGCCGAGCGTCTGCTTGCCGGTTATCTTGGCCAGTATTGATCCCGGTGTCAACCGGACTTCGTGCACTTTCTGGTCACGTTGGTCCAGGCGCCGATGATTCAACGCCCCCGGCAATTCGCAAGGAATGTCGGCCATGAGCGTGCCGCCGAGGGCTACATTGACCATTTGATGGCCCCGGCAAATCGCCAGCAGCGGCTTGCGCTGGCGAAACACTTCATCCACGACGAGCAACTCACGCAGATCCCGTTCGCCACAGTCGGGAGTAACCTCCACTGTGCGCCGAACGCGCGCCGGCAAACCGTTGGCATAAAGCCGCGGATCGATATCATCGCCGCCGGTCAGAAGCACCCCATCACAACGACGCACGGACTCGGCGATCAGCTCTCGGGACCGCATCGCGGCCAGCGTTACCGGAATTGCCCCCGCGTTCATGAGCGCTTCCTGATAATTCCCGGACAGGCTAATCGAGAGGTCCCCAAACTCTTTTCCCCTGGCCTCAATATCGGGCGAGACCAAAACCAACGGCGGCCTGCTCATCTCGGGCCGAATGTAAGAGAACAACCATACGGTGTCAGCCGAAAATTTATGGGATCGTATGGGTCAGGGACGGGCGTCGGGGTCGGTCCTCATTGTTTCTCCAACACAGGTAAAAAGCAGAACTGACCCCGACGCCCGTCATCATTGACCGGATACCGGGATCATAGGCTCGGCCCTTTTCACCAATTGCAGCGCGACTCCCCAGGGGTCCCGCAGCATAATCAGTTGATCGCCGCCGGCACTGGTGGTCAGATCTTCGGCTATGTTCGCGCCGGCTTTGAGCAGTCGATCGCGGTCCAGTTCGAGCGATTCCGAGACAAACGCAATGTGTACCAACAACGGATCCATGGTCCGGTAATTGGGCACCAGCACGCGCGGGTTGTGGTAAAACTCCAACATTATTGAGCCGCTGCTGTCGGTCAAAAACCGTTGATGGGTCGGGGCGCCACTGCTCCTCTTAATGCCGCAACCGAGATGCGTGTGATACCAGTCGGCCATCGCGACCGGATCCGAAACCTGCAGGGCAAAATGTTCGATTTTCATAGAGTTCAGTCCTTGCGCGTCGTCAGTTCAAAATTCGAGAACAGGCTTTCAGCTTCCAGCTTCACCTGAGAGCTTAA
>WNFR01030966.1_pt1 | contig 11373 bp, 7 predicted proteins | sample 5400221 | NCBI WGS metagenome assembly WNFR01 (sample SAMN13153357, study PRJNA577476) | soil metagenome | isolation source: 40 cm soil under Madrone tree | place: USA:California | collected 2016-06-14 | reverse complement strand
GTGTTGCCAAGGAAGAACGGCAAGGCGTCGTTCGAGCCGGGTGAAACACCCGACTGGCCGAAAGCGGTGCGCAAGCGGAGCTGGCTGAGAAAACGTGGTTTCGGGAAGAACGATTCATCTGAAACCACCCAGGAGACGCTTCCCTTCGGATAGAAAGCCGAATGCGTCTTCGTTCCGAATGTGCTGTTGTCGTCTACCCTGAAGGCGCCGGTGACGAACAGCCTGTCTCGAAACGCGAAGGTCTGCTCCATGAACGTGCCGGCGTTGATCTTGAATGTTGAAGCTTCGTCTCCGCCTTGCACCGCGCCCGCATTAACCGTCGTCGCGCCGGGGGGCAGCACGGAGGAAAATGCTCCATTGCGGGCAAAAATGCTCCGGAAGTACTGCGCTCCCGCCGTCGTCTTCGAAGTGATCGCCTGGTTTAAATGGAACTGAGCAGTTCCACTGGCGTCAAAGGTGTACTGGAAGAAATTGGTACGGTCATTCGTCTTGAATCCCTGACGACTCGTTCCGAAGTCCGAGCACTGACCCTGTCGGCAGATGTCGGAATCAACGCGGTTCACGAAATCGATCCCAAAGTTGCCCCGCGCTGTCAGCCAGCTAAGCGGGCGCCAGTTGGGACTGATGCTTCCGATAAACCGATTGATATCCTGGCCGACGCTTTCCTGGAACATGTCTCCAGGAGTGAAAGCTCTGTAGCCGTTGAGGAACTGCGTCGTTCCCGAGATGAAGCCATTGGTTCTGTAACCCGGGCCGCCGTACGCACTCGACGTGAGACCGGTAGTGTTGTTCTCCGTCTGCGGAAGACGCTGCGAGCTGGATATGAAGCCCGTAGACACCGCCACGTCCGCCAGCGGAGAAAGCTGAAGATTGAAGTTTCCGCGGAAAGTTGCGCGCGTCAGAGCATTCGGTCGCATCTGCGCACCGGGGATGGAGCCGTTCCTGGCAAGGAGACGAGTTACGTCGAACCGCGGTACTTTATACAGGCCCTGTTCGCCACTGTAGTTCCCCTGCAGGAAGTAGCGAAGAGTCTCCGTGCCCCCCGATACGCCGGCACCGTACTCCTCTTGATAAGAGGGCGTGAGCGGCGTGAGATCCTTCTCGGCGAAGAGATTGAGGGCAGCGACGCTGTCCAGAATGCAGGTGCCGGCGGAGATCGTCGGCAAGTTGCAGTTGCCCAACACGGTCGTGCGAAGCGCCCCGGTCGGCGAGTGTCCGAAATCAGTATATGCCGTAGGATAAGTGTTATGATCGCTCAATCTGCCATGCTGGAGATACGTGTCCCATCTCGCCCCCCCGATCTGTCCACGCTTGGTGGTGATGACGAGCACTCCGTTCGCGGCATCAGTACCGTAAAGCGTAGAGGCGGAGGGCCCCTTCACAATTTCAATGCTCTGGATCTGATTCGGGTCGATGTCGCTTAGGCGGCTTGGATTCGAGCCGCCGATGCCAATGGCCGAAGAGCCGGTCGAGCTCTCCATTCTGATCCCGTCGATGATGACGATGGGATCGTTCGATAGAGAGAGACTATTGACACCGCGGATGCGGATGCGCTGGCCAGTTCCGGTCATCGAACCAGCCAGGACTTCGACGCCAGGCGCTCTCGCGTTAAGGAGGTCGGTGATATTCGCCACCGGATGAGTCTCGACGGTTTGCGCCGCATTGATGCGCGGGATGTCGTTACCGACCTCGACCTTTCGCTGCTCACCGGTTGCGGTCGTGACAACTTGCTCGAGCTGGATCGCGGTCGGGGTGAGAGTGAAGTCGAGGGTCGCTGACCCGCCGGCCGGAACTGACACGGCGAGCTTCTGCGCGGCGTGTCCAAGCGCGAGCACTCGAATTTCCTGAGCACCCGCCGGCGCGGCGCGTATGATGTACGTGCCGTCATCTCGCGATGGCACTGAGATGCCGGTTCCGACGACCGTCACGCGCGCGTTGGATATCGGTCGGCCCGAACCCTCCTCGCGCAGCACGCCGGTAATTGTGCCTGTGGTACCCTGGGCGATCGCCAGCACCGGCATAAACACGGCGACTGCGAACGACACTATCTGGCGTAGACGAATCATTGTCTCGTTTTTCTCCTCTCGCAGATGGTCACTCGCCTTCTGGTCGGACGAAAATGCAAAACGGCGAGGTGCGGCAGCGAGCCGCGTCTCGCGGATGCATCGTGCTTGCCCGGGCAGACGAGGGCCGGGTGGTCTTACGCGCTAAATACTATATATGGAAAGCGGGAGCCGCCACCACAGCATCGGGGGGCAGGCGGCAGTCTGGCGGCGGCGAGAACTACCGCCTTGTCGGTCAACGCGCGGCGGTGGCCTTCTCCGTCACGACCCGCACCACGTTTTTCAGCACCTGCATGAACCCGCCGCTCACCCTGAAGTGACGGTCGGAGCCGCCTCCGAGCCTCAGCTCGCCGTCACCGAGGAGCGCCATCAACGGCGCATGTCCGGTAAGAATTCCAACCTCTCCATCGTACGCGGGCGCAACTACTGAATCTGCGTCGCCCTCGAACAAAACGGCTTCCGGAGAGATTACCGATACCTTGAGCACCGTGCCTACTTGGAAAGCTGTTGAGCGCGTTCGATCACGCCGTCGATCCCACCCTGCATGAAAAACGCCTGCTCGGGATATTGATCGAACTCGCCGGCGACGAGCCTCTCGAACGACGAGACCGTCTCCTCGAGCTTCACGTACTGACCCGGATAGCCCGTAAACTGCTCCGCGACTGCAAACGGCTGCGACATGAAGCGCTGAATTCTTCTCGCCCGACCCACCACCAGCTTGTCGTCCTCCGAAAGCTCGTCCATACCCAGAATCGCGATGATGTCCTGGAGCTCCTTGTACCGCTGCAGGATCTTCTGGACGTCGGTCGCCACCTTATAGTGGCGCTCGCCGATGAATTGGGCGTCGAGAATTCGCGAAGACGATGCGAGGGGATCGACCGCGGGATAAATGCCCAGCTCGGTAATCGCGCGTGACAACACGACGGTCGCATCCAGGTGCGCGAACGCAGTGGCCGGCGCCGGGTCGGTGATGTCGTCGGCGGGAACGTAGATCGCCTGCACCGAAGTGATCGATCCGTTCTTGGTCGAGGTGATGCGTTCCTGCAGGTCGCCCATCTCCGTCGCTAACGTCGGTTGATAACCGACAGCGCTCGGCATGCGACCAAGCAGAGCCGAGACCTCGGAGCCTGCCTGCGTGAAGCGGAAGATGTTGTCGATGAACACCAGGACGTCCGAGTTCTCGACGTCGCGGAAGTACTCGGCCACCGTCAGGCCAGACAATCCAACGCGCAGTCTCGCGCCTGGTGGCTCGTTCATCTGGCCATAGATGAGCGCGCACGAGTTGATGACGCCCGATTCCTTCATCTCGAGATAGAGATCATTGCCTTCACGCGTGCGCTCGCCGACGCCGCAGAAAACGGACTTGCCGCCGTGACCCTTGGCGACGTTGTTGATCAACTCCTGGATGACGACTGTCTTGCCGACGCCGGCGCCACCGAACAGTCCGATCTTTCCGCCCTTGACGAACGGAGCGATCAGATCGACGACCTTGATTCCCGTCTCGAAGATTTCGGTCTTGGGCTCGAGGTCCGCAAACTCGGGGGACGGGCGGTGGATCGGCCAACGCTCGACAGTGTCCGGAATCGGCGGACCGTTGTCGACCGGGTTGCCGAGCACATTCAGAATTCTTCCGAGCGCAGCCTCGCCGACCGGAACCGTGATCGGGCCGCCGGTGTCTTCGACGTTCATCCCGCGGACGACGGCGTCGGTCGACGACATGGCCACGGCACGCACCTGATTGCGGCCAATGTGCTGCTGAACCTCGACGACGACATCGATGTCGGTGCCGGTATCAGTCTTCTCACGAATGCGCAGAGCGTTGTAAAGCTCGGGCAGGTGCTCGGACTCGAATTCGACGTCGAGCACTGGCCCGATAACCTGGACCACCTTGCCGAAATTCGCCTTCTTCGCTTCGGCGGCAGCTGACTTTTTTCTCTCAGTGCGGACGGCTGTAGCCATGATTACCCCTGTAACGCAGAGGCACCGCCGACGATTTCGGCGATCTCCTGCGTGATCTGCGCCTGGCGGGCGCGGTTGAATGTGCGGCGTAGAACGTTGAGCATCTCACCCGCGTTGTCGGTCGCGTTTTTCATCGCGGTCCGCTGAGCACTTTGAAATCCGGCCTCATTCTCGACCAGCGCGCGGTAGACCGAGTTGCGCACGTAGGACGGAAGAAGCTGCGTCAGAATCACTTCAGCCGACGGCATCAGAATGTAGTCGGGCTGAGATCCTTTGCGCTCGGGTGGCGTCACCGGAAGCACCAGCTGGGAAGTTGGCGGCGTTGAAAGGGCGGAGTTGAATTTCGAGTAGATGACATAGACCGCGTCGATCTCGCCCGAAGCAAATCGTTCGATCAGGCCATCGACGAGCTCGGCGGCGTTCGCGACGGTTGGTTGGCCAGTGATGTCGGTCCGGCCGGAAGCCACGGCGCGGCCGATGTATCGGAAGTAGCCGATTCCCTTCTTCCCGACGACGTGGAGCTCCGGCTCCACGCTCTGCTCGGCAAGGCGGGCGAGAAGATTGCGCGCCTCCTTGAGCAGATTGGCGTTGAACGCGCCGGCGAGTCCCCGGTTGCTGGTGAGTAGAATGACCGCCGCCTTCTTGATCGACGCCGGCTGGCGCATCAACGGGAAGCTTTCGGCCAGCTCCGGCGTGTAAAGATTCGCGATCACTTCCGTGAGCGAGTTCGCGAACGGGCGCGCGGCCACGACGCGATCCTGCGCGCGCTTCATCTTGGACGTAGCGACCATCTCCATCGTCCGCGTGATCTTCCGTGTGTTTTCGACGGACTTGATCCGCCCCTTTAGCTCACGACCCTTCGCCATGCGTTAGTGCTTCGCCTCGGCTGGGCGGGAGTCTCCGGCTTTCTTGGCGGCCTCGGCCGGGCGGACCGCGCCGCCTTCCTTGGCGACGGCGGGCTTTTCTGGATTGAATTGCTTGTCGAAGGTCTCAATGCCGCGCTTGAGGCGGGAACTGCTTGTCCATGAACTCGAGGAATCCCTTCTCCCAGTCTTTGAGTCTGTTTACCGGAATGGCATCGAGGAGCCCATTGGTGACGGCGAAAATCACCATCACCTGCTGCTCGACGGCCATTGGACGATACTGTGGCTGCTTCAGGATTTCGACTGTGCGAGCGCCGCGCTCGAGCTGCTTCTTGGTGGCCGCATCGAGGTCCGACGCAAACGAGGAGAATGCTTCCAGCTCACGGTACTGTGCGAGATCGAGCCGCAGTCTGCCGGCAACGGAGCGCATCGCTTTCACCTGCGCGGATCCACCGACGCGGGAAACGGAGATTCCAACGTTGACCGCCGGACGGACGCCGGCGAAGAAAAGATCCGCCTCGAGGAAGATCTGGCCATCGGTGATCGAGATGACGTTCGTCGGGATGTACGCCGAGACGTCGCCTGCCTGTGTCTCGATGATCGGAAGCGCGGTCAACGAACCGCCGGCCTTCTTAATGTTCTTGCCATCGATGATGGATGGATCTTCGCTCATCTTTGCCGCTCTCTCGAGGAGACGCGAGTGGAGGTAGAACACGTCGCCCGGGAATGCCTCACGCCCGGGAGGGCGGCGGAGTACGAGCGAGAGCTGGCGATAGGCCGCCGCCTGCTTCGAGAGATCGTCGTACACGCACAGCGTCGGCAGCCCTTCGTCGTACATGAAGTACTCGGCCATCGCGCAGCCCGAATAAGGCGCGATGTATTGCATGGGCGCGGGATCGGACGCTCCCGCAACGACGACGATCGAGTACTCCATCGCGCCGGCCTGGCGGAGCTTCTCGACGACGGAGGCGACGGTGGAATTCTTCTGGCCGATCGCGACGTAGACGCAAATGACGCCCGTACCCTTCTGATTGATGATCGTGTCGATGGCGATAGCGGTCTTTCCCGTTCCGCGATCGCCGATGATCAGCTCGCGTTGTCCGCGACCGATGGGGATCATTGAATCGATCGCCTTGATGCCGGTCTGGAGCGGCTCCTTCACAGGCTGGCGGACGATGATTCCGGGCGCCTCCGACTCGACCTTGCGGGTGTGCTTGGCGTTGATCGGCCCCGCGTCATCCAGCGGACGTCCGAGCGGATCGACGACGCGGCCAACCAGCTCGTGTCCGACCGGCACTTCGAGCACGCGACGCGTCCGGCGGACCTCATCTCCCTCCTTCAGCTGGAGGTAGTCGCCAAGGACGACCGATCCAATGTTGTCCTCTTCGAGATTCAAGGCGAGGGCGGTGATCTTTTCACCCGTCTCGGAAGAGGTGACGATGCGGGCGATCCCGTCCTTGACCTCGAGGACGGTGCCGACGTCTTCGACATCGAGCTCGTGGAGGTCCGCCGCTTCGATCTCGCGGAGGAGGATGTCCTTGATTTCGCTGGGACGAAGGATCGTATCAGTGGCCATTTGGTCAGTGCTCTGAAGCTGGGTTGGCGGGAGCCCCGGAAACCCGTTCGGCGGAGGGATTTCCTAGCTTGTGAAATTTATCACAAGCCCCTTTCCGGGGCAACGATGAACGTTCTGGAAGAGTCGGGCCGTAAATCGCAGGGGAGCGATTCTCGCGCTTCGCTGGCATCCACAGAACCAAAGCGGGGAGCCGTCGGCGTAACAGCGAATCGCCTGGAGCTTCCATACTCGCGCAAGAGACGTGGGCAATCTGTCATCGCGCGCCTCCTCTAGATCTTCAGGAGTCCGTTCTTCCTCTGACACCGCAGCTCTCTGTGCCGCCGTGGAAGCTCCGAGCGATCGGCTGGAAAGCTGAGAGATCCTTGCTTCGGTATTCGTGTGATTCGATTGGCGCCGAGTCCGAGACCCTACGCCCTGCTGCGGGTCCTTCCTTGCGCAAATCGATCGATCAGGTCGACTGTCCTCAACCGGGCTAGTGAGGCCGGACGGGTACCGAAAATCCTTTGCGCCGTCACAGCGAGGTGCGATGACGAAGCAAAGTCGAGGATCCGCGCGATGTCGCGGATGTCGTGCCCGGGATTCTTTGCCAGCTCCGCGGCGGCGATCAGTCTGACGAGATCGATGACGCGCTTCAGATTCGGCGCGCCCGGTTTCGCGAAGTTCCGGCTCAAATGCTCGCGGCTCAACCCCACGGCCTTTGCCAGCTCCTTCGTAGTGACCGGACGTCCTGAGTGCGCGACGATCACTTCCCACGCGCTTTTCTGGAGCGGAGTAGTGAGGCCGAGCGTCTGCGGCGGTTCTCCCAATGCCTGCCGAAACCGCGTTGAAAAGGCGTGCGGGTGAACAAGATCGCGCGCGGCGTTTTCGTCGATTCCCTCGACGATCACATCGACGAATCCAAGCCCGGCGCAGCGGGCGGCGGCGGGAGTATCAGTCGGACGCAGTGGCGTGATCGCGAAGAATGGAGCGCTGGGAAATTCGGCTGCGAACGCGGCGGCCTTCCACGTATCCTCGTCCGGTGCGCCGAGGTCGATGAGGGCTGCATCGACAAGCACCCTCCGAAAGACCGCTTCGAGCTCCTCCGCCGAGCGCGTCGAAATGATCCTCCATCGGCGGCGTGGAAACGCGGAGCGGACGAGTGCGCGGGCGCGCTCGCGCTGCAGATGGACGACAAGAGATGGCAGCGTCGATCCATTTGTGGATGCGGCCACCCTCAGACCCCCGCTTCCGCGACGTCGAGGTCGGGCTTGCCCTCGATGAATTGCCGTACGATGGGATCGTGTGTGTGCTGGATCTCGTCCACCGTTCCCACCTGCCGGACCTTGCCCTCGAAGAGCATCGCGATACGCGAGGCAACCGTATAGGCGCTTCGCATGTCGTGAGTGACTACGATGCTGGTGACGCCAAGCTTCTCCCGCATCCGGATCATGAGCTGATCGATGATAGCGCTGGTGACGGGATCGAGTCCGGTTGTCGGCTCATCGTACAGGATGTACTTGGGCTGCCGCGCAATCGCGCGGGCGATGCCAACGCGCTTTCTCATTCCGCCGGATAATTCGGCTGGGAACTTGTCTTCCACACCGGGAAGATCGACGAGCTCCAGGGCTTCGCCGACGCGCTTGACTATGTCCCGCTCACTGAGCCGCCCCTCTTTACGCAATCCCATGGCGACGTTGTCGCAAATCGAAAGCGAATCGAACAGCGCGGCGAACTGGAACACGTAACCGATGTGCGATCGGAGCGCGTAAAGGTCGGGACGAGAGAGTTTCGGGACCTCTTGATTGTCTACCCAAACGGTCCCGCGATCCGGCTCGAGCAGTCCGACGATGTGCTTGATCGCGACCGACTTGCCGGTCCCCGAATAACCGATGAGGGCCATTGTCTCGCCCTCCTCGACCTCGAGAGAGAAACCTTCGAGGACCTTTTTTTCGCCGAAGGATTTGTAGACGTCGACCAGTTTGATCATTGCCGGGGCGATATCACAAAACTGAAGTTAAACGCGGCGGCAGAAAGGGCTAGGCGCGGCAGGGCGAAAAACCGGAGTGGGTGGTAAATTGGCGCGGGCATGACATCGCAACCCGGAGATTCAACCGCCGCTGGCCGTGGCGCTGCCATTTTTACGTATGTCCTTCGTGGCGCGGGCATAGGCCTCGTCATCCTCGTCGTTTTCCCGTTCTATCGGATGCTGGATGCAGCCGAGGGCGGACTCGTATTGAATAGCGTCCTGACGTTCGCCGAGGTTGCGCGCACGATGCTGTTATACGGGAGCCTCATCGTGATCCTCGTGTCGCTGGTTCTGGCGCGGCTGCTCGACCCAAGCAAGATCGAGGAATGGTGCGCCGCGGTGGGGCGCCGTCTGGTGGCGATTCCCACCGCACGATTCGTTTCGGTCCTGGCCGTGTTCTCGGCGGTGGTGACCCTGGGCTTCTCGCATTTTGCGCTCGCCGGAAACCCAACGCTGATCGACGCCATGGTTCAGATGCTACAGGCGCGCTTCGTCGCGGTGGGGCATCTCAGCGGGCCAGCCGACAGTTTCACAGAATTCTGGCAGCTCCAGAATTCACTTATCACTCCCAATGGCTGGGTATCGCAGTACCCGCCCGGGCACGTGTTCCTGCTCGCCCTCGGATTTTTGGTGCATGCGCCGATCCTCGTGGGTCCGGTCCTCGTTGGAGTCACAGTGGTGTTCACGACTCTGAGCGCCCAACGCCTGCTGCGCGACGATCCGGCGGTTGCCAGACTCGGCGCGATCATGCTGGCGCTCAGTCCGTTCTTCATCGCTCTTGCCGGCGCGTACATGAATCACGTCTCCGCCGCCGCGGCGACATCGGCCGCGGTCTATTTCGCTTTGCGGAGCGAAGACGACAAACCCGCCCGCTGGCCGTTTCTCACGGGCGCGGCGCTGGGACTTGTATTCTCGATTCGTCCGCTGGCAGCAATAGTTGCCGGGTTTCTTGTCTTGGCGATATGGATTGTCACACGTGGCAGACGTCGCACGGAAATCGGGGGATGGGTTCGACTCTGCATCAGCGCAGCGATCGGTGCGCTGCCCTTTTTGTTGGCAGTCGGCGCGTACAACAATCACTTCTTCGGAAGTCCGTTTCGATTCGGGTACGTGGTCGCGCAAGGCCCTCTGACCGGCCTCGGATTCCATCAGGATCCGTATGGCCATCACTACGGCATCGCGGAGGCACTTCAGTACACGTCATCCGATCTGGGGACGTTGAGCCTTTACCTGCTGGAGACGCCGCTGCCGGTCGTGCTCATCGTCGGGCTGTTTCTGGCTTTCCGGCGAAGGTTCTCCCCAGGTGAGCAGTTGATTGCGCTGTGGGCGCTGCTGCCCGTTGTCGCGAACCTGTTCTACTGGCATCATGGCATTTTCATGGGGCCACGGATGCTCAACGAGGCCGCACCAGCGTGGGCATTGCTCACCGCGATTGGTGCCGTCGGCCTCGTAAGGATGACGCCTCGCCGGGAATTTGGAAGGAACTCTCCTCGCGCCGTCCTCACCGTCGCGTTCATCGTTGCGTGGGCAGCGGGAATCTTCTACCTCGCGCCCAGCCGTCTAAAAAGCTATGGCGGAACGTGGATGGAGAGCGTACGAATCAAGCCTCCTCAAACTCTCTCACCATCACTCGTTTTCGTTCACGGTGCCTGGTCCGGAAGAGTTGTGATGCGACTGATAGCGAATGGACTCCGGCTGGATTCGCTCGAGGTTGGCATCAGGCAGAACACGACGTGTGACTTTCAGAAGTTTGCCGACTGGTATGCTGAGTCGAAGGCCGGGCCGATTGCGCCACGGCCGGATGTCGGCTTCGATGTGGCGAACCGCAACCGTCCAAAGGAAGTCTTCATCGCAGAGCGGGACGCGATCCTGGTCAACCCGGGACAGCCGCTTCCCCGTGATTGTTTGCGTGAGGTCGCGTCAGATACCCTTGGCATTCTCGACATCTCGTCTTTACTCTGGCAGACCGATCTCCCCGAACTGCCTGGCCACGGCACGATGATCGTCCGCGACATGGGGCCAGAGGCGAACGCACGACTGATTGCGCGCTATCCCGACAGAACTCCGATGTTTTTCTATCGCGCCGAACGAGAGAATAAAGGGCCGCAGCTGATATCATACGCCGAGGGCTTGAGGCGACTCTGGCCCTGAGCGCGATCGAACGTGGACAACAAAAAGGGACGAGCTTTCGCTCGTCCCTTTTTTTTCCGTCCAGCGGAGCCCTTACGCCGCGGGTTTACGCCGCGAAGCTTCCGAGCGCGCGACCTACGTCACCTTCACGGAGCCGCTTCAGGGCACGATCGCGAAGCTGGCGAACGCGCTCACGCGTGACTCCGAGCAGCGAACCGATCTCCTCGAGCGTGTGCTCCCGCCCGCCTTCGAGTCCGAAGTACAGCCGCAGCACCTTCGCATCCCGCGGGGGAAGCGTCGATAGCGCGGTTTCGATCTCGTCGTTGAGGAAGCGGTTCATTGCTTCCTCTTCGGTGTCGGGCATCTCGTCGGCGACGAATCGCTCGATCAGCGAGCGATCGCCTTCCGGGTCCATCGGCGCGTCCAGACGCACGTCGCCGGTGTTGAGCGCGGCGAGCGACTGTACGACATCGACCGATAAGCCGGTGAGCTGGGACAGCTCCTCTGGTGTCGGCTCGCGCCGCATTTTCTGACGGAGGATCTCCGACGCCTTGATGATGCGGGAGAGATCGGCCGTGCGATTGAGCGGCACGCGGACGGTGCGGCCCTGACGCGCCAGCGACGAGAGAATCGCCTGGCGAATCCACCACACTGCGTACGAGATGAACTTGACGCCCTGATCGGGGTCGAATTTGCGCGCAGCCGTGAGCAGTCCGACGTTGCCCTCACCGATCAGATCGATGAGCGGCATGCCGCGGTTCTGGTATTTCTTCGCCA
>WNFR01013752.1_pt1 | contig 11373 bp, 14 predicted proteins | sample 5400221 | NCBI WGS metagenome assembly WNFR01 (sample SAMN13153357, study PRJNA577476) | soil metagenome | isolation source: 40 cm soil under Madrone tree | place: USA:California | collected 2016-06-14 | reverse complement strand
GCCCATATGCGCGGCTCGGCTGACGGCGTGACGCCGTCGCCCGCCCATGCGAGGCCCATCCGCGCGCGCCGTGTCCCGGCGTCGCGCGCGCCGCCGCTCAGCGCGAGCGCGACCGGCAGTGCCGGGTACCAGAGCGCGTTGTACAAGTGACGGAGCATCCCGATTTAGCCTAATTGCAGACTCTTCCAGACACCCTGAGAGACTTCGCTCGAAGCGAAAAATCTTTTGACCGCATGCCTAAAATCGCGCTTTTGCCCTATCTTCGTTGAACTTTGAGCCCAAGGCCGTGGAGCACCCGACGGAGCACCCGGAGCACCTGGGGATCGGCCAACAAGGAAACATCCCATATAGAGTTGGGGAGCGACTGAGTGACCCTGCAAACCACGCCCAGCGCGTCGTCGTACGCAGTCGCGCTCTCGCCTCGAAGCTGAGTCACCTAAGTCCCTTCGGACCTTCGCAGAGGATACATGAGCCACCACGTCACGCCGAACGAATCTGAAATGAGAATTGGCCGTGGCTGATTTCGATCGGCGATTTTTCACCACCTCAAAAAGTCCGAGAGTTGCACTTTTGTTGAACGCCCCGCCCAGCGGTCCTTTGCTTCATGACGCGTGGTCTGCCCCGTTGCTCGGAATCCAGGCGGTGACCCCGACAGCAGACGAGTATTTCTGGAAGGTCTGCCCAGAGCTGACAGCGCGATGGAAGGAGGCAATGTTCACGCTGCCGCCGTCTGTCTTGCGAGACGTGGCCGTTGAAATAAAGAATCTTGAGGCCATCACCAAGTGGGCGAACCAACAGCTTCATGCGGCTCTAGGAGCGGGTGGTGAGCTGGCCGAAGACCTTCTCGATCGCGCCCTCGCATCAATGGAGAACCTCACGGATGCCGCCGACACGATGACGCGGTTGCTCGATGAGCTGTTGAAGGGTTAGTTACTAGAGCACACGAACCAACCCTCTGGCTGAGTCACTCCGAAGCTGTGCACCAGGCCGGCCGATCCGGATCCTCCGCGGGCCGCTTCCCGTACGTCGTTACCCACCTCTATTCCTGCGCGCAGACCTAATGCGAAGAGCCGCCTCAGCCGATGCCCAGGATGCCGGCGCTGTACGTGACGCAGGCGATGAGAACGAAGACGCCCAGCATGATAGCGAGGGAGGTGAGGCCTTTTCGGCCTTCGTGAGCAGCGAAGGCGGAAAGCAGCAATACCGCTACGAGCGCGATAAAAGCCATGGCAATTATCCTCCAGCCGCGGGGAGTCGGGAGCCGCGCGCATCTGAGTCGCGCGCTCGCGCAGTGGCGCTGTTGCTGGTGTGAAGCACTAGCAAGCGAGCAGCCCCTGTCTAGCGGCCACGGCGCAAGCGCACCATCGGGGAATCTTTACGGGGTTTCTGCCCCGTTGTGTGGAAAGACCTTCGCGAATGTCTGGTCAACCGTACTGGGGTGCTGCACCAGATAGCTGAGACAAAACAGGACGATCAGCACGCCGACGACAATGGCCCATGTTTTCATGGCTGCTTGACCTCGGGTTTGTTTGACCGGCTTGGAATCAATTTTCTCTCGAAGGTCCAGACCAGGCAAGGCCCCCTAATTCGATCGCCGCTTCTGGGAATGACCTCTTGACACAGAGCGCCAATTTTGTAGCTTGAAAATAGCGAAGCAATCCTTGCCCGCAAACGCGATTTCCCTCCAAATCAGGGCATTCGAACGATTCGGAGGTCGCCTTTTTATCGGAGGTCGCCTTTAGTTGAAGGAGGTTTCACGATCATGCTGACAGTAACAAAAGAGGCCGCGGCCTTCCTGAAGGTCGCGAAAGCCGCGGAAGGAGCGACACGCGGTGCCGGAATCCGGCTCCGAAGAGATGCGATACCTGATGAGTCCGGAAAGCCGAGCGTCGGATTCACATTTAGCAACGAACCCGATCCTGACGATTGGGAATTCGAGCAGGAAGGGCTCCGCATTTTTGTGGAAGGTGCGCTCGTAGAACCGCTCGACGGTCGCACACTCGATGTTCGCGACGCTAATGACGGATTGCAACTTGTCTTCCGCTAGGTGGAGCAGCACGGTCAAACTTTACCATGACTTAACGGGTGTCGAACCTAGAAAGAGGGACAGCGCACTTATTAGTTCCTAAAAAATTAAGGAGTTTTTCGACATGATGCTTTCGACGAAACCTTTTGCCGTACATGTAGCGATGCTCGGGTTGACCCTGACGTTCCTAGTTTCTTCCGGCGTGGCGCTGGGACAAGAAGGAAACGCAGGTCAGAGCGATCCGGGGTATTCAGGCGCTTCTGGCGCCGCCAATCCCAGCAGGATCGATGATGCCACCCTGCAGCGGACGGCCAAGGCATACGTAAAGGTGCAGCAAATAGTGAAAGAGGCGGATCAAGATCTTAACAAAACAAACGACAACGCCCAGCAGCAAGAAATCGCGAAGCAGGCAGAGTCGAGGAAAATGGCAGCCGTGAAGGCGGAAGGCTTGCAACCGCAACAATACAATCTGGTTCTACAGCTTGCTCGGAACGACAAGGCCTTTGAACAGAAGTTCTTGTCATACGTCGCCATCTCGCCCGTCTTGCGCTGAAATTTATCAACTGAGCTGACTAGTGTGAGGAAAGTCAGCGGCGGATTCATTCGCAAGCGTTCGACCGATCCCCCCAAAGGCTCGGCGGTCAGTCCCCCCTTTCTGGCTGTCGGGCCTTTTCTTCTTATGGAAGACCTGGCGGACCCTCTCTTGCAGTCTACAGTCTGAGCAAAGAAGCAACCCGACCACTGCGCTCGACGCTTCGCCGTCCCTACCGCTGCGGGACGATCGGATTAGGCGCTGTCCAAATCAAACCAAATCGCCTCGCCATTGATGCCGGCGGAGGCCGTGAAATCATGACTGGGGTCATAATTTGTCTTCTTGGGATGGCTCATCAATTCCTGCCATAGCGCCCTTTGGTCCGGGGCGACGACGTGTCCGAGAGGTTGGTAGCTTTTATCAAGGGCTATAGGATCGGCTGATTGGTTCGTTCTCACCACGACATGTACGCCCGAGTTCGATTTGCTCCTGAACAGGGCGAGCTTCTTCGTTGTCCCGTTACCATCGATGATGTTTAGGTGTGTTCGCATGGATCCATTCTGTGCGGAGGTGAATGATCGCCTCGCAGGCTGCGGCTCTCCGAGTCACTTCAATCTCAAATCCGCACTATCAGAGACTCGGAACGCTGCGATTATCTTAGTTCGGTCATCGTCATCTGGCGATAGATGTCTGCCTGGGCAAGGTTCACTCAGCCAGCGCCTCGTAACCTCGTCACTGAGGTGATCGAAACTTATTGCAGAGACGAAGACAGCGTAACTGATGTTTGAGGATGGATCGGTGAGGAAGTCTCGACCGCATCGGACGCAATGGTACTGTAGTACAGGGTTACTGGGCTCGATTTTGAGACGCCGCGGATTGGAAAGCCATTGATGCGTATTCCAAGTCTGGTCTTTTATTTTCACGCTACTAATAACTTCCTGAACGTGAAATGACGCCACCTGAAAGTACAGCCTATGCTAGACCAACATAGATTCTACATCTGTCGGTTGGCAAGCGCTTTAGACGACACCAGCCGAACACGTACGAGAAACAGCTACTCCGTTACGAATTCGTATTTATTACGCGGTTATTAGTTCCCCAAGTTACTCAATGTCGGATTCGTAGGTGATTCCGGAACCCTCCGAGTCAGGATCATATTGCCGATCCATACTGGTCCGTTTCCCATTGACATGACTAAGTGGTAATTAACGATCCGGGAATAGCCAGAAAAACAATGGGGAGGAACGGACCAATGTCTTCGACGGTTTGGGCTGCTCCTGCAATGCGCCTCCGCGAGGCTAATATCCTGCGCTTTCTCAAAGATGCCCGGTGCTCAGTTCGGTTGGTGGAAGTCAGCCTATTCAAGGAATTCATATTCGACCGCGTGGACACGCGACGCTGGGAGCCTGACGGCAACCTGCCAAGGACCGCCAAGGAGATCTCGAAGTACGTCGCTGATGGCGGGTCCGTGGAAGTCAGGATTGTGGCCTCTGACGAAGTCGAACCGCTCGCGGCGGGTTAGACAAGAAATTCGGCACGGTGGTCGTGGGACGCGACCTATTCGCGTTCGATGCACCCCAAAGGCTCGACGGCCGACCCCCCGGTCGCCGAGCCTTTTCTCTTCAACCCGGTCCTGCACGGCACTCGACGCTTCGCCTGTTTCCTCGTATCCGAGCTGCGCGATCGCCTCGTCGCATCCTCGCTGGCTCGGGGGTCTGGCGGGTTGCCGTTAAGGTACGTTTCTGAAGAAAGTGGCAATTCGGTCAAAACAGGAGTCGCTCACAGGGATAAGCGGCCCCGGAGATTCGCGCCATCTTTTAACAATCCTGTATTCGCCTGTATTCGGGCTATGATGGAGCATCCCGATGACTAATTACAGACTTTTTCAGACACGCTGAGAAACCCCACTCGAAGCGAAAAATCCTTTGACGGTATTCGATACCACAACTGAGTAAACCCGGCCCAGAAACCGACCGCAGGGTGCCTCCGGGTGCTCAATTGGAACCCAAGCGCCAATGTAAGTACGGCAAAGCGCAGCGAAGACGAAGAATAAAACAAACAAGATGCGACCGAAACGTACAATGGGTCAACTGGTTGCTGGCTTGCTGAAAGCACGTCAGACGCACTTCAGACGCAGTTCTTGCGAGGGCTATAGGCTGATGCTATTTTGCTGGGAGTCTAAAACGCGACTGGATCAAAAACCGCTCATAGGGGGCGAGCGATTTTATGGTCAACACTTTGGACGGAACTTCGGGCGATCATCGGTGGTACGAACGGCGCGAACCGCATCTCAAAATCGAAACCGGCGCCGCTGTGGTGCAACACCATTGCGGCAGATGTGGTCGAGACATTGTGACGGTTCTTTCATCGGGTGCTCGTCATGCTGCTTACGCCTCGGTGCTCTGCTTTTACCGGCTCGATAACGAGGTAACTGAGCGGTGGTTGAATGAGCCGTGCCCTGGCGAGCGCTTGCAAAGCGATAGCCACGATCGAGAGAAATGGGACCGCAAAGCCTGCAGCGCCTTTCTAGGCGCCTTTCGAGAGCTAGCGGTCGCCTGACTCCTGTCCTGGACCTGAGCCACTGACCAGCCGGCCTATCGCGCTCGACACCTCGGCCGTTCACTCGCACTCGAGCGCCTGCGGCTAGAAGTTCAGCCCAGGTCACGGTCGCAGTTCTTCGTTTTAGTCGCGGCGTACTCGCACCGCAACGCCGGTGGGCGACGCTCAATTGTATACCCTCGCCGACGGGCCCTTTTCGCCGGATTAACGGCGGCGCCATCTCATTAGTTTGGAGTTGAGTGCCCCAGGGAACAATTCCGTTTGCTTTATGGGACGGGTAGTAGGAGAGTGCAGGTGACGTTGGGGCACCGGCGGGGTCCAGCGGAAGCGCGGGTGACTGGGGGGGGCCGGAGAAGGGCGAGCAGCGTCCTTACTTCGTAGGCGCGCGACCAGTCTTTCGGTGTCCCAGCGTTCCTAACGAACAAATGAATCCATATCTGGGCTATTCCCGTCAATAGTTACTGCCGATACCGCGCGGCCACGGCCCGTCGCTCCGGCGGATCTTATGCCATCATCTCAAGCGCGATCGTGGCGACGCGCGCGGCGGCACCCGGCTCGCCCAGGCGGGCGCGCAGCGCCAGCAGCGCGTCGCGCGTCTCGGTACGCAGTGGCTCGACCATCAGGTTCTCGGCCGCGCGTACCAGGTTGCGCGCGTTGACGCGGCCCTGGATAAGCTCGGGCACGACTTCGCGTCCGGCCAGGATATTGGGCATCGCGATGAAATCGACTCCGCGCACCAACATCCGCGCGAGCGCGTAGGTCAGCGGCGACACCCTGTACGCGACCACCATCGGGCAGCCCAAAAGCGCGGTCTCGAGCGTCGCCGTGCCGGAAGCCACCAGCGCAAGCTCGCTCGCCGCGACGACGCTGTAGGTATCACCCTCGATCACGCGGATGCCGTCGAGCTTGACGCGGCCCTCCTCGCGCAGTTGCGCGAGCGTGAGCGTCGGAGCGAGCGCAATCACCGGCGTGAGGCCATGATCGGCCTCGAGTACGCGCGCCGCCTCGACCATCGGGCGCAGCAGGTAGCGAACCTCACCGCGCCGGCTGCCCGGCAGCAGCGTGAGCAGTTGCGCGTGAGCGGGCAGGCCGTGGCGCTTGAGCGTGGCGGCGCGATCCTGCGCAGGCGCGACGCAGTCGAGCAACGGATGGCCGACGAAGGTGACGCGCGAGCCGGCGCCGGCGTAAATCTCGGCCTCGAACGGCAGTACCACGGCGAGCCGGTCTGTGCGTTCGATGATGCGGGCCACGCGGCCGCGCCGCCAGGCCCAGACTTGAGGTGTGATGTAGTAGAGCACCGGGATGCGGGCACGCTTGGCGGCGCCCGCGAGCGACATGTTGAACTCGGCGAAGTCGATGAGGATTACGAGGTCGGGACGATCGCTACGCAGCATCGCCTTGAGTTCGCGCAGCACGCGCAGAGTGTTCCGGATGGTCGAGGCCAATTCGGCAAGGCCGAGGCCGGCGACGTCCTCGGTGCGGGTGAGCGCGCGCACGCCGGCCGCGCGCATCCGCTCGCCGGCGACGCCGAACAGATCGCACCCGGGATCGCGGGCGAGGATCTGCGTGGCGAGGTCGGCGCCGTGAAGGTCGCCGGAGGCCTCGCCGGCGACGATCATCACGCGGCGGCGTCGAGGCGAGGGGGTTGCGGCTGGCGATTGTTCCCGGGGAGTCGCGCTCATCGGGTGAATTGTGCTGGAAAACTCCGCCCCGCGCCACACGGATCGCGAAGGGGAGCGGCGTCGGGGCGCTCGCGGCAGAAGGTTTGCGACCGCGCCCGTTTGTGGCTTGCAGTTGGACGGTAAACAAAGTAGGTTTCGCGCGAGAATAGTGCCGGGGCGGCCGCGTCTTGCGCGAGCCCTCCGGACAGCGGGAGACAAGCAGTGGTGAAGATCGAAAATGTTCTCTTCGCGACGGATTTCTCCGAGGATTCCGGCTACGCGCTGACCTACGCGCGCACGCTCGCCGAGCTATGTAACACCAAGCTCTACATCGTGCACGTGATCGAGAATCCGCTGGAGCATCTCTATGGCGTGCCGCACGGCGAGTATCCCGCACTGCTAGCGAACGCGATCAAGAAAGTTCACGAATTGATCCATCGTTTCGACGACGTGCTGGCGGGCTTTACCAACTACGAGCTCTCGACCAAGGAGGGCGAAGCGTCGCTCGAAATTCTCAAGGTGGCCGAGGAAAAGCATGCCGGAGTGATCGTGATGGGCACGCACGGTCGCGGCGCACTACGCAGCCTGCTGCTCGGCGGCACGGTCGATAAAATCCTGCGTAGTGCGAACGTCCCGGTGATGGTGGTCCGTCATCCGAGCCGCCATCTGCCCAATCATAGCTGACGCAACCGCGGCATCGGTCCAGCGCTGACGCTTCGGTTAGTTGCGGCCAAGTACTCGATCGATATCCGCCATGACGGCGGAGGCCTTGACCTCGAGCGGCTGGTACTGGCGCACCTGATGGCCGTCGGGGCCGAGCAGAAAGCTCGCCACCGCGTGATTTACGATGCCGTCCGGACCTCGCGTCCGCTGCAGATGATAGAGCGCGAGCACGCGATCGATCTGCGCGGGCGTGCCGGTCAGAAAAAGCCATCCCGCTTCGTCGGCGCCGCGTGCGCGCGCATACTTCTCGAGTTCGGCAGGCCGGTCATGTTCGGGATCGATCGAGATCGAAACAAAGGTCACCTGCTGGCCCAGCTTCGGCCCGAGCAGTTTCGCGACAGCGGCCATCCGTGTAGTCATCAACGGACACGGTCCGGGGCAGGTGGTGTAAATGAAATCCACCAACACGGGACGGCCCTTGAGCGAGACGAGCGCGACGTCGTGGCCATGCTGGTCGACGAGCGTGACCGCAGGCAGACAATCGCTCGAATTGGCGGCGGCGTACGAGTCCGGTTCGTTCACCGCGACGAAATCCCGCGACGGCAAATCCGATCGTCAGCGTCAGTATTGAGGATCGAGCGCTCATGCCAGACCGGAGGCGACGATGGTCATGTGACAATGCTTGTGCAGCAGCGCCGGCGCGTCAACCGAGCGTGCCCGCCTCGGCGCGCATCGCGTCGCGGATGCGTTCGCTCACTTCCATCACACGCAGACCGTCGAGCGCGGTGACCGCGGGCGCGCGGCGCGTGCGTACGGAATCGGCGAAGGCGGCGATCTCGTCCCCCAGCGGGTCGCCTTCGCCGAGATCGATCTGCTGGGCGGAAATTTCCGGATAGGTTCCCCCGGGCGGCGGTGGCGACTTGCGGTAGACCTGGATGCGGCGCGCTTCGTAGTCGACCGAGAGGTAGGCGTCGGGCTGGAAGAGTCGAATTTTGCGCTCGCGGCGCGGCGCAACGCGGCTGGTATTGAGATTTGCGATCAGCCCGTCGCTGAAGCGCAGCCGCGCGTTGGCGACGTCGACCTGCTCGGTCAAAACCGCGACGCCGATAGCCTCGACCGTCGCCACCTCGGCCGCGGTCAGGGTAAGGATGACGTCGAGGTCGTGCACCATAAGATCGAGGATCACGTCGACGTCGGTGCCGCGCTCGGTGAACGGCGCGACGCGCAGGCATTCGATGAAGCGCGGCCCACGAACCATCGGGCGCAGCTCGACGATCGCGGGGTTGAAGCGCTCGAGATGGCCGATCTGGAGGACGCGCCCGCTGCGCGCGGCCAACGCGGCCAGCTCGCGCGCCTCGTGCACGCTCGCCGCCATCGGTTTTTCGAGCAGCACGTCGATTCCGTGGGCGAGCAGGTAGGATGCGATCTCGTGATGAAAGCTGCCCGGCGCCGCGACACTGGCGGCCGTGACCTTGCCGTTAAGCTCGCGATAATCCGCGAGCGCATCCGCACCGTAGCGTTCGCCGGTTTCGCGCGCGCGCGTGGGGTCGAGGTCGACCACATGAGTTAGCCGGACGCCTGCGAGCGCCTCGTACTTGAGCGCGTGCAGCGTGCCCAGCCGTCCCGCACCGATCACGGCTACCCGAATCTCATCCATTGTCGGATTCTGCTTCAGATTTCCGCATCAGAATCTGCGCCAGGGTCCGGACGCCTTTCCCCGGCTTCGCCCCAGACCGTGATTCCGGCGCTCGCGGCGGCGGCCAGCGTGCGCGCGCGTTCGAGAATCAGCGCCTGCCCGGCCTCGACGCCGATCATCGCGGCGCCGATATCGCTCAGGAGCTCGATCGTCGCCGGGCCTATCGCGGGCCGGTCGAATCGCAGGTCCTGGCCCGGCTTGGCCGCCTTGGCGACGACCAGGCCGCGGCCGCATAACGCCGCCGCGCGGCGCAGCGCCGCGTCGGTGCCCTCGATCGCCTCGACCGCGCCGACCACGCCGTCGCGTACCGCGGCGGCCTGGCCGACGTCGAAGCTGCCGAGCGCGCGCATCACGCCGAAGGCGAGGCGCAGATCCTTGAGCTGCGTCGCGCTGGGCTCCGGACCGGCCATCCGGCTGGGCCCGGCGAGCGCGTCGTCGAGCATCGGCACCGGGTCGATCATCGCGATCCCGTCGGATTCTATCTCGGCCGCGACAGCGCGCAGCAGCGCGTCGTCGCTGAAACGGCCCACGCGCGCGAGCATCGCGATCGCGCGCGTGTCGGGCGCGAACGATTCGCCCATGCGTGCGCGTGCGATCCCGCCCGCCATGGCGGCCTCGGTGACGCCTGCAAGCTTGAACGCATCGATCATGGTTTGCAGCTCGCCCACGCGTATCCAGGTTATCTCCTCGCACAGCGCGGCGAGGCGCTCGTCGGTCTCGCCGCGATGCGCGACCGCGATCACCGCGTACCCGCGCCGTCGCGCCGCCGCCGCGACTTCGAGCGGGAATACACCGTTGCCGGCGATGATCCCGAGCTTACTCACGGTCGCGGCTCACCACGCCGCGCTCCGAGGCGCGGATGAAATCGAGTAGCCTACGGACTTCGGGCAGCGCGCCATGCTCGTCGAGCACCTGCGTGAGCGCGTCCTCGCGAAGCAGCTTGGAGTAGAAGAGCGTGCGGAAGGCCGCGCGCAAGGCGGCGACGACCTCTGGACCAAAGCCGCGGCGCTCCAGCCCGACGGCATTGATACCGACCATGCGGGCGCGGTCTCCCGCCACCATCGCGTACGGCGGCACGTCCCGCGCGACCTTGGAGCCGGCCGCGAGCATCGCGTGCGCTCCGATTCGGCTGAACTGATGGATGCCGCACATCCCGGCCGTGACGACCCATTCGTCGAGCACGCAGTGGCCTGCGATCTCGGTCGAGTTGGCAAGGATGGAATGGTCGCCGATGAGGCAGTCGTGGGCGACGTGCACGTAGTTCATCACCAGCACGTGGCTGCCGATACGCGTGAGCATCCCGCCGCCCTCGGTGCCGCGGTGGATGGTGGTGAACTCGCGGATGCGGTTGTCGTCGCCGATTTCCAGGCGCGAGGGCTCGTCGCGATACTTGAGATCCTGCGGCGCAGCGCCGATCGAGGCGAACTGGAAAATCCGGTTGCGCGCGCCGATCGTGGTGTGGCCCTCGATGACCGCGTAGGGGCCGATTTTCGTGGCGGCACCGATACGCACTTCCGGGCCGATGACCGTACCCGGCCCGATTTCGACGCTGGAATCGAGTTCGGCGCGCCGGTCGATGACGGCGGCTGGATGGATGCGCCCGGCTATGGCGTTGACTCCTCGACTTCCATCGCCGACAACTCGGTCTCCGCCACCAAATCGCCGTCCACTCGCGCCTCGGCATGCATCTTCCACAGCGGGCGATGATGCTTGAGCAGCCGCACTTCGATTCGCAACTGATCGCCGGGCACCACTGGGCGGCGCAGGCGCAGGCGATCGATACCGGTCAGCATGAAGAGCGCTGCCGGGCGTTGCGCGCTGTTCAACTCTGTATTCATTATGTCGGGGTTCATGATGCCGAGCGCGAGCAGGGCACCCGATTGCGCCATCGCCTCGACCACCAGCACGCCCGGCATCACCGGGCGGCCGGGAAAGTGGCCGCTGAAGAAGGGCTCGTCGATACTCACGTTCTTGAGCGTCAGCACCCGGTTGTTCCCCAACTCCAGCACCCTATCGACCATCAAGAACGGGTAACGATGGGGCAGGCGGCGCAGCAGTGCGGCGAGGCCGGGCGAGGATGAATCGCCGTTCACGGCGCCGCTGTTACCTCGAGATGCTCGAGCGCTTGCGGATCGAGCTGCCGGTGCCGCTCGGCTCTGGAGCCCCCGCGGGTGCGCCCTCGCCGGCAGCCGACGCTCCCTGCGGTCCCGCCCCGGCCCATCGCGGATCGGGCGCG
>WNFR01009482.1_pt1 | contig 11374 bp, 7 predicted proteins | sample 5400221 | NCBI WGS metagenome assembly WNFR01 (sample SAMN13153357, study PRJNA577476) | soil metagenome | isolation source: 40 cm soil under Madrone tree | place: USA:California | collected 2016-06-14 | reverse complement strand
CCCCAGACGTGGGAGTGCACGTCGCCGCGCTGCCCAAATTGCTCGACCCATTCTTGAACTGCACCGTTCCCGTGGGCCCGGCCCCGTTGCTGTTGGTCGAAATCGTCGCTGTCAGCGTCACGCTGCCGCCTGCTGCAATCGACGTCAAGTTAGAAATAACCGCCGCCGTGGTAGCCGCTTTCGTAATGGTCACCGAAAGGGTGTTCGACGCCAAGGCGGGCGCGTTGTAGCTGCTGTTCGCATCGGGAGCATACGTCGCTGTGATGCTGTAAGCCCCAGGCACAAGCTGAATCGGTTGATCCTCCGCAAACCCGCGGTCATTTAACTTTGCGATGTTTGTCGCATTCGCATTCTGCGCATTCGGGAAATCATTCAATGGGCTCCCGTTACTAAGCAATTGGACCGTCCCCGTCGGGCAGACAAACGAAACGACACCTGTTGAGAATTTTTCGCAGGGCGTCGGCGTCCCACCCGCGTTCTCCACGTCCACGCGCAAAATGTACGCCGACCCGTAAGGCAGTGATTGAGCCGAAGTGCTCAGCAGCGGCGTCGTTCCGTTGGCTCCGGTAAACGTAACGAAGCTCACCACCACTTGGCTGTTCTGCTTCGGTACCGTCATGCTGATCGCGGCTGAGTCGCTCCCCGAGAAGTTTCCATCGCCGCCATAGTGCGCGACTAGGTTGTAGGCGCTCGCCGCCGCAGGCAGAAAGGAGGTGGTGATGGAGTAGCAGGGGGGTGCAAATGCACCACACGCTGTGGTCGACACGGAGCTCTGGTCGATCAGCGTTTCTGTTGATGAATCTTTCAAAAGCACGATGCCAGTTGGAGTTGCGGTGCCGGAGTTCTTAGTGATTCCGCCAGTGAAAGTCGCGCTAGCGCCTACTGTAGAGGAGGACGGACCGGCTAGCGTTACGCTCGTTCCGATGAGGCTGGGTGAAGCCCAGGCCGTCAGCAAATTCGCCACATTCACACTGCCTAGCCCTGTCGCCAAGTCATAACCGGTTGACGTATTAAATGCAGGGGTCGTACCGCTCGCCATGATGCCGAACTGGTTTGCCGATTTGCTTGTGTTGCTGCAGTTTGGGCTGCCGCCGACGCAAGCCACCGAAACATTCCCTTTTGTGATGTCCTGAAACACGCAAGTCGCTGGCGGTGGAACTGAGGGGTTTGTGAAAGAGCTGGAGTTGCAAATCGCAAAATTCTCGCTCTTGGCCAGCGAGTACAGGACGTAATTTACATTGCCCTGGCGCTGCCCGGTTTTCTGATTGACCAGCGCAACGATTCCGGCAAATGTCGGCGTGGCCGCCGACGTTCCTCCCACCGCCTGGAAATCGTGGAACGGAGCGGTGGTGACGAATTTTGTGAGATTGCAGCCGGTATCGCCGGTGATGTCCTCATCCGACTCGCAAATGATATAGAAACTCTTGGTCGGCGTGCTCGTCGGCCCTCCGTCGCTAGAGAACAGCGAAACATCCGGAATGTCGCGGTTGGCGTCGCCGAATCCGGTCTGCCAAGTCGGTTTCAGCGAACCGGTGTAGACCGAACTGGACCCTCCGCTGCCTGCAACAAGATCAATCCCGCTGCTGTTCACGGTGGTGCAGATTCCGCTCAGGCTTCCAGTCTTCGCCGTGCTGGCGCAAGAATCATTCCACGTCGCTTCGGGAATATATCCCAGTGCGGAGGCTTGCGTGCCTGAGGTGTTGTTCGCACTCCAATACGTCGTCTGGTTCGTGGCGTCGTCAAAATCTGTTCCCCCGAGCGCCACGTTGAATGGCGTCGATGCAAATCCGCTCACCGCTAGTCCGTTCGCCGCCGCGTTCTGGTTCGCCGGAGGCTGGCCAGGGTCGCACCCCGCCGAGCCGTTATCTCCGGCGGAAATCACCACCGTGATGCCTTCCGCCGCCGCCTGCTGCCACATCGAATTATGAAAGGCATTTCCAGTCGTTCCGAGGCTGGCCTCGCAACTCCCATAGCTCTCGCTCAGAACCGGCGCGACGTTGTTGTCCACGATGTACTGCGCGGAAGCGTCCACGCCCGCGACGAAATCCGTATCTGTGCTTAGCGTCGTTACGAAAATGATTTGTGCGTTGGGCGCTACGGCTCCGGCCCATTGCACATCCAAATCGGATTCGGTTTCGTCTCCCGAAACTAGCCCGGGATCCGGGCCGTTCAGAATCACGCTAAATTGGCATTGCGGCGGCAGGCCCGAGGTGCACATTGAGCTATACGCGGGCAAGCCAAAAATCGTACGAAAGTCCGTCACATCCTGCAGATTGATGTTGCTTTGACCCACGATGGCGATCGACTGGCCCTGGCCCGCGGGATTGCCGCCGACCGCGCCGGGGACGTTATAAATCGTCGCGAAATCCGCCGGCCCCACCGCGTAGAACGTTCCGTTGACATCGTTGAAAGTGAAGGCCGGCCTGACCTTGCCCGTTTTTGCATTGCGCTGGAATGTCCCCAGATTGTGCAGCATCGATTTCGGGCGGAAGTTGTGCAGCGCCACCACGCCGCGCACCACCGGAGCCAGCGCCGACGGAATCTGCGGGTCTTGCGCATTCGCGAGGTGCTCATCACCCCTGACGTCATACTTGTGGATCTCCGTCGCGAACGCATTTCGCACTTGTCCCGCGGTTCCTGAAAACTCCACCTGCGTGCGCCCTTTGGACACCTTGCTGATTTGGAATCCATGCGAGGTCAACCAGTCGGTGACCGCCTGAATGTCCGCGTCCGCGGGACCAAACTGTCGCCCAAACTGGTCGGGCGTCAGCCACGCGTGATAATTCGGTGAATTCTTCGACTGCTGTTCCTCCATCAGCTGTCGCAGCTCTGCTTCTTGCTCTTGGCTGCGCTGCAACAGCAGCAGCATGCGCGTTAGCGGCTGCGCGTCGCTGACCGCGCCGCGATCGAATTCCGCGCGCGCCTTCGGATGCACGTTGCCATGCAACGCCACGCGCCTGGTATCGTCCACCGCTTCCGTAACGCGCGCCGCTACTCGGCTCTTCTGCTCCGCGCCCGCCTGGGCAGCAGGCGCCTGCGCCCAACTCTGCAAGGAAATCGCCAGCACCGCCGCCACGGCCAAAACGCCTCGACGCAAACCCGTTTTATCGATTCTCATAGTCCGCCCAAGCTGAATTTTTTGCCACACATCAACGCGCACCCGTGAACCCCAAGCCGCAAGGCATGCTGAGAAGATAGATTTAAACCTAAAATGGTTGCCTTCGCGCGCCGAATTCTGCGACGCACTTGCGAACTAGCTAACTGGCTAGAAGAGCGGGACCGCACAACAAAAAGGCCAACACACCTATTGCTATGTCTTCCTTCAAACGCGCCACAAAGTTCCCGCCTTTTCCGTCGTATAATTCCCTTTCTTTGCACGGAGGAGGTTTTATGGCTGAGCCGTCTTATGAAGAGTTGAAAGCCCGCTTGGCGGAGCTCGAAAAGCAGGGAGGCAGCCGCCGCACCGGTCAGCTCGACTTCCGCGTCGGCGAAAAGGGCGGCGTGAGCGTCTACGGCCTCGGGCGCTTCCCGGTCACACTGTACTACGAGCAGTGGACCCGTCTGCTCGACGCCAGCACGCAGCTTCGCGCCTTCCTCGAAGAGAACAAGTCTGCGGGCAAGCTTAAACTGAAGGAAAAATAGCGACTCACCCCTAGCCCAAGTACTCAGGCCGCACAGAAACAGTTCTCAACTCTCCGCGTCTTAGGCCTAGCGGTCGGGGAAGATCCATCGGCGCGCGGAGGACTAGATGAAAAATTTCCTGCTCGGTGTGCTCTTCACTCTGCTGGCGATCGTGCTCGGCAGCTTGGCGTACCTCCGGCTCGGCTTCGCGGAAGTCGCCGCCGACATTCCTCCCTCGCGCTGGGAACGCGCGCTGATGTTCGGTTCTGTGCACGCATCTGTACGCCGCCGCGCCCCAGAAATGCCCAACCCGGTGCCTCCCACCGACGAAAATCTAATCGCCGGCGGCAAAATCTATCTGGGCGAATGCTCAGGGTGCCACGGCACGCCGGGCAAGCCCGCAGAACCCGAGAGTCTGTACCCGCCTGTCCCGCAGCTTCCGGCGGCAGGCACGGATTACACGGAGGCACAAATCTTCTGGGTCGCCAAGCATGGCATCCGCATGTCGGGAATGTTCATCAATGGCAAATGGGATTCTGACCAGAAATTATGGACTGTTGCGGGGTACATCAAGCGCATCAAGGCCCTGCCGCCGCGCGTCCAGGAAGAGCTTGCCAAGCCGCCCGCGAAATAAAGGGGCATAAAGTTTGTCTTAAAGTGCAAGCCGGCCGGAAACGGTTGAGGCGGAGCCGCGTCTTACCCGCCAAATGAGACTCCCTACCTTTTTCTGTGTGCCCTTGTTGTGTCTGGCCGTTTCCACTTCAACCTTAGCCCAGGAACCCGCTGCGGCAATGTTCCGCGGGAACCCCAGCCGCACCGGTGTCTACGAGGGCGCTGGCGTGCCCAAACTCACTGGCGTTAAATGGAAGTTTCACACCAATGGTTATGTGATTTCGTCTCCGGCGGTGGCCGGCGGCACCGCGTACGTTGGCAGTACGGACGGCAACCTCTACGCCGTCGACCTGCAAGCGGGCGCGCAAAAATGGAAGTTCAAAACGGACGCCCGCGTGGTGTCCTCACCCGCGGTGGAGGGCGGCATCGTCTATTTCGGAAGCTATGACGGCAAGTTCTACGCTCTCGATGCCGCCAGCGGACAGTTAAAGTGGAAATTTGCCACACCGGGTGAGCGCCGATTCGCCGCCAAGCATCTGCACGGCGGGCTTCCCGAGGGCGAAACCATGCCCGATCCCTTCGACTGCTTTTTGTCTTCGCCCGTAGTGTCCGGCGGGAATGTGTATTTCGGCAGCGGCGACGGGAACGTGTACGCGCTGGAAGCGGCCTCCGGCAAGCTGAATTGGAAGTTTCAGACCGGCGATGTCGTGCACGCTTCGCCGGCCATTGCTGGCGGCACACTATTCGTCGGAAGCTGGGACAGTTACTTTTATGCCCTCGACGCTGCCACCGGAAAAGAAAAGTGGCGCTTCAAGACCGGGGAAGATCACGAAATCTATAACCAGGTTGGCATTCAATCTTCCGCCGCGGTGGCCGACGGCATGGTCTATTTCGGCTGCCGCGACTCCAATCTGTACGCCCTTGACGCGCGCACTGGCGAGAAAGAGTGGGCCTACAACAACAAAGGCTCGTGGGTGATCGTTTCGGCGGCGGTGAAGGGCGGCAAACTCTATTTCGCTACTTCGGATTCCGCTATGTTTCACGCTGTGGATGCCAAGTCCGGCGCGGAGATTTTTTCGCTGAAGTTGACCTGGCCGATGTTCGCTTCGCCGGCCATCGCTGGCGATTTCCTGTATTTGGCTTCCCACGATGGAAAACTTCGCGCCATCGATTTGAAAGGGCAGAAGACCGGGTGGGAGTTCCAGACGGAAGGCTCACGACAGAATCTGGCGGCGTTTTCCAAGCCGGACGGCACGCCCAAGTACGCGGCGGCCTTCACCGAAAAGTTCTACGAGAACATGGTCATCGGGGTGAACAAACTCTACGCCGTCGGCATGATCTTCTCGTCTCCGGTTGTCGCGGGCGACGTAATCTACTTTGGCAGCATGGACGGCAACTTGTACGCGATTAACTAGCGTACGCGGTACGTTGTACTGCAGTTTTGGCAGTTCTCACACTTATGTCACCGCGGCTTCCAGGGGTTGCACGTCGCGCTCAACCTTCGCGGCGATCTCATCCTCCGCAACCTCCAGATCGAAACGCACTTGGAGATTCATCCAGAAGGCGGGGGCATTCTTGAAATAGCGCGCAAAGCGCAATGCGGTGTCGGCAGTGATGCCGCGACGTTCATTGACGATATCGGCGATGCGTGTAACAGGAACACGCAAATCCATGGCCATTCTGTTCATGCTCAGCCCGAGGGGCGTCATGAACTCTTCGCGGAGAATTTCTCCCGGATGTACGGATTTCAGCTTCTTCTTTGTGCGTTTTGTCACAGCGTGCTCTCCCGGCGTGAGCGATCAAGGTCAATGGTAGTCCGCAATCTCGACCCGATACGCGTCACCACTTCGCCATTCAAAGCAAATGCGCCACTGATCGTTGATGCGAATACTGTACTGCCCTTTGCGGTCCCCTGTTAGGTGCTCTAAGCGGTTTCCGGGTAGCGTGGCGAGCGTCCGGATATCCGGTGGTGCGTCGAGCACGTCTAACTTGCGAAGAGCCTGGCGCGCGATAGCTCGGAAACGACGCACCGCTTCTCGTAGGAAGAGTCGCTCGGTCTCGCCACAGCGGAAGGACCGGATCACAACGGAAGCGTATACTGGTGTCCGTTAAATGTCAACCGGTACGATCACCCTGGTCATGGCAGGGGAATCTGCTCCGCCGGTGTTCTTAGAATGGCAGGGAAGAGAGGTCGACGTTGCCGCCGGAGAAAATGACCCCGAGCTTCGGCGGGGCGGCATCGGGCCGGGCCGGCAAGTCCAGCTCGGCAATTGCGCCGGGCTTCAGCAGCGGCGCGATGGCCACTGCCGAGGAGGGCTCGATGATGATTTTCATGCGCTCCCAGACCGTGCGCATGGCGGCGATGATTTCAGCTTCGCTGACCAGTAGGACGCGCTCGACATTGTCGCGCAGGATGGCGAACGTTCTGGGCGCCAGCGAAGCGCGCAAGCCGTCGGCGATAGTGTCGCTGGACTCCAGGGATTGCAGCCGGCCGCTGCTCAGCGAGCGATACGCATCATCGGCGCGCTCGGGTTCGCAGCCGAAAACTCGGATGCTGGGGCGCAGCCCCTTGGCGCCAAGGCAGGTCCCGCTGAGCAATCCGCCGCCGCTGACCGGAGTGAACACCGCGTCGAGATCGGGGATTTCTTCCAGAAGCTCTTTTGCAGCGGTGGCTTGCCCGGCGATGATTTGGTCGTTGTCAAAGGGGTGAATCAACACCGCTTTGGTTTCCGATTGCACGCGCGCGCACACTTCGTTGCGCGAAGAAACTTTGGGTTCGCAGAAGGTGATTTTTCCGCCGTAGGCCTCGATGGCGCGGACTTTTACTTTCGGCGCATTCTTGGGCATGACGACAAATGCGGGCACGCCGCGCCAGGCCGCAGCGCAGGCCACCGCGGCTCCGTGGTTGCCGCTCGATTGCGTGACGATGCCGCGGGAGGCCTCTTCGTCGGAGAGCGAAAATATGGCGTTGGTGGCGCCGCGAATCTTGAACGAGCCGGTCTTCTGCAGATTTTCGCACTTGAAGTACAGCCGCGCGCCGGTCATGGCGTCGAGCGAAGCGGAGGTCTGCACCGGAGTGCGATGAATGCGCGGAGAAATGCGCGCATGCGCCTCCAGAATGGTCTCCCAGGTCAGATGCGAGTATGTGGATTTGGCTGGGAGCGATGTGCTCATGAATTTTGCGCCCCGCGCGACGCCGCGGAAAGGTCTCGCCCAAAAGGAGCGAGTGCCAGCGCCATTATGGCACAGTGGCTCTGCCAGAAAGGAGAGCTGCGAAGGCCGAAGTTGCGAGGTAGGCGAGGAAATAAGGACGCGGTACCAGACATCCGTACTGCGAGTTTTGTGAATGTTTTGTTATGTTTTGTTACTTGACCGCGCTTCCGGCTCTGCTACGCTTGATACTACTCCTCCCAAATCCAGCCAGACTTCTTATTCCTGCCTGGCGTGGAGGAGAAAATTCATGGGCTCCGAACGACGCCAGGCCGCTCGTCACAATATTCGCACTCCGCTGCGTTTCCGCGCGTTGAATCTGGCTGCTGACAAGAGTGAGCATTTTACGGAAGCGATGAACGTTTCGCGCGGCGGCTTCTTCTTTGCTTCTTCGGCGCCGCTGCAGGTAGGCATGCCGCTGGATGCCATGCTGCGCATGCCCGCGGAAGTGACGGGAAGCCAGGCCCAGGAGACGCGCTGCACCGCACGGGTCGTGCATGTCCGCAACGAGCCCTATGGCGACGGCCGCATCGGATTTGGCGCGGAAATCGAGAAGTACCACACACCTTAAGCAAATCGAATCTCGACAAAGAAACCGCTCGCCTGCGTTGCGAACTGTGGTGAGGCTGCGGTTGAGATCCTTCGCTCCGCCCAGGATGACAACACTACTTCATCTCGCATTGTGGCCGATTACAACAGTAATTTTGACGCTGCCAACGTTTTCGAAATGGTCGTAAGCGCGAACTGCTATGGTGTGCTCGCTTCCGGGTGCGTTGTTTCCAGGCAAGCCGACGGAAAATTCGTAGTGCTCTTCCGGCGCGTCGCTGATCCCGTTCTTCGGCGTCACGATGATCCAGTCGCCGCCATCCACGCTGTATTGAGCGCGTTCGATGCTGCTAGTGGCGTCGCGCGCAACAAACTGTGCTTTCACGCCCACGAACGGAGGGAGTGTGCCATTTCGCGTGACGAATGCGAATGCCTCCAATTTATCAATCACCGGAGGGGTGTTGTCGACGACGAAGCGCTCGCTTTCGCGTTCGGCGGTCAGAGCTTGGGCAGGAGGATTCGAAAGCGCATCGGTAGCGACGATTTTCAGGTAGTAGGCGCCGTCGGGCATGGCGGTGCTGTCCCAGGAATAAAATTTCTGCTCGAGTTTGTCCTTCAGCAGTTTCCAGCCGGTTTCAGATTCTCCGCGGAAATAAACAGCAAAGCGCAGTTCGTCGTCGTTGTCGTCGTGCGCGTTCCATAATACGGATTGATAGCCCTTTTCGCGGAAGCCTTGCGGCGGCTGTTCGAATCGCGCGGGAGAAGAACTTTGCGTGATCACCACGCCCGTGGGATTCGAACTTTGCGGCTGGCGCAGGTTCACGCTGGCTTGCTGGCCAGTCTGGATGATGACATTCGCCTGCGCGCGCACGCCGGGATCTTGCAGGGCGATGGCGTCGATCACCGGAGCGACGTTGCGTGGAAGATAGGCGAGCGTAACCCAATCTACGCCGTCGCCGGGGCGACCGTCGCGGATGACCGCCTTCCACTGCGCGAAGCGGGCAGGCGGACACTCGGTGCCGCTGCCGGATTTCAAATATGGACCGAACCAACGCGACCATTCCTTGCCGGGATCTTCGGTGTTGCCGGAGCGCACAAAAAATTCGAGGCGCGGCGCGTTCGAAGCACCGGAAGATTTCGCGCCGGATTTATCGGGTGCGGCCGGGGGAGGGCTCCACCAATCGAGGCGGCCCCATTGCGAAAAAAGTTGGGCGTCAAAGGAGCGCGACTCGTAGGTGCCTTCGGGTTCGTATTCGGGGCCAACGGAAAATACCTTGCCGGGATTGGCGGTGCAAAGGAAAAGCTTGCCGGCAGTGTTGCGCACCATGCCGGTGATTTGCGCGGAGCCGGCCTTGGCGAGCTGGGCGAAAACGCCGCGGCCGTCGATAGCCAGAAGCGCGCCATTGTTGCCGGTTCCGGCGAGCAGACGGCCATCGGAATTGAGCGCCAGAGAATAGACGACATCGTCGCGGGAGTTCCACAACTCTTCGGGCGCGCCGTCCGGGGAAAGGCGGTAGATGCTTGAGGAAAGCTGTTGCGGGAAGGGAATGAACGGCGTTTGTCCTTGTGGCTGGCCGCCGAGGACGACCGCGCCGCCAGTGATTGTGGTAGTGCCTTGCGGAGTAGTGATGACGGTGGTGGGAACGGGAGCCGATGGACGCTGCTTTTCACCGATGGCCGCGGCGTAGATTTCGCCGTGGGGAGAAACCGTGATGGAAATGACTTCCCGCTTGGCGGTTTCGTAGAGCACAAAACCTTCAGCGCTTGGCGAGCTGACGCGAAGGATGCGGCCGCTGGGCTCGCTGCCGGCGAGGAGGTTATTGTGGGCGTCAAAGGCGAGCACGCGGATGTGCGCTTCGTCGCTGGAGTAGAAGAGTTCGCCCTTGCCGTCGGGAGAAACGGCGAAGATTTGGCCTTTGTCGCCGGTGGCGACGTACAGAGTGCCATCGGGCGCAAAGGAGAGATCCCAGATGTATTTTGTCTTGGGGTCAAAGAAGACAGTTTTGTCGCCGGAAGGCGAAACGCGGTACACCTTTCCGTCGGGAGATGTAGCGACGTAGAGCGTGCCTTTGGCGTCGAAGGCGATGGCTTGCGCGACGAGGTCCGTGGATTCAAACACCGTGACAGGCTTGCCTCCACTGCCGTCGAAGCGGAAAACTTTTGCGGGAGAGCCACCGGCGGCGTAGAGAGCGCCTTTGGAGTCAACTCGCAAAGACCAGAGATAGGAGGCGTCAGCGTCGGCGATGAGCGTGAACTTTGGCGCCAGCTCGAGCCGGCCGTCGCTACGGACGGCGACGCCGTGGGGAGTGCCCTTGAGGAAATCGTCGTAGGAGGATTGGCGCCAAGTGCGGGTGTGCTCGGCGAGAAGAGGTGAAGGAACGAAAAGGAGGAAGTAAAGAAGGAAAGAAGGGCGGGCGTAGGGAACTCTGGGTTTGAACATTTGGTTGGTCACCGGATTTGGAGGTTAAGCGAAATTACGCCGGAGACGGGGCCGCCGAGCGGGACCGAGGATTCGCCCGCGAGAGATTCGCGAAGGACCTGGACGCTGCCGGGAGTGGGCCGGCCGTCGATCACATTAATCTGAGAGAGTGGAACGTTGGGCAACTCCTTGTCTTCCCAAAGCATGGCGGGCGAAGGCATAAAGAGTCCGACGTAAAGGCGGTCATTCCGGCGCTCGCGATTGAGTACGGCGATGAGTTGATCCAAGCCGGAAGGCCCGGCTGCGCCGCCAAAGGCGAAAGCGCGCGAGGCGCGATTGAGGGTGTCGCCGTCGGTGACCAGGATGCGCAACGTAGCGCCACGAGTGGTTTGGTCAGGGACGCGGACGGTGGTTTCTTCCATGCGGTCGGCCCCACGGTAAGGATGCAGCAAGACACGAACGCGCAGGGTTTCGCCGGGAGCAGCCTCCCCTTTTTCAAGCCAGGCGCTCTCGATGGTGAAGGATTGGCGGCCTGGAACGCTCTCGACACGGAGCGCGATGCGTTCGACGCTGGGAACCTCGAAAGTGTTCATAAAAAGGCGCGTGAAAATGTTTTGCACGCTGAGCGCAATGGGGAAGCCGTCCGGGATGAGGGTGTCGCCGGGCGCGTAGGTGTTTTCGATCTGCACCGGGGTGTGGCCGCGAAGGCGGATTTCGCCGGTGAGACGCAGTGTGTTTCCTTCGCCGTAGATGGCGTTTTGCGTGAGCCCGTTAAAGGTGGTAATGGCGACGAGAAGCGGCGTGAGCTTGGGGTGATTGACCACATCGAAATGCAGTTTTTTCTCGCCAAGTCTGGTGGCCACCGCGAGGTCGAGCGGAATCATCGCTGGGGGAGCGCCAAGTTTTCCGGTCACGGCGGTGAGGTGGTCGCCGGTGATGGTGCCGATGGAGCCGCCGACGTTGACG
>WNFR01007132.1_pt1 | contig 11375 bp, 8 predicted proteins | sample 5400221 | NCBI WGS metagenome assembly WNFR01 (sample SAMN13153357, study PRJNA577476) | soil metagenome | isolation source: 40 cm soil under Madrone tree | place: USA:California | collected 2016-06-14 | reverse complement strand
CCTTCCATCTGCGGCATGGTGATATCCATCAGCACGATATCCGGTTTGCTGCGGTTGAATTCCGCGATGGCCGTGAGCCCGTCGCCGGCTTCACCCGCCACTTCCCCGCCGAACATCTCGATCATTTTGATGAGATTCTTGCGGGCGAACACGGAATCGTCCACCACCAGGTAGCGGACGGGTCGATTGTCTTTTCGTAGCAGAGCGGCAAACTGTTGCATGGCCTTCTCCTTTTCCTCCCGCACCGTGTTAGCTGCGAGGGGAAACCTGTGTCCTCTCACTTTTCTCGTTCTTGCTGGTTTTCTCTGGGCCTTCGCTTTTCTCGGATCGATCTCGTTCGGATGCGCGCTCCACGCCACAGTAGTTCACCAGAAACGCGCCCAACCCTTCGAGCGGCACGATTTTGTTGGCGTGCCCCTTCAATATCGCGGCGCGCGGCATTCCGCTAACCACGCAGGTGTCTTCGCTTTGCGCGACGGTCATGCCACCCGCGGCCTTGATCGCGCCCAGGCCTTCCGAGCCGTCATCGCCCATGCCGGTCATCAAGACTCCGAGGGAAATCAGGCCGAACTCCTGCGCCACGGAATGAAAGAGCACGTCGGCAGAGGGACGGTGTCCGTTGACTGGCGGGCCGTCGGAAAGAACCGCCATGTCTCCGCGAGGCATGCGCCGGACCATCATGTGGCGATTGCCGGGACAGATGAGCACGCGCCCGGCCAGCAGCAAGTCGCCGGAGCGTGCTTCCTGCACGTCCAACGCGCAGCACTCATCCAGACGCTTGGCGAACATTTCGGTGAAACCCTCAGGCATGTGCTGCACCACGACCATCGTGCCGGCAAACTCCGCCGGGATTTGTGAGAACACATATTGCAGCGCGATAGGACCACCGGTGGAAACGCCGATGGCCACCACGCGAGTTGGCGGCAAGGTCGCACGAGAAGTTTTCTTGGGCGCCGGAACAGCTTCCACTTCGACGCTGGTGCGAACTTTGCGTCCAGAGGCGCGCTTGGCGACCTTGATTTTTTCGATAAGCTGCACGGCGATGGCGTCAAGATGCCCGGCGGCCGCGTCCTTGGGCTTGGCGACGAAATCGATGGCGCCCAGGGCCAGGGCCTTGAAGGTGGAGTACGCGCCCTCCTTGGAATGCGTGCTGAAGACGATCACCGGCATCGGAGCCCGGCGCATGATGAGGCGCAGCGCTTCGAGCCCATCCATGCGCGGCATTTCGAGGTCCAGAGTGAGGACGTCGGGATGAAGCTCTTCGATTTTTTTCAACGCGAAGGCGCCATCCATGGCCGTGCCGACGACCTCGATGGACGGATCGCGCTCCAGAATGGTCGGAATCAGCTTGCGCATCAGCGCGGAATCATCGACGACGAGAACTCGAATGCGCTCGCTCATGCGATGGCTCCTAGTGGAGTTGCGCGTGAGAGGCGCGACAGTACCGCGGGAACACTCAAGATCAATACGACGGTGCCATCTCCCAAGATGGAAGCGCCGCTTACCAAATCGCTGGAAATGATTTCGCTGGGAAGAGCCTTGATGACCAACTCTTCCTCGCCGACCAGGCTGTCGACCACCAAACCAAACCGCTTTTCTGCCGCACCGATGACAATGACGAAATTGCGCTTTTTCTTTTTGCCGCTATCGACCTCGACCGCGTGAATCTGGCTCAAGCGGCTTAAGCGCACCAGCGTGAGAATCTGGTCGCGCAGCCGCAGGACCTCGCGTTGATCGACGTGGTGAATCTCGGAATCGGTAATGCGCGCGATTTCCACCACGGAAGACAACGGAACGGCAAACAGGCGCCCGGCCACCCGGAACAGCAGCGTTTGAATGCTGGCCAGCGTCAACGGCACGCGCAGTTGAATCGTGGTGCCCCGCCCCTTGTTCGAGGAAACGTGTACCGTGCCTTTCAGGCGGTCCAGAACCGTGCGTACCACGTCCATGCCCACCCCGCGGCCAGACACTTCGGTGACTTCCGCCGCGGTGCTGAAGCCTGGCTCGAAAATCAGGTTCAGCGCTTCGGAATCCGAGAGGCGCCCGATTTCGTCAGGCTTTACAATTCCCTTGGCCGCGGCTTGCGCGCGAATCTGAGCGAGGTCGATGCCGCGGCCGTCGTCTCGCACTTCAATGACTACCTGCGTCCCCTGGTGGTAAGCGTTCAGGTAAATCGTTCCGCGCGCCGGCTTGTCCGCCGCGATGCGTTCCTCGGCGTGCTCGACGCCATGATCTACAGCGTTGCGCACCAGGTGCATGAGCGGTTCGGCGAGCGCATCCAGGATTCCCTTATCGAGATCGGTATTCTGCCCCGAAAGATCCAGAGCGACGTCTTTTCCACATTGCTTGGCGACATCGCGCACCAATCGCGGGAATCGCCGGAAGAGTTGTTCGACCGGGACCATACGAATCTTCAAAACGCACTTGTGCAGTTCGTCCAGCACCCGAGACTGGAAGGCCAGCGCGTCGGAGAGCTTGGCGCGCACCGGATCCCGCGCGTGACGCTGATCGAGTTCCGTCAGGCTGCGATGCAGCATGGATTTTCCAATGATCAGCTCGCCGACCAGATTCATGACTGCATCGATGCGTGCGGCATCGACGCGAAGCGTGCTTTCCGCCACTGTCGCCGCCGCTGAACCTAGGCTCGCGGCCTTGCCGGGTGCGATTCCGCCGCCTTCCGCAACTTTGGAGTTGAGACTTGCAGCTTGCGCTTCCAAGATGTCGCCTAGCAGTTCGTGCTCCGCGGTTTCCGCTGCTGCCGCGCGCTCGATGCGCAATTCAGAAACGATCGTGGGAATCCGGCAGCGCTGCGCGATGTGTTCCTGCGGTTGATGGCTGGCCAAAGCGGCTTCTACGACCTCGACGGTTGCGGCGGCGGAATTATCTTCTGGACGCAAAGCGATGACCGTGCCGCACCCGTGCAGCACATTGCGGATAAGCTGAAAAGCCGCCGCGTGCATCAAGCTATTCGGGTCGATGCGCAAGGCCACGTTGTAAACAACCTCGCCGCGATGCACCGCCTCCGAAATCATGAGCTGCTCGTATTCCGTCCATGGAAACCGGGCGTCAATCCCCGCCGCTGCCGGCGCTGGCTGCCCGGGAACAATCGTGCCGTGAAGCAACCCGCGAACCATCGCCCGCAAAGAATCCGTCGAGGGCAGCTCGAGATTTCGCTGGTATGCGGACAGCAGCGCGCCGAAGCTATCCGCAGCGACCAGAACAACGTCAGCCAGCCGCGAGCCCGCGGCACGGCCGATGTCCACAGACAGCACGTCTTCCAGCTCATGAGCGAGTTCGCTCAATTGGTGAAAGCCGCAAGCCGCGGAATCGCCCTTGAGCGTGTGCACCGCCCGGCGCACGCGGCGAATGACGTCCTCGTCCGCGGGACTGGTTTCCAGCTCGAGGCCCGCTTCGTTGAGCGCTTGCAGCAGCTCGGCCGCGCTCTCGAAAAACAGCGCGCGCAGCTCCGGGTTGCGATCCTCGGGAGGGTGGCTCACGTATTCACCTCGAGCCGCTGGTACGCGGTACCGTTGTTTTCGTGTACCATCCTATATTTTTGCGTCAGTCCGAAAAGGCTTTCCGCGTGCCCGACAAAAAGATAGCCCCCGGGATTCAAACAGTTCCAGAACTTGTCGATCAGCCGCTTCTGTTCCGCTTCGTCAAAATAAATCATGACGTTGCGGCATAGAATGATGTCGTTGCGGCGCGGCAGGAATTCCGTTTTCAGGTTGTGAAAGTCAAATTGCACCAATTCCTTGAGCTGCGGCTTGACCCCGTACTTATCGCCGGCTTTCGCGAAATACCGCAAGCGACAGGTGTAATCGACCGGCTCCATCTGAATTTCCGTGTACAAACCTTCCTGTCCGGCGCGCAGGCTGGCGTAGCTGATATCGGATGCCACGATTTCCAGCTTCCAGGGCGGGGGAATCAGCGGCTTGGGAGACGGCATGTCGAAGGGAAGCGGATTCCTCAGGTAGTAATAAGCCAGCGCGTCGCAAATCAAAATCGCGACAGAGTATGCCTCTTGCCCCGAGGAGCAACCCGCGCTCCAGACTCGCAGCGTCCAGTCGCGCCGCTCCTGTTTGCGGCGAAGAATCTCCTCGAGCACGCCCTTTTGCAAGAGGTCCAGTTGTGGCCGATTCCGAAAGAAGCTGGTTTCGTTGACGGTCAGATTTTCCAGCAGCAGCGCCAGCTCGTTCTTCCCCTCACGGCTGGTCAGCAGCCGATAGTAACTGTAGAAGGAATCGAGCTGGCAGGCCTTCAGCCGGCGCTGTAAGCGATCCTTGAGGAAGTGCGAGCGCCGCTCGTCGAAAAACATCCCGCATTCCTGATACACGAGGGTCTGCAGGAGCTTGAGCTCCGCTTCGGTGAGTTGAATCTGCGCGGTAATCGTTCCCATGGGCGCGTGCGCGGCCCGCAAAAACAGCCTCATCCCAGTTGCAGGACGAAGAGTTACTTTGCGGCGCCAACTAGTTCCGCGGCCTCCTCGAGTCGCTTAAATTCCGGGCGGTGCAACAGCTTTGCAATGTCCAGCAGGATGATCAGGCGCCCCTTGAGCTTCCCTACTCCTGTGACATAACCGGATTCTCCTTCCGCGAACAGGTTTCCGGGCGGCTCGATATCCGAAGAAGCAATCCTCAACACTTCCGAGGCGGCGTTGACGATCAGCCCCACCAATTTGTTTTCCAGCTCGACCACCAGGATGCGGTTTTTTTTGTCCGGCTGTACATCCGAGTGCCCGAACCGCTTCCGCAGGTCCATCACCGGAATTATTTTGCCTCGCAGGTTGATCACCCCTTCGATCGTTTCGGGAGCGCTGGGAACCGCGGTGATTTCCGGAACGCGCACGATCTCGCGCACCGAGCCTATGCGCACTCCGAACGTTTCATTCCCGATGCGAAACCCGACGACTTGCAGGTCCTTTTCCATCGCTCAATCTCCGGGCGCCTTATGGCCGCGCGTCGGCGTATTCCACTTCCCGTTCGCGGTGCAAGTCTCGCTTGCGCCGCGCGTCCGCGGAATCATGCCGACTGCCGCCAGCCTGTGGAGCGCGCGAGTCGAGAACGAAACGGTCCATGCTGTCCAACAAGTTGCGCGAAAGCTTGAGCATTTGTTCGGCGGCCGCGGACAGCTCCGTGGAGCTGGAGGCCGATTGCTGCACCAGCTCGCGCATCTTGTCCATCGCGCGCACGACCGCTTGCGCGCCCGAGGCTTGCTCCTCGACGGCGGAATTGATCTCTTGGGTGATTTCCGTCAAGCGCCCGGTGGCCTTGGCGATCTGCGTCGAGCCAACCGACTGTTCGCTGGTGGCCGCGCCAATCTCCTGCGAGAACTTGTAAACTTCGGTGACCACGTTGGAAATCTTGCCCAACGCGGAGCCCAGGTCGTTGCCGAGGCTCAGCCCTTCTTCGACGATGCGCGTACTGCGCTCCATGTTTTCGACAGCCTGGCGCGCCTCGCGCTGGATGCTCTGGATCAGGTCGGCGATTTCCTTTGTCGACTGCGTCGATTTTTCAGCCAGCTTGCGGACCTCGTCCGCGACCACGGCAAAACCAAGCCCATGCTCGCCCGCGCGCGCTGCTTCAATCGCCGCGTTCAGCGCCAGCAAGTTGGTCTGCTCCGCCAGGTCGTCAATGACTTCAATAATCTTGCCGATGTCGTCGGCGCGGTGACCGAGAACATTGATGATTTCCGCGGAAGACTGAATGGCGTGATTGGTGCGATTCAGTCCGTCGGTGGCCTTCTCCATCGTGGCGATGCCGTTGACCACTTCTTCGCGCGAACGGTTGGCGATATCCAGTAAAACCTTCGCGGTGTCCGCCACGCGATTGATAGAGGTAACCATCTGATCGATGGACGCCGACGTTTCCGCCACGCTTGACGCTTGCACTTGCGTGTTCTTCACCACGTTTTGCACGTTGATGCTCATCTCGTGCATTGTGCTGGTGACTTCTTCGATCGCCGAGGAGGCCTGCACGCTTACCTTGGCCGATTCGTCCGCGGCGCCTGCAACCTGGCTCGAGCCCGCGGAAACCTGGCTCGCGGAATCGCGCGTGGTGCGCACCAGATCTTGCAAGCCGTGCGACATGCGCAGGAAAGCGTTGCCCAAGGTGTCGCGCTTGGAGCGCGGCACAACTTCCACGGTCAGGTCGCCCTCGGCAACGGCCATGGAAACGCCCGCCATCTCCCTGAGGTACGCGACCATGTTGTTGAACGTAGTGGCCAGCGCGCCGATCTCGTCGTTGCGATGAATGTCGATGTTCTGGTCCAGATCGCCGGAATCGCCAATCTCCCGTGCCACGGTAATCAAGTGCGTGAGCGGCTCGGTGATGGACTTAGCAGTGTAAAAGGCGATGAACAGGCCGGCCAGTACAGCGCCCAGCGTGCCCAACGTTGTAAGATAAGTGGTAAACGCGCTGGCCCAAGCCGCGGATTTCGTGGAATCGTCCAGCGACTTGGTGATGTCTACATTCGATTGGTCCAGGACTGAGGACGATTTCACCAGCCACGAAGCGGGGTCCTTCTGCAGATAGAAAATCTGAAGGTCAGAAACCGTCGCGTCGCCGGAGTCCACTTGGTGGCGCTTGGCGAGCAATGGCTTCGCAAAATTATCGGCCCAGCTCGCTTCCGTCCCCTCGACCTGGATCAGCGCCGTGCGCAACAGGTCGCCTCCCGAGCCGGATTCGCCTCGCTTGATCTGCTCGGTCAGTCCCTGGAAACCGCGAGTGACTTTTTCCTCGTCGCGCGGGTCGCCGCTGAGCAAAAAATTGTTCAGGTTTAGGCGGTTGAGCATGATCTGATAACGCACCGATTCGATCGTGCGCACGCTCTCAAGCGCCGTGGAGGCTTCCTTGCGCGCGGAGCTCATTTTGTAACCTGCTCCGACGTTCACCAGCAGCATCACCACCAGCACGCCGAGAATCGACCCAAATCCCATGTATAGTTTCTTACCGATCGTCATCGCGAAAGACCTCCGCTCCCCCGCGGCAAGTTACACACCGGATCGCCGTTGCCGCAAGCCGCTTTGCGCTGCGTCCCTTCAATTGCTTCCGTTGAATTCAAACTCGATCACCTGCGTGGACTCTTCCGGAGCCGGCGTAAACTTCCATTCCTTCACGGCATCCACACAGGACTGCACCAGAAGCGGGTGCCCACCCAGCGCGCGCGTGCTCTTCACCCGCCCGTCGGAAGTGACGATCACTTCGATCTTCACCTTGCCGGTTACGTTCATGCGCCGGGCTAGCTCGGGATATACAGGAGTAACCTTGGTCTTGACCTTGCGCTTGCCCTCTTCCGTGGATCCCGACTGCGCGAATCCGTTGGCACCCAAGACCATCACCAGCGCCATGCTTGCCAATACCTTGCGCATCCAACTGGGTCTCATCGACACTACCCCTCCTGTGAAATGGAATACCCCACGGTAGAGAAGGCACGTGGTGTGCCAGCGCCAGCGGCTCGCTGGGGCCCGCCCTCAACGTCCTGAATTCCTCCTTAACTTCATTAAAATGGTACCTTTAGAGAGACTGAAACCTGTCGAAGACGCAGCGCGCCTTCCCAAACACCGTCTCACCCAACACCAGTTGGCGCGCAACCGGTCTCACGCTGAGACGTGCTGCGTGGCCGTCCGCGGCGGATGGTGATGATTCGGCAACAGTGCCACCGGCCGCGATTGACTCAGATTGAGATAGCTAGGTAGCGTGGTAAGGTCTAGCTTGTTGTCAAATTGAGACGCGCACGTATTCCGATTGGAAAATGCCTAGAACCAAGGCCATTCCGAAATCGTCCCGGACCTCGGCTCGCCGCGGTTTGCTGGGTGAAGCGCAGCGCTCTTCGCGCGGCAGCGCGGAGGAATTGATGGAGCTCGCGGTCGATGCCGCGCAGTCGCGCCATCTGCCGTCATTTCTGGAACGCTTTGCTGAGCGCGCCGCACGCATGCTTTCCGCCGAGTGGTCCGCGGTCATGGTCTTTCGCGGCCGCGAAACTGATTCCCACCAAATCGCGGGCGGTCAGGAACAATTGGATGAGGAGCAGCTCGCATCCCTGATTCGGCAGGCGCGGCACCTTGGCAAAGAAATCGAGGTGCGGCCGCTGTCCGCCGAATCTCCCACACTGGCCGCAACAGAAAAACAGCGCTCCGCCATTTTTGTGCCGATTACCGCCAGCGACACGGAATGCCTGGGCGCAATTTGCCTGTTGCGCGAGGAAACGAAGCTCGACGACGCGGAGCGCCGCCTGCTGCGCGCACTGGCCAGCCATGCTGCGCTGTCGCTGGAAAATTTCCGCCGCTTTTCGCAACTGGAGCGCTCCAAGCGCCAGTGGGTCGAGGACATCGACGCCATCAGCGACTATATCGTTGTGCACGACCGCTCCTGGCGCGTCGTGCGAACCAACCGCTCGCTGGCTTCGCATCTGGGAGTGCCGCCGGTGGCGCTGGTCGGGGAAGCCATGAGTAGCTTGCGGCAGATCGCGGAAAGCGGCAACGATCTTCCCTGCCCGTTCTGCCGCGACACGCAGCAGCCGCGCGAAGAATATGTCGTCGCGTCTCCGGAGCGGATCTACCTGGTGTCCACGTCGCGCACCCCCGGGCTGTCCGACGACGACACGCGCACCATTCACGTCCTCAAAGACATTACCGACCGCCGCGAAGCGGAACGGCGTTACCGCGAATTGTTCGACAGCATTCAGGAAGGATTGTTTTTCGCCACTCCGGATGGCCGATTTCTGGACGTCAATGACGCCATGGTGCGCATGCTCGGATACGCCTCCCGCGAGGAGCTGTTGCGCGCCGACGTTGGGCCGCATCTGTATCCCGCGCCCGCCGCGCGCGAGCGATTCTTGCAGGCGCTCGCCCAGCGCGGCGTCCTGCGCAATTACGAAGAAACGCTGCGGCGCAAGGATGGCACGCTGTTGCACACGCTGCAGAACATCACCGCCGTGCGGGATACCCGCGCAAATATCGTCCAGATTCGCGGCCTGATGCTCGACGTCACGGAGCAAAAAACCTTCCAGTCCCAGTTGCAGCGCGAGCGCGACTTCAATCAAAAAATCCTGAATACCACGCAGAGCATGATTCTGGTGCTGGACACCGCGGGCCTCATCAGCTATGCCAACCGCCGCTGCTTTGAAGCCGGCTATCGTGAAGATGAACTCATCGGCCACCGCCTGGTGGACTGGGTGGAACCCTCGCACCGTGCGGATTTCGAAGCCGCGCTGGAAACCACCGCGCACGGCCAGCAGGTTGAGAATCTCGAGCTGCGCGTTCGGCGCAGCGACGCCTCCATGGGACACTTCTCCATCAGCTTGAGCCCCATGCGCGACGAGCAAAACATCGTCAACAGCGTGGTGGTGGTGATGACCGACATCACCGATGCCGCCCTGCTGCAAGCGAAACTTGCGCACTCCGAAAAAATGGCGACCATCGGCCGTCTGGTTTCCGGCGTCGCGCACGAAGTCAATAATCCCCTGGCTGCCATTCTCGGGTTCACCGATTTGCTGCTCGAGAATCCCCAGGTTCCAGACAACGCCCGGGAAGATCTGCAAATCATCTTGCAGGAGACCCAGCGCACAAAAGATATCGTCCAGGATTTGCTGAGCTTTGCGCGCCAACGCCCGGTGCAGCGCGAACTGGTGCACGTGAATAGCGTGCTGCGCCAAACCATCAAGCTGCGCAGCTACGACTTCGCCAGTCACGGAGTGGAGGTTGTCGAAGACTTCGACGAAAAGCTGGCCCCCGCCTTCGGCGATTCGCAGCAACTGCAGCAGGTCTTCTTGAACATTCTCAACAACGCCTACGACGCTGTGCAAGAGGCCGGTCAACGCGGCCGCATCGCTATTGGCACCCGTCTGCGTGGCGAATCCATTGAAGTTGCGGTCACCGACAACGGCACCGGCATCAGCAATCCGGAGCGCATCTTCGACCCCTTTTACACCACCAAGCAAGCCGGCAAGGGCACCGGGCTGGGATTGAGCATTTGCTACGGCATTGTGCGCGCCCACGGCGGCGAAATCTTGTGCTGGAACAATGCAGAGGACCGCGGCAGCACGTTCATTGTGCGCATTCCCGTAGCCAACGATGCCAGTGTGGCGGCCGCGATAGCGAAAGAGGCCGGACGATGACCGCCCAGACACAAGTAAACGCCTCGCCCATTCTGTTGATCGAGGACGAACCTTCGGTCACCGCCTTCTTGCGTGCGGCGCTGGAGCGTCACGGGTATACCGTCGCCAACGCAGCCTCTGGCGCGGAAGGATTGAACATGCTGAATGGCGGGAAGTACTCGGGAGTGATCTCCGACATCCGTATGCCCGGCGCGGTGAACGGCGCGGAAGTGCACGCCTGGATTCAGAAGCACCGCCCGGAATTGTGCGCGCGCATTATTCTAATTAGCGGCGATACCGCCAACAGCGAAACGCAAGCCTTCTTGGCGCAAAGCGGAACGCCCTGCATTGAAAAACCTTTCAGGGTCCAGACTCTGATGAGCGTTGTGGAGAAAACCTTCGGGAAACCATGAGCGACGAACTGAAAACCCGTTTACTGGTGGTGGATGACGAGCAAAGCATCCGCCGGCTATGCATGACCATCGGCAATACGCTCGGATTTGCGTGTGCCGAGGCGGAAAGCGCCGAGGCCGCTTTGGCGCTCCTGGACAGGGAAATCCCCGACCTTGTCCTCACCGATCTCAAGCTTCCCACTCTCAGCGGGGTTGAGCTACTTCGCCAGATCAAGGTTCTTTTGCCGCGCACCGAAATAGCCATCATGACCGGCCACGGCTCCATCGAATCCGCCGTCGATGCCATGAAACTCGGCGCCTACGATTACATCGAAAAGCCCTTCCGCGTGGAAAAAATGCGCTTATTGCTGCAGCGCATGGCGGAAAAAGTTCGTCTGGTGACCGAGAACGCCTTTTTGCGCGAGCGCGTCAGCACCGAAGAAAATCTCGATGGCATTATCGGCACTTCCGCGAATATCCAGGACGTTCTGCGCATGATTTCCCGCCTCAAGGACACGCGCACGCCGGTATTGATTTCCGGTGAAAGCGGCACCGGCAAGGAGCTCGTTGCCCGCGCCATCCATTTCCGCGGAACCATGGCCCAAACTCCCTTCGTGGCTGTCGATTGCGGCTCGCTGGTTCCCACGCTGATGGAGAGCGAGCTGTTCGGCTACGAAAAGGGCGCGTTTACCGGCGCAACGAAAACGAAGGCCGGCTTGTTCCAAGCCGCCAACGGCGGCACCATCTTCCTCGACGAAATCGGCGAACTGCCCCTCGAGATGCAAGCCAAGCTCCTGCGCGTTTTGCAAGAGAAGGAAGTCCGGCCCGTGGGCAGCAACGACCATGTAAGCGTTGACGTGCGCGTCATCGCTGCGACCAATCGCGACC
>WNFR01007126.1_pt1 | contig 11382 bp, 7 predicted proteins | sample 5400221 | NCBI WGS metagenome assembly WNFR01 (sample SAMN13153357, study PRJNA577476) | soil metagenome | isolation source: 40 cm soil under Madrone tree | place: USA:California | collected 2016-06-14 | reverse complement strand
GGCTGCGAGGTCAACCAGATCGGCGGGCTGATGAAAGAACAGAAACTCGCAGGGCGGTTGCGCGAACTGGAAATTCAGGAAATCGGCGGCACCCGCAAGACCGTGGAAGCCGGCGTCGCCTTTGTGCGTGAGGCGCTCATCGATGCGAACAATGTGAAGCGCGAGCCCGTATCGGCCAGCGAGTTGACCGTGGCGCTGCAATGCGGCGGCTCCGACGGCTATTCCGGTGTTTCCGCCAACCCGGCGCTGGGCGCTGCGAGCGATCTGTTGGTGCGGCATGGCGGCACCGTGATCCTGTCGGAAACGCCGGAGACCTATGGCGCCGAACATCTGTTGACCCGCCGCGCGGTCAGCCGCGAGGTCGGCGAAAAACTGGTGGCGCTGATGCGCTGGTGGGAAGAGTACACCGAGCGCGAAGGCGCCGAGATGAACGCCAATCCCAGCCCCGGCAACAAGGCCGGCGGGCTGACCACGATCCTGGAAAAGTCGCTCGGCGCGATGGCGAAGGCGGGTAGCACCAATTTGGTGGATGTCGTTAACTACGCCGAAGCGATCACCAAGAAGGGCTTCGTGTTCATGGACACGCCGGGCTACGACCCGGTCGCCGCGACCGGGCAGGTGGCGGGCGGCGCCAATCTCGTTTGCTTTACCACCGGCCGCGGCAGCGTGTTCGGCTGCAAGCCCGCGCCCTCGATCAAGCTTGCGACCAACTCTGCGATGTTCAAGCGCATGGAAGACGACATGGACGTCAATTGCGGCACCATCCTCGACGGCGAGGAGACGGTGCAGCAATGCGGCCAGCGCATTTTCGACCTGATGCTGAAGACCGCCTCGGGACAGCCGACCAAGAGCGAGAGCTTTGACTTCGGCGGTGCCGAATTCGCGCCATGGGTGCTCGGAGCTACGATGTAGGGGATGTCGTCCCTGCGAAAGCAGGGACCCATACCGCGTGATCTATCGATAGGGCAGTGCGGAAGACACCTTTCGCAACAACTAGGGCCGGTGGCTATGGGTCCCCGCGTTCGCGGGGACGACTCGTTGGGGGCGATTTCCGGACCTCGCATAGGCAATCGCTGCTCGTTGTTAGTGCTTGATCCACACTGGAACCAGTGTTCTGCTTAAAAAAGCTGCTGGAGTTATCATCCTGTGTCGATCTTCGTCGCACTACATCACGTCACGCACGACAAATATGACCGTCCGATCGACCTTGACCCTCAAACCATTCGCCTGCGGCCGACCCCGATCTCGCCGGTCGACGGCATCATCGTGGGATCGCGCAAGCAAAAGCTCGGCGTGGCGGTGGTTGTGCTGCCGGTAGAATGACCCAGAATCGCAATCCCTCCTTCAATGGCTACGACGTCATCATACTCGGGGCAGGGGCTGCGGGCCTGATGTGCGCTGCTGTCGCCGGCCAGCGCGGACGTTCGGTGCTGTTGCTTGAGCAGGCGCGACAGCCGGGCGAGAAAATTCGTATTTCCGGAGGCGGGAGATGCAATTTCACAAATCTGCACACGACCCCGGCCAATTTCTTGTCGGATAATCCGCGTTTTTGCCATTCGGCGCTCAGCGGCTACACGCAGCGCGACTTCATTGCGTTGGCCGAGACATACGGAATTGCCTATCACGAGAAAACGCGAGGGCAATTATTCTGCGACGGCTCGTCGCGGCAAATCATCGACATGCTGCTGGAGGAGTGCCGCAAGGCCCGCGCGCAACTGCGCTTGGGTGCGCGCATCTCCGCGGTCTCGAAGGGCGAAAATGGCTTTGTCGTTGGGTCCGATCAGGGCGAGTTTCGTTGCCGATCCCTGGTGGTCGCAACCGGCGGTCCTTCAATTCCGAAAATGGGGTCAAGTGGACTGGGATACAAAATTGCGGAGCAATTCGGTCTGAAGATCGTGACACCGCGGCCGGCGCTGGTGCCTTTGACGTTCGACACAGCGTTGCTTGCTAGATTTAAGGATCTGGCGGGTGTTTCGGTCGATGCCGTCGTGGGTTGCGGCAAGATGCGTTTCGACGAGGCACTGCTTTTCACGCATCGTGGGTTGAGCGGTCCGGCAATCCTGCAGATATCTTCCTATTGGCATGAGGGCCATGACCTCGTCATCGACTTGGCGCCGGGAATCGATGTTTTGGCCGGGCTGAAAAGATTACGGGGCGATCATCCCAGGCAGGAGATGGCCACCGCCCTGACTGACCTTCTTCCAAAGCGGCTCGCGCGGACCATTGCGGACACGATTGGAGGTCCGGAGCGGATCGCCGATTTCCCCGACACGCAGCTCGCGAACGTGGCCGCGGCGGTGAAGCAGTGGCGCGTCACGCCGAACGGGACCGAAGGCTATCGCACTGCGGAAGTCACACTGGGTGGCGTCGATACATCAGGGCTTTCCTCGAAAACCTTCGAATCCAGGTCCGTCCCGGGACTCTATTTCATCGGCGAAGTCGTCGATGTCACCGGCCATCTCGGCGGCTTCAATTTTCAATGGGCCTGGTCATCGGGCTATGCAGCGGGCCGTCACACCTAACGGTTGTAATCAATTGCCTTACGTATAGGCATTTTAACGGATGGTTCGCTCTTTTGTGACAATTCTGACGTGCGCGGTCGCGGGACCCGCTACCCAGCAAATTGACCCGGAGATACAAAGTGAACATCTGGTTAAGGAAGTCACTGATTTCTGCCTTTGCAGCCACGCTTGTTTTCGGAGCCGCCATGGCGGGCGATGGCGCTAACAAGGATGATGCCGTCGCGATGGTCAAAAAAGCGGTGGCCTTCATCAAGGAGCAGGGTGCTGAAAAGGCATATCCTGAACTTACCAACAAGGCCGGCAAATTCATCGATCGCGATCTATACGTCGTCGTCTACCAGCTCGACGGCAAGGTGCTGGCTCACGGCTCGAACGAAAAGTTCGTCGGCAAGGACATGAGCGATGCGCAGGATGTCGATGGCAAGCTCTACGTCAAGGAGCGCGTCGAACTCGCGGCCAAGCAACCTTCGTTCTGGCAAGACTACAAGTTCGTCAATCCAGTGACCAAGAAAGTCGAGCCGAAAGAGATGTACTGCGAGAAGCTGGACAACACCGCCGTATGTTCAGGCGTTTACAAGTCCTGACACGCGACAGTTATTTTAGCGCAGCGTTCGTCGCATCGAAAGGGTTGGTATGTTCGGCTGGATCAAAAACATCGGCTTGTCCTGGAAAGTTCAGCTCGCGCCAGCGTTTCTGATCCTGGTTCTGGTCGGTGTCGGCGTCGACGCATTGCTGGCGCTGCGGTCGAGTCAGGCCGCGATCGACGCGCTTGTCTCGGGACCGGTCCGGCAATCGGAACTTGCGAACGAGCTGACCAGCACGGCGTGGACGGCGCATGCCAAGCTGTACCGTCTCGCCGCCACCGCGGCCAATGAAAAGGATGAGAAGAAGGTTGCGGCTATCGCTAAGGAAGCCTCCGCCGCCGCGGCCGAGATTTCCAACGCCTTGAAGGCAGTCGAGAGCACTCAGGGCGAAAAGGCGGAAGCCTTTGAAAAACTGAAAGCTGCCGTTGCAGGCTATCTCAAGCAATCGAAAAACGCGATCGAGATGGCCGATGGCGACGCCGGCTCGGCGCTGATGTTTATCAAAGGCGCGGAACGAAATTTTGCCGATATCGAGAAGCTGACCGACGATTTGATTGCGCGCAGCAACGACCGCAAGGATCGTGAGATTGCACGTGCCGGGATCAAGCTGGAGCAGCAGCAGTTGACGCTGATGGCCGCGCTTCTGGTGGTGGCCTTCGTCGGCATCGTCGTTTCGTTCCTGATTGGCCGGAATATTTCCCGCCCGGTAGTCGCGATGTCAAAGGCGATGCGTGAACTCGCAGTCGGGAATTTCGAAGTTCAGCTGCCGGGCCTCGATCGCGGCGATGAAGTCGGCCAGATGGCCCACGCGATTCAGGATTTTAAGGTGCAGGCCATCGCCAAGGCCGAACGCGAGACCGCGGAACGCGAAGAAAAGAACCGCGAACAGGCAGCCGCCCGCCGCGCTGAGCTTTATACCCTGGCCGAGAGGTTTGAGACCGCGGTCGGGGATATTATCGAGAATGTAGGGTCGGCGTCGAACGAATTGGAAAACTCCGCCGTTATTCTGACCAAGAGCAGCGCGGCAACCCAGCAGCTCTCAACAGTCGTCGCCGCGGCTTCGGAGGAGACCTCCAGCAACGTGCAATCGGTCGCCGCCGCGACGGAGGAAATGGCCGGCTCCATCAATGAAATCGGACGTCAGGTGACGGATTCCAACAGGATCACCAATGAAGCGGTCGATCAGGCGCAAAAGACCGACGCCCGGATCGCTGAATTGTCGTTCGCCGCAAGCCGCATCGGAGAGGTCACCAAATTGATCACCACGATCGCCGAGCAGACCAATCTGTTGGCTCTGAACGCCACCATTGAAGCCGCTCGGGCCGGCGACGCCGGCCGGGGCTTTGCCGTGGTTGCGCAAGAGGTCAAGGCGCTCGCCGCGCAGACCGCCAAGGCCACCAGCGAGATCTCTACGCAGATCGCCGGAATGCAGGCGGCGACGCAGGATTCGGTGTTCGCCATCAAGGAGATCAGCGGCACGATCGGGCGGGTTTCGGAAATCGCCTCGGCGATCGCAGCCGCGATCGAGGAGCAGGGCGCCGCGACCCAGGAAATCGCCCGGAACGTGCAGCAGGCGGCCCTTGGCTCCACCCAGGTCGCGACCAGCATCGCCGACGTCAACCGTGGCGCCGGCGATACCGGCACGGCGTCCTCCCAGGTGCTCTCGTCCGCGCAATTGCTTTCGAACGAAAGCAAGCGCCTGAAGGCCGAGGTGGTCAAATTCCTCGCCACGGTACGGGCTGCGTAGAATCTCTCCAGCTGATAGTCTTGGCGAAGGCTAGTTATTGGTTAGACGCATTTTCTTGCGGCCAACCGGATTCCACTTGGCCGGAAAATGCTTTAGTGCGCATTGAAGCGCTGATGGCCGGGAGCCGCCATGGTCTATCGCCATACCATCGATGCCGTCAGCTATGTGTTCGATGATCTGTGCGATCTGTTGGCCAAGGCCACGGCGCCGCGCTCCGGCGACCGCCTGGCGGGGATCGCAGCCGATAGCGCGGAGCAAATGATCGCAGCGCGGATTGCGCTGGCCGACGTTCCCCTGAAAAAATTCTTGCATGAAACCGTCATTCCCTACGAAGACGATGAAATCACCCGTCTGATCGTCGATACTCACGACATGTCGGCCTTTGCGGCCATATCTTCGCTGACCGTGGGGTCGTTCCGCGATTGGCTGCTTTCCGACGCGGCTACTGGTGAAGTCCTCAAGAAATTGTCGCGCGGGATTACTGCGGAAATGGCCGCGGCAGTTTCAAAGCTGATGCGCAACCAGGACCTCATCCTGGTAGCAAAAAAATGCGAAGTGACATCAGCCTTTCGCAACACGATTGGCCTGCGCGGGCGGATGAGCGTGCGGCTGCAGCCCAATCACCCCTTCGATGACGCCAAGGGTATCACCGCGTCGGTCCTCGACGGTGTCCTATTGGGGTCCGGCGACGCCTGTATAGGCATCAATCCCGCAAGCGACGATCCGGCCGTCATCGGTGGGCTGCTGCGGCTTCTCGACGACATCATTGCGCGGCTGCAGATTCCGACACAAAGCTGCGTTCTGGCCCATGTTACGACCACGCTCGGATTGATCGATCAGGGCATGCCGGTCGATCTGGTGTTTCAGTCTGTCGCGGGCACGCAGGCTGCCAACCGGAGTTTTGGCATCGATCTCGCTCTTCTGAGGCAAGCCCATCAGGCGGGACTGTCGCTGCGGCGCGGTACGGTCGGCAACAACGTCATGTATTTCGAAACCGGGCAGGGCTCGGCGCTTTCGGCCAACGCCCACCACGGCGTCGACCAGCAAACCTGCGAGGCGCGCGCCTACGCCGTTGCGCGCGCTTTCGATCCGCTGCTGGTCAACAGCGTGGTCGGCTTCATCGGCCCGGAATATCTGTATGATGGCAAGGAGATCATCCGCGCCGGGCTCGAGGACCATTTTTGCGGCAAGCTGCTTGGCCTGCCGCTCGGCGTGGATATCTGTTACACCAACCATGCCGAGGCCGACCAGGACGATATGGACAATCTGCTGACGCTGCTGGCCGCTGCCGGCGTCACCTTCATTATGGGGGTGCCCGGAGCCGACGACGTCATGCTGAATTATCAATCTACCTCGTTCCATGATGCGCTCTATGTCCGCGATCTGTTCGGCCTGAAGCGGGCTCCGGAGTTCGACGAATGGCTGTTTCGCGCCGGGCTTGCCGATGCTGACTTCCGCCTCGCCGGCAACACGGGGTTGCTGCCGGATTTTGCGTCGCGGCTGATCGCCTGAGGGCGTAAAAGGCCGCCGCCGGGCACCAACTGGGCATCCGCGGGTTGGAACCGCTGCCACAATCTTGAGGAATTTGTAGCCCAGCCTCGCGGGGCGTGCATAATCTTATGCAAATTGCCAGACCTCGCAGAGGAAATTTGATGAGAGCTGAGGGCATTGAGACGGTCCGGCGCATTCTGTGCGTCTTTCCGCGCTATACGTCTTCTTTCGGCACATTCGAATACGCCTATCCCTTGACCGACGGCGTTCAGGCTTTCATGCCCCCTCAGGGACTGCTGCTGATTGCAGCCTATCTGCCCGCGAACTGGCCGGTCCGCTTCATCGACGAAAACATCCGTCCGGCCACGACCGAAGACTTCGAATGGGCGGAGGCCGTGCTGGTCAGCGGCATGCACATCCAGCGTCAGCAGATGAACGATATCTGCAGCCGGGCGCATGCGTTCGATCTGGCCGTTGCGATCGGCGGACCGTCGGTCAGCGCGTGCCCGGATTATTATCCCTCGTTCGATTATCTCCATGTCGGCGAGTTGGGCGATGCGACCGACGACCTGATCGCACGGCTGGCGCGAGATCCGTCGCGCCCTGCGCAACAGGTGATGCTGAAGACCGCCGATCGTCTCGACATGACCAGCTTTCCGATCCCGGCCTATGAGCTTGCCGACATCCAACGGTATTTTCTCGGCAGCATCCAGTATTCGAGCGGTTGCCCTTATCAGTGCGAATTCTGCGATATCCCGGGGCTCTACGGCCGCAATCCGCGTCTCAAAACGCCGCAGCAAATCACCGCCGAACTCGACAAATTGCTCGAATGCGGGGTGACGGGCTCGGTGTATTTCGTCGACGATAATTTCATCGGCAACAGAAAGGCGGCGGTCGACCTGCTGCCGCACCTGATCGAGTGGCAGAAAAAAACCGGTTACGTCACACGGCTGGCCTGCGAGGCGACGCTCAACATCGCCAAACGGCCCGAGATTCTCGAGAAAATGCGCGAGGCGTTCTTCGTCACCATCTTCTGCGGCATCGAGACCCCGGATCCCGATGCGCTGAAGGCGATGCACAAGGACCACAACATGATGGTCCCCATTCTGGAAGGTGTTCATACCATCAACAAATACGGGATGGAGGTCGTCTCCGGCATCATCATGGGCCTGGATACGGACAAGCCGGAGACTGGCGATGCATTGCTCGCCTTTGTCGATGAATCGAAGATTCCGTTGCTGACGATCAATCTCCTGCAGGCGCTCCCGAAAACACCGTTGTGGGATCGCCTCGAGCGCGAAAATCGACTGATCGACGACGAGACCCGCGATTCGAATGTCGATTTCCGGCTACCCTATGATCATGTCATCAGTTCATGGCGCAAATGCATGGAGATCGCCTACCAGCCGGAAAAACTGTATGCGCGTTACCAGCATCAGGTGGATTTCACCTATGCCAACCGGCTGCCGCTGCCCGCGAGCGCGCAGCAGAGAACCTGGGTCAATATCAGGCGCGGGCTGATCATGCTCCGTAACATTTTCTGGAAGGTCGGCGTGCTGAGCGACTACAGGAAAGTATTCTGGAAATTTGCGTTGTCGCGCCTGAGGCATGGCGACATCGAAGGCTTGATATCCGTGGCGATGATCGGACATCACCTGATCATGTTCGCGCGCGCGGCCTCGGTCGGTCAGCAAAACGCATCGAACTATTCGATGCGGCTGCGCGAGGCATCCGTTCCTGCCGAGTAATAACGAATGAAAACGCCGCCGCCGTCATCCCGTTCGATGAGGGATTTGCGGGACCTCACGCCGGCGCGCGTCGGGCTTGGCCGGGCAGGCGCGAGCATGCCGACCAAAGCGTTGCTCGAATTTACGCTGGACCACGCGCGCGCCCGCGACGCGGTTCATGCCGCCTTCGATATTCCCGCTCTGATCTCGGGCCTCGGCGATCTTGGTCTCGGGGCATTTGATGTATCCAGCCGTGCACGCAACCGGAAGGACTATCTCAGGCGTCCCGACCTCGGACGAACGCTCGATGCGGCCTCGCAGCATCTGCTGGCGAGCCACAACGGCAACTCGTGCCAGCTTGCGATCGTCCTCGGCGATGGCCTGTCGCCGGCGGCGGTCAATGCTCACGCGATCGAACTCGTCCGAAGCCTCATTCCGCGACTGGCCGTCGATGGGGTCGAAATCGGCCATGCCGTGGTTGCATCGGGCGCGCGGGTCGCATTGGGCGATGAGATCGGCGCCATTCTTGGGGCGCGCATGATTGTCATGTTGATTGGCGAGCGGCCGGGCCTGTCCGCCCCCGATAGTCTGGGCGCGTATCTAACCTTCGCGCCGAGGCCGGGCCTCACCGACGCCGAACGCAATTGTGTTTCCAACATCCACCGCTCGGGGCTTGGCTACGATGAAGCCGCCTTCAGGATTGCGTGGCTGATCCGCGAGGGCCTGGCCCGGGAAGTTACCGGTGTCGCGCTAAAGGATGAAAGCGGCGGTCGAACGCCCCGGCACATCATCCCGAATTCAGGCCGGCATGACAAATCTGAGACTTGAGGCCCACTATCGGTGCATACGCGCCGATTCTACGCGGGGGGTGCCGCGCTTGCGAGACGCCGCAAAGACCTGCTACACCTGTCGCGGAAAATTTGCCGTATGTTTTCAAGGGCTAGCGCCGATCATACATGGCCGATTCGAGGCCCCATTCGCGCCCGGGAATTTAAGCTATACAAATTGAACCGATGTGAGAATTGGATAGGGCATGCTCGAAAAGAACAGCGACAGTGAGGTCCATGTCGAGAAGATCGAGCAGCGGCCAACGGCTAGCATCGCCTTCGGGCTGGAGCGAATCGGGCTCATTGCGGTTCAGGCGCCGATCCTGTCCTGCATCATTCTCGTTGGGCTGATTATCGCCGCGATCTTCGGTATCGAGCGCATCAAGATCGACGATTCCCTCAGTCAGCTGTTCCGGTCCAATTCCAAGGAATACCGACAATACGAAGCGGTCACCAAGCGCTTCCCGGCGACGGAATTCGACGTGCTGGTCGTGGTCGAGGGCAAAACGTTGCTTGCGCGCGACAATCTCGAGAAGGTGCGCGATCTCGTCACCGATCTGCAGCTCGTCGAGGGCACGCGCGGCCTGATTTCGCTGTTCTCGGCGCGCCAGGCACCGGCGCCAGGCAAGTTTCCGGCGGCGCTGTTCCCCTCGGAGCTGCCGCAAGGCGCCGACTACGACAAGTTCATCGAGACCGTCAAATCCAATGAGATTATCCGCGGCAAGCTGTTGTCCGAAGACGGCACGCTGGCGCTGATCGTGCTGTCGCTCGAACCCGAAGTTGTCGCCAGTAACAAGCTCAGCAAGGTGATCGGCGATATTCGCAAGCTGATGGCCGATGATCTTGCAGGCACCGGACTCAAGGCGGAACTATCGGGCGTTCCCGTCATGCAGCTCGAAATCCGCAACGCGGTCGAGCGCGATGGGCTGACCTACAACATCCTCGGTATTCTGGCCGGCTGCATCATCGCGATCATCTTCTTCCGCAAGATATCGTTCATGGTCGTCGCCGCCTTCCCGCCGATGATCGCGATTCTGCTCGCGCTCGGCGGCCTCGGATGGGCCAATTTCAACCTCAATATGTTTCTGAACGTGATGACGCCGCTGATCATGGTGATCAGCTTTTCGGACTCGATGCAGCTGACCTTCGCGGCGCGCGACCGTCTGATCGCGGGCCAGGACAAATACACCGCGTTCAGGAACGCCGTGCTCGTGGTCGGGCCTGCCTGCGTGCTTACCCACGGCACCGCCGGCATATCGTTTATTGCCCTGCAATTTTCGGATTCCGATCTGATCCGCAAATTCGGCGAGGCTGGACTTGCCGCCACCATCATCGCGCTGATCGCGGTGCTCTCACTGGTGCCGGTGTTCGGGGTGCTCTTTGTCCGCAACGAAAAAGTTTTTGCCGTCAAGTTCCAGGGCGCCGACGCCGGCGTTCAGATGCTGCGCAATTTTTGCTACTGGATTGCGGTGCGCATGGTCAGCCGCCCCGGCTTGTTCAGCCTGATCGCGGTGATTTTTGTCGGCGGTCTGGCGGTGATCTATGCGAACCTGGAGCCGCGTTACCGGCTCGCCGATCAGGTGCCTGACAAGCAGCAGGCGGTGGCGGCCAGCGGGCGTCTCGACGCCAAGCTGACCGGCGCCAATCCGATCGACGTCCTGATCGAATTCCCCAAGGGCGCCTCGCTATATGCGCCCGAGACCTTGCAGACGATCGCGGACGTTCATGCGACGGTCGAGAAACAGGCGGGCGTGGGCAATGTCTGGTCGCTCGAGACGCTGCGCCGCTGGCTTGCGGAAAAGGCCGGAAGTTCTGATGTCGCGACCCTGAAGGAATATGTCAGCGTGATTCCGGAGCATCTGGTCCGGCGCTTTATCTCAGCCAATCAGGATGCGGTCGTGGTTTCAGGCAGGGTGCCGGACCTCGATTCGAGTCAGATACTGCCCGTGGTCGAGAAGCTCGACTCAGCCCTGGACGATGTCCGCAAAAAGCATCCGGGTTACGAGATTGCCGTCACCGGTCTGTCTGCGATCGCCGCGCGCAACAGCGCCAGCATGATCGAGAAGCTCAACCGCGGACTGACGATCGAGTTCGCGCTGGTCGCTGTCTTCATCGGGCTGGCGTTTCGCTCGGTGGTCGTGATGTTCTCGTGCATCCTGCCGGGCATTTTCCCAGTGGTATTGTCGGGCACGGTGCTGTGGCTGCTGGGGCAGGGACTGCAATTCGCCAGCGTGGTCGCACTGACGGTGTCGTTCGGCCTCGGTCTCAGTGCGACGATTCACCTCCTCAATCGGCTGAGGCTGGAGTCCAAGCCGGACGTCAGTCCGGAACTGGCGGTCGAGCGCGCAACCGTGCTTGTCGGTCCTGCGCTGATCCTGACCACGGTGGTGCTGGCCTGCGGTCTGGTGGTGACGGTGTTTTCCGACCTGCCGTCGCTGCGCCTGTTCGGCTGGCTCAGCGCTTTCTCAATGGTCGCGGCCCTGG
>WNFR01007125.1_pt1 | contig 11382 bp, 9 predicted proteins | sample 5400221 | NCBI WGS metagenome assembly WNFR01 (sample SAMN13153357, study PRJNA577476) | soil metagenome | isolation source: 40 cm soil under Madrone tree | place: USA:California | collected 2016-06-14 | reverse complement strand
TAGTGGGGATGTTTCAGATCAACATCGTCATCGGAATTCTGCTGGCTTATCTTTCGAACTACATTATTGCCAGTTTTGGGCTCGGAGACGCAGAGTGGCGTTGGCAACTGGGCATCGCCGCGATCCCCGCGTTTATTTTTTTGATTCTGCTGTTTGGAATTCCGCCCAGTTCGCGCTGGCTTGTGACGCAGAAGCGCGTTGAGGAAGCGCGCGGTGTGCTGCAATCGATGGGCGCGGAAGACGCAGAAGGCGAACTGCGGGAGATTGTGGACTCCATCCACGTGGACAAGCTGCAAACGTCTGAGCCGCTGTTCGTTTGGAAATACCGGCTGCCGATTTTTCTGGCCATCACGATCGGGATGTTCAACCAGCTTGCGGGCATCAATGCGATCTTGTACTACCTGAACGATATTTTTGCGGCTGCGGGCTTCAGCAAGATTTCGGGAAGTCTGCAGGCGGTAGCGATCGGCAGCATGAACCTGGTGGCGACGCTGCTGGGGATGACAATGATTGACAAGCTGGGGCGGAAGACGCTGTTGCTGATCGGAGCGGTGGGGACAGCTTTGTGCCTTTTCGGAGTCTCGGGGATTTTCTACACGGAGAGCCACCAGAGTTCGCTGCTGTGGCTGCTGGTGGCGTATATAGCGTTCTTTGCGATTTCGCAGGGAGCGGTAATTTGGGTGTATATCGGCGAAGTTTTTCCAAATCGGGTGCGCGCGAAGGGACAGGGGTTGGGAAGTTCTTCGCATTGGGTGATGAACGCACTGATTGCTTACATTTTCCCGCAGGTTGCGAAGTCTTCGGGCGGGGCGCCGTTTCTGCTTTTTGGAGTGATGATGGTGGTGCAGTTTTTTGTGGTGCTGTTCTTTTATCCGGAGACGAAGGGCGTCAGCCTGGAGCAGTTGCAGCATAAGCTGGGGATTGAGTGATGTTGGAGCGGCCCGCGTCAGAAGGCGCGCCCTACACTTGCTGAAGCGTCATTTCGATGCCGTACTTTGGACGCAGAGTCACTAGCGGTTCGGGAACGACCGGGAACCCCTTGTTCAGGCGGAAACTGAATTTCTGGGCGATTGCGGCGATTACAAGAGCGGTCTCCAGTTGGGCGAAGCCTTGGCCGATGCAGCGGCGGGGGCCGTCGCCGAATGGGAAGTAGGCGCCTGGGGGCAAGCGGTGTTCGAGCCCGTCGAGCCAGCGCTCGGGAATAAATTGTTCGGGCTGTTCAAAAAATCTGGAGTCGCGATGCATGACCCACTGCGAAGCGAGTAACGTGGTGCGCGGCGGAATTTCATAGCCGCCGAGATTGACGGTTTCCACATTCATGCGGGCCATTATGAACGCCGGAGGGTAGAGGCGCAGGGACTCGTGTATGACAGCGTTGAGATAAGGGAGTTTTTCGAGGTCGGAAACTCCGGCGGGGCGGCCAGCAAGAATCGCGAGGAGTTCTTCGTGGAGACGGGATTCCGCGGCGGGATTTTCGCCAAGTAGATACCAGGTCCAGGCGAGGGAGAGAGCGGTTGTTTCATGGCCGGCGACGAACAGCGTCATGGATTCATCGCGGACCTGGCGCTCGGTCATTTGACTGCCGTCTTCATGCATGGCCGACATAAGCAGGGATAAGAGGTCGTTGCGGGGCCGAGTGTCTTTCTTGCGATCGGAAATGATGCCGTATATGAGCGAATCCATGTATTCGACTTCGCGGCGGGCGCGGCGATTTGCGGACGTGGGCCAACTTTCGGGGACACGCCAGGGAGTGCGAGCGCGGCGTAGATAGTGGCGCATCAAAAAGGTCATGGCCTTTCCGATGGACTCGGAATCGCCGGCAAGGCTGGTGCCAAAGAGCGTGCGCACCGCAACTTCGAGCGTAAGCTTCATCATTTCCTCGGCGATGTTTCGGGTTTCGCCTGAGCGCCAATGGCGGGTCTGTTCGAGGGCACATTCCACCATTACCGGAGAATATTCGTTGGTGCGCGAGCGATGAAAGGCGGGTTGGGCGAGGCGGCGCTGACGGCGCCAAAAATCACCTTCGCTGATCAGCAGGCCCTGGCCAAGCAACGGGCCGACAACGAGTTTCGTCAGCGTGCTTTTGTGCAGTTTGGCGTGATCGAGGATGAGGAGTTGCTGGATGTAGTCGGGGCGATTGACGAGAACCCGGCTCATGCGCATAACCGGCATGCTGACGATGTCGCCGTACTCGCGAGCGAGACGCTGCAATGTGCCGAGGGGATCGCTGCGGACTTCGAACGCGAGACCGAGGATGGGCAGGCCTTTGGGGCCCGGCGGCGCGTGGGTTCCGTTATTCGTCATTTTGGCAAGGTCAAGTTCATCTTACCCACGCATAATACGCAACGTAAAACCAACTGAAGATGCCGTGGACGATCATCCAAAGGATTGAGTGCTGAACGCTCCAGGACAATGTTATGGCGAGCATGCTGCCAAATCCCCAGACGCCGACACCAGCCGAGCGCCCGTTGCCACCGTTGCTCATTGGGGTTCTCCTTGCGCGCGAAATCGCGTGCAGCCAGTTTAACCTGAGGAGCGAGAATGTCGCGCAAGGAAAGGTGCCAGAGAAAATCGTTTCCCGGGATTACACAGAAAGACTGTGAGGAGCCAAAGAGGCGTCGGCCAAAGTTCAGATTGTTTTGGAAGTACGGCGGGGCTGGGGTGCGCCGCTTAATTCACTATCAACTTAAACGTGGCGGAGTGGCTGAGGCTGCCTGAAGAACCGGTCACCGTGATCGTGTAGGTCCCCGCTGGAGTACCCCCTGTTGGTGGCGGGGGCGGCGGGGGCGAGCCATTGGAGCTACCGCCACCACAGGACGCGCAAACCGCTACGAGAACCAGGACGGCTGCCGCGGTGAGCAACCGCCTGGAACGTTCCGTTCGTTTCAACTTGTGCAAGATCAGAAGAACGAGCAGCCACGCGATGAATATCGGAAGAACTTGCCTGGGAAGCGGCGGCGGAACAAAGCGCGGTTTGCCGATTGGCAGAGTGCTCGAACGCATGTTTGTCATCACGGAGACAGTTGTGGTGGCGACGTTTAAGCCGTCCATGGGAGAGGAAGCCGGCGAGACAGAACACGTGGAGGCCATCGGGGCGCCCGTGCATGTCCACGTTATCGTTTGATTGAAACCGCCAGTGGGAGCTGCGGAGACGGAGAAATTTGCGGCTTGTCCGGCCGTGATGGTCGCGCCGGAGGGTGCGGTGGCAATGCCGTAGTCTGGCGAGTTGCTTCCTACCGGCAAAGCTGTAAGGGCCATCAGCAAATCCAAGCGGCCGTTGCCCATGTCGGCGCCGACAAATTGGGCGTGAGCGATTGCGGCGGAGGCCAGGGACTGGTTGATGTCGGTCCTGAGCGCGCGCAAAAGAGCCGCGCCGCCGGAGACAAAGGGTGCGCTAAACGAAGTTCCCCATCCCGCGGCGTATGTGCTGAAGGGATAGGTGGTGACGATGGCTTCGCCGGGCGCGGCGACCCAGACGATTGCGTTTCCGAAATTTGAAAATGTGGAACGCGTATCCAAGTCGCTGGTGGAGGCGACGCCCATCACATCGGACTGAAGGGCGGCAGGGTAAACCGTTTCCATTGCACCGTCATTGCCTGCGGAGGAGGCGCAGATGATGTTGAGCTTGTTTGCGTAGTCGAGCGCGTTGGACAGTTCCTGGGAGGCCGTTTTGAGATCAAAACTCATGTTGATCACGTTTGCGTTGTTCTGGGCGGCGTAATAGATGGCACGGAGAATGTCGGAGAGATTGCCGGTGCCGTTGGATTGAAAAGCTTTCAGGGGCAGGAGCTGCGCATTCGGGGCGACGAGATGGATCACTCCCATCACCATCGTGCCATGGCCGAACGCGGCGTATTGCACATTACCGTCGAGGACTGCGGCGGTGGACTGGTCGAGAACCGCAGCCGTGGATTGATTTACTGTGGCGGGCTGGCAACTGGGACACGGCGTGGGCGCGGTTGAAGTGAAATCCGTCATCTCCGAGCCACCGGGCTGGTTGCGCGTGAAGTCGTAACCGGCCAGGAGAACGCTTTTCAATGCGGGATGATTGGGGTCCACGCCGGTGTCAATGTCGGCGACAATGCCCTTGCCTGACACGTGGAACGTGTTTTGCGCGTCCTGAACGTGGACGATGCCTGACGCGGGCTGGTTGGCGTAGCCGTTCCAGACTGTCGTACCAAAATAACTTACGGCGGTGCTGTCCGTCAGGGCGGCGGGCGGGGTGGTCACCGTGTTGAGGCCACCAACCAAATTAATTACCTGGTCCAGCTCGGCATTCACGATGCCAGGCGTGTTGCGCAAAAGAGTTAGAAAAGTCGTCGGGTCGATTAAGGCTGGTGTGGTCAGCAGGAAGACCTGATTCAACGTTCCATCTATGGCGCCCACTACTGTGCAAGTCTGCAACAAACAGAGTTGCGTCAAAGCGCTGCTGCCCAGCGTGGAACGGACAATGTAGCGGTTATCGGCGCGAACTGGCGCGGCGGAGAGTAGCGTTAATAATACGGCCGCAAGCCACATAGGGCGTTTCATGGCTCGGTTGTTCCTCCTTTGCCTACCTGGCGTTTCACTCCAGTGATCGATAGGCCCACGTTCAATACCTGCTTGAAAATTGTTTTCCCCGATTTTTTACTCGAACCATCCGTGACTCCGAGCGTCGGGCGAATCTGATGTTCATTCCAAGAATCTGAAATCTTTCGAACTCAATCGTGCTCGATTGCAGCGAGGACAACAACGGGAACGCAGGTGAAGCCTGCGCACACAAGATCCAGCTTTTGGATAAGTAAAACGAAAACGGAGGGAAATCATAGACAGGAAAATACGTAAATCCCCCTAAGGTAAATACCTGAAGCCAAGCATCGCTGGGGGAGCCTGGGCCGCGCCGCTACAAGGCAGAAGAAACGGGAGTGCCCGCGGCGGCAAAGACAGTGGACATTTCGGCATGGGCGAAGGAGAGGAAGGTGCGGACGACAGCGGGGTCAAACTGAGTGCCGCTGGCTTCGTTGAGGCGGCGCACGGCTTCCGCGTAGGGCAAACCCTTTCGATAGGGCCGCGAAGAAACCATGGCGTCAAAGGCATCAATCACGCAGACGATTCGGGAGACTACCGGTATTTCGGTGTTCTTCAGGCCTGCGGGATAGCCTTTGCCATCGAACGATTCGTGATGATGGAGAATATCGAGAGCCGCGCGCTCGAAGCCGGGGAGCATGCGCAGAACAGCCCATCCATATTCGGAGTGTTTTTTCATCAGGGTGTATTCGTCCGCATCGAGGCGATCGGGTTTGCGGAGAATGGCATCGGGGATGCCCACTTTGCCGATGTCGTGGAGAAGAGCAGCCACTTCGAGATTCTGAAGCTCGGATTCCTCCAGGCCGAGTTCCTGGCCGACGCGCATGCCCCATTCCGCCAGGCGAGTGCTGTGCACTCCTGTGTTGAGGTCTTTAAGATCGAGAAGTTGATTGAAAGCGCAGATGACTGAATTGCGGAGCGCGGCAGACTGTTCTTCCAGTTGCTTGATGCGGAGAGACTCGAGCGCTCCGTTTACCGGGGTTCCTTCCGAGGGCGTTGGTATCTGGTGGTTCGACATTGGAGCTACCTGCAAAACAAGAGACACGTGCCGGAGCCGGATGAGGAGCCCGAGCTATTCACCCAGGCAGAAACTGCCTGGTAAATGTCGAGGCGGCCGTGATTCAGGTCCGGGGTGAGCTGGATAGCGTGGGAAAGCGCGCTGGCAGCCTGATTCTGATTCAGGGATGACCTGGCGCTGAGCATCAGGGCCGCGGTGCCGGCGACGAGCGGCGAGCTGAAAGAGGTACCCGAAGCGCTGGCATAGGTTCCGCCGGGGAAGGTGCTTACGACATTTTCACCCGGGGCAGCGATCAGAACGTCAACCGAGCCGTAGTTGGAGAAGGAAGAGCGGCTGTCCCAGTTCGTTGTGGATGCGATGCCGACCACGTAGTTGTTCAAAGCAGCGGGATAAACAGGTGCGCTGGTGCTTTCATTCCCGGCGGCTGCCACAAGAACGACGCCAGCTTTATTGGCGTAAAAGACGGCTTGGGTGAGCGACGGAGAATTGGAAGTGAGGTCGAAGCTCATGTTCACGACGTTGGCGTGATGCTGTACCGCGTAGTAGAGGGCCGCAACGATGTTGGAAAGATAGCCGGTGCCGTTGGAAGAAAAGGCCTTGAGAGGAAGAATCTGGGCCTTGGGAGCGACAAGATGGACGAGGCCGGAGGTCATCGTGCCGTGGCCGAAGGCTGTGTAGTCCGGGCCATCGAGCACGGCCGCGGTGGACTGGTCGAGAACGGCTGCCGTGGACTGCTGCACGTAGCCTGGCTGCTGATCCTGGGAGTTGGTGTCAATATAGCCGTTTTGCAATTCGCTAACGTCCAGCCATTCGGAAGCGCCAGGCTGGTTGCGCGTAAAGTCGTAGCCGGGAAGCAGAACCGCTTGGAGGACGGGGTGATTGACGTCCACACCGGTATCAATGACGGCGACGACGCCGGTGCCGCTAATGCGAAAACCGTTTTGCGCATCCTGAAGGCGGACGATCTGGCCGGCAGGCTGAGCGGCGTAGCCATGCCAAACGACCGCACCGTAGTAATTCACCGGGGCAGTATCGTAGAGGCCTGAAGGAATACTCGGGAGAGGTGCTTGGGGGATGGGAAGTATGCGGTCAGCCTCAACGCTGACAATTCCGAGCAAGGATTCAACGAGAGTGAGTGTGCCGTTCACAAGGTTAGCCAGGAGATTGTTCGTGGTGGTCACCAGAAAGTTCTGCCCGACGGGGCCGTCTAAGCCACCCTGCACCTGACAATGGAGGAGATTGCAAAGATTGAGGACGGAGGACAGGCCGCCTGTGGTGCGAACGATATACCGATTCTGAGCCGTGGCAGGCTTGGGAACGATGAGCGTGAGGACAAGGAACGTGACGACGAGGGTGAATCGTTTCATAGTTGAAACCCCTAAGGGGTTCTCCCACAAGTGAGTTACTCGCTGATTAACGCGAAACGTTTCCCTAGAAGTTTCTAGGGGAGGACATTTCGAGCCAATGGTACGAGCATGTCTTTTCGACTAAACAAACTTCCCAGCGGGCTTGGTACTTTCGTACCAAGGTGGGGACACCGGGAAATTTTTTGAAATGGCCGCGTTTCATACCTTTTCCTCCGGCAGGCGGCCCAGCGCTTCCCGGAGCGAGATCACAATCGGCTCGCCGGAAGGTGTGGCAAAAGTCAGCTGCAGGTCTCCGCTACTCTTGACTTCACCACTGAACTCTCCGAATTCGTTGGCAACCGTGTGCACCACGTCTCCGTGCATATTGGAAACGAGTACGCGGGTGCCGGCGGCGATAATCCTCGGATTGTTCAAATTCAGAAGCTGGCCCGTCACGACAATCCGGTTTCCACTGGGTTTCATCTCAAGTTGCACGTCGATCTGATAAGGGTCAGCTCGGTAGAGCATCTGGCGTGTGCCAGTGCCGGCTGAGCGGACTCCTTCCAGGATAGGCTGCAGGAAGCTGTCGAAGAGGACTTTGACCCTGCTGTCTGCTCCCTTTTTCCGAGAAGCGAGGGCAACACCAGCGAATGCCGCTTTGGCAATCCTGACGGCGCTTTCCGGAGGCTGGTAATTCCCTTCCACGGCCGCTGACGCCCGAACTCGCCGCCAGAGCAAGACGGTTTTCTGACAGGACTTGCAGCCAAGATTCAGGTGCTGCTCCATCCGTTCCTTCTCGTCGCTGGCGACGGCCTGATTCGCAAAGTCGATCCATTTCTCAACGCTGAAGTGTTCCATCATTCCCCCAGAATCCTCTCGGCTCCCCATGCACTCCCCAGTGAACGGGATGAATCTATTACCCTCGTTGGATAAGGGGAGAGAGGTTGGACAAAAATATACGGAATTCTTGATTGGTTAAGCCTTTTGGGATCAGTGAGTTTCCCGACAAGGACGAAGGGGGCCCAGAAATACGGGTGAGGATTTTGGCGGCGGAGCTGTTGCATGGCGTGTTGAAGAGCGGTGGGCATATCGCCTGTGCGCAGGTATTCACGGTAGAAGAGTTGCATCAATTCGGAGGTGCTTTGATCGTGGACGTCCCACAGTGACAGGAGGAGCGTGGAAGCACCGGCATAGAAAAGGCCGCGTTGGAGTCCGAGCAACTCGTCACCGGCAGCGACGAAGCTCATGCCCGTGGCGCAGCCGCTGAGAGCCACCAGGTTGGCGTTCAATCTCATCTGGTATAGGTCGAACAGATTCAGGTAGCCATCGCCGAGACGGATTCCGGAAAACATCGGGTTGTCCTGGCGGTAGACGCCGTGGGTGGCGATATGGAGCAAGCCGGTGCGCGGGCCTTTTTCTCGAAGTAAGGAGGAGGTGGCCTCGCTCCCGACGCGAAGCGTAGGCTGCGGCAATAACGCCGAAACGGATTGGGCTTCCTCCAAGATTTGCGGGGCGCGTTCATCAGGGATTCCCAAAATGAGAGAGCTGGTGTTGGCGCTGGCGGGCTTCTCCTGACAGGCGAAGAAGACTGACGCGCTGGGAGCGTAGGAAATCGTGAAAGAGTCGCAGAGATGCTCTTCGCCGTTTTTCAAAGCGTGGAATGGCAAGAAATGGAGAAGGCCGTGGGGAACGATAATCAGGCTCTTGCCCAGGCAGTACTGGCGAAGCGGCGCGATCAGCTCGTCGTAGAGAGATTCCAAGTGGCTTTGCGTGGCTCGCAGGAGAGGATCTTCAAACCGGCGGACATATTCGCTGCCCATGCGGAACTTGGACAGCTGAAAGCGCAGCAGTTGGAGAATATGCGTCACCCGAGGAAGCACGGTCACGGGGAGAATGCGGATTTCCTCGCGCGTAATAACGGCAGCGATGAGGCGGTCGCCCGCGGAGAAATACTCGATCAGGGTTGCGTCCGGCGGGAGCGCGGATTGCAGCTTTTCGACGGAAAGATCAGAGGGAGTTTCCAGCGTGGTGTTTTCGCGCTCACGCGCCGGTAGTTCACGCAGGGTTCGCAGCAGTTCTTTTTCGTGGCTTTGCGCTTTTTTCTGGAGGGTATCGAGGCGCTCGCCGGAGTTTTCCTCGGCGCTAAGCTGCTCGAGGTCGATACGGTGGTAATACCAATTGAGCTCTTCGCGCAGGTCCCTGATCCTGCGAACGAGGTCGCTCTGACCAATCTCACCAAGCGGGAGGCTTTGCCCGCTTTGGAAGATCATTTCGATCATGCTGCGTGATTTCGCGGCTTCCATCCAGGCTAGCGCTTCTTCAGGGGAGGCGTCCGAGCCATCGCCGGAAATGAAGAGATCCACCAGCGCTTCATAAACCTGCATCCTGTTTTTGAGGAAGGAGATTTTCAGTTCCTCGCCGTGCAGGCGGCTGCGCATGGTTTCGAGAGACTGCTTTGCTTCGAGGAAGGCGCGGAGAGCGGCGGGGCGATCATTGCGGGCTTGAGCGAGCTGGCCCTGGAGCAGATGAGCCTGATAGGCAAGAACCGGTGTCTGAAGGCGAGCGATCCGCGCGAGAGATTCGTCGGTTTCTTTTTGCGCTTCGGCCGGATCGCCTACCTGCAGAGCGATTCGGGCGAGCAAAAGATGCGCGAGGACTGCCTTTCCGGGAAGCGCCGATTGATCGAAGAAAGCTGCGGCCGCGGTGCATAAGCGCCGCGATTCGAAGTAGCGCCCTTCATGGAAGAGCAGCAAGCCCTGGTAGAGGTCAATCAGCCAGGGCCAGACGAGATTTTTCTCTCGGCCGAACATTTCACGCGCTTTTGTGAAGCGATCGAGCGCCTGGACGGTTTTGCCCTGCTGGGCGAAGGCCGTCGCTTCATTCGCGAGTGTTTTGGCCGCTTCGTAGCCCATGCCGAGCTTTTCGAAACGCAGGAAGCCTTCGTGCGCCATCTCGCGAGCTTCTTCACTGAGGTTCAGCTCCAGATAAATATCGGAGAGATCCAGATGACAGAGCGCAAAGTGGTAGGCATCGCCGGTGGCTTCGCATGCGCGGCGGGCGGCGTAGAGCGCTTCGATCGCGTGACTGTATTCACCGCGAAGATAGTAGAGATAGGCGATGTTGTAGTCGGCTTGAGCCACAAGGAGCGGCATGTTGTGTTCGTGGCAGAAGGCGCGCGCCCGCTGATAGGTGGCGAGGGCGCGGGGAAAATCATTGAGGCTGATGAGGCAGACGGCCATGTTGCTGAGGACGACGGCGATGCCCTCGGCGTCTTTGTAGGGCATCAAGTTGCGGTAGGCATGTTCATAACTGGCAATGGATTCTTCGAAGCGATCCTGGCGATGATAAATATTGCCGACGTTTATTTCGAGCCGGGCGAGACGCCAGGGATCGTCGAGCTGCGAAAAGATTTCGCGCGCGCGCTCGACGGCCTGAAAAGCCTGGTCGTATTCGCCCACGAGGATCATGGGTTGAATGGAACTGCTTAGCGTCCGGGCCATTTCCTTCCAATCACGCAGGGACTCATAAAGTTGGATTGCCTGCTGGTGATGCTCGATTGCGGCGCGGTAATCGCCGGTGGAATAGAGGGCGTTGGCCATTGCCCGCAAGGCCAACGGCTGGGCTTCCTTGCGGCGCAGGCGTTTGGCGATGAGCATCGCAGCTTCGGCCAAGTGAAGCGCTTCTTTCGTGCTTACGCGGACTCGCTGGACGACGAGTTGGGCGAGTTGTTCGATCGTAGACTGGCTGATTAGCTTCGGGTGTTTTGCGAGAAAGTTGCGGCGAGCGATGTCGGTTGAGAGCTGCCCCATTCCGGCGATCAGCGAGTCACCTGTTTTTTTTGTGCGCGTAGCAAGCATCAGTAAAAACCAAGTTCTTCTAGCCGGCGCCGGAGCCGCTCTATGCATTTCTGCCGGGTGAAGCCGATGGAACCCAGCGCCAGACCGAGTTCCGCAGCCACCTCCGCATAAGGGCGCGAGGGAGATTCGAAAAACAGCATTTCCACCAGACGGCGGCATTGCGGTGTGAGGACCGCAATCGCCTCGCGGAGCATTTGCTCTTCCTGCGTTTGTTGAACGAGGCTTTCTGCGATGGGCGGGACTTCCGGCTCCGGCGAATTCTCTTCACTATCGCGACTCACCACCCGCTTACTCAACCGCTTTACGCGGTAGCACTCGTGATGAGCGACCTGCATGAGCCACTTGGGTAACGCTCGAGGCTCGCGCAATTCCGGCAGGCGCACCAGCAGCTCCACACACGTGGATTGAAACACATCGGCAGCTTCCTGCGGAGGCAGGTTGTACTTTATGGGAATGGAATAGATGAGCGCTTTGTATTTATCAATGAGCTGGGCCCAAGCAGCTTCGTCGCCAGAAAGACACTCTTTCACAAGGCGCGTGTCGTTCCACTTGGCTTCCGGCTTGGCTGATGCTTTGGTCCTCGCCGGACTCATTG
>WNFR01016938.1_pt1 | contig 11383 bp, 13 predicted proteins | sample 5400221 | NCBI WGS metagenome assembly WNFR01 (sample SAMN13153357, study PRJNA577476) | soil metagenome | isolation source: 40 cm soil under Madrone tree | place: USA:California | collected 2016-06-14 | reverse complement strand
TTCCGTCTCGAGCAGGAACTTGTGCAGCCGTTCGAAATCCTCCTGCACCATGATGTGGTCGGAGATAACCCGCGGTGCGTACACGCGCTTTGGTTTTGACGGGCTCACTTTTTCAGCGCCGCTGTTCGTGCTCTTTGACCTTCGCCAGCTCAGCTCATGTATTCTCGTGTCCAAAGAAACCACCTTAGGTGCCGCTCAGTTCCAGCACCGTCCCACGGCGCTTCGCGGACTCTTCTGGTCGATCCGGCGGTCCCTGCTCTTGCCGAGTCCGTTTCGCGCCTCTCGCAGGCGGCGGCCGGCCCTGAACCATGCTCGAATCTCTGATCACCATCGACGCAACCGATCTGATGTTCACCGCGTCGATGGCCGCCATGATCGCGGTAGCACTCTTGGCACTCACCGTGGCCTGTTGGCCAATTGCTGACCGCTGACAACATGGGCGTGCGCGCGGGGCGGCAGGATGGGGCCGCCCCTTTCGTTTCCCAAACCAGGTCATTGCTGCTCGACACAACAGGAGCGGCTGCGCGGCCTAGAGACGGAGCGCGTTTCAATCAAACCGGATGGGCGACGTGGCACCCTTGGTAAGGGCCGCGACGCGCACGATACCGACCGTCACGGCGGTAAGCGTCGATCCTGTCCAATCCGGTCTGGTGGCGAGCCTCGCTCGTCCCAACGGCAACATCACGGGCGTCATACACAGTGTGCGGTCGCGAGACGCATTACGCCGCGCGGCCTCGCCGTGCTGTTCTGAGCTCACGATCAACTTCGTCGAGCAGCTTTGCCAGCAAAGTCGCGTCTGCGACCTGCACATCTGCGGTGATCGCCTCTTCCTCGTCGACGTCGGCAGCGAACGGCTCCTCGTCGTCGAGCGGCGTTTCGAACCCTGCGCTGGGGTCGCGGCCATCGTGGAGCGCTTTCCAGACACGTCTAATGCGTGTCCATAGCGCGTGCTCGACGCGTGGTGTAGTGCGCCCCTCGGGCTTGACGAGCGCCACACGCTCGAACGCCCTGAACGCGGTGTGGAATGCCCAACTGGTGGGATCGTCCCTGTCAAATGGCTTGCGTTCAGCAATCACCGCCTCGATGATTTCACGCTTGGTCCAGGGAAACTCCATTTTCGCCCGCGCCTCTGGAGTACATCATGCGTACATTTCCCGCCGCTTCGTGCTACCCCACGCGACCTGACTGAAGGTTTACGTTTAAATCAGCAACCCGGGCCAGCAAGGCACGAATCACTTAAGCTCATTGTAGCGAGCCAGTGTCTTCGATGGCACCATCTGGGCCTCCGGCGACCTGTGGCTGCATGAAATCAAGCACGATGGCTTCCGGGTTATCGCACGCAAGGATGGCGACCGCGTGCGGCTCTACAGCCGCCCATGGCGACCGCGTGCGGCTCTACAGCCGCCCCGGCAATGACATGACTCGCCGCTTCCCGCTGATTGCCGAGGCGCTGACGGGCCTGCGTTCACGGTCGTGCATCATCGATGGGGAAGCCGTCGCGTGCGATGACAACGGCGTCGCGTCTTTCGACCGCATTCGCTACCGCCAGCATGACGGGGACGTGTTCCTATACGCCTTCGACCTAATCGAATTGAATGGCGACGACCTGCGGCGCGATCCGCTGCAGGTCCGCAAGGCGACGCTTCGAAGTATCCTGGCCAAGGCCGGTCTTGGCGTGCGGTTCAATGAGCACCTGGAAGGCGACGGCCCGACCATCTTCGCACATGCCTGCAAGATGCGGCTCGAAGGCATCGTGTCGAAGCGGAGAGACTCGGCCTACCGCTCCGGCCGATCGCCGGATTGGCTCAAGATGAAGAACCCGGCGCACGCGGCGGTGAAGCGGGAGGCCGAAGAGGATTGGAGCAAGTAATCTCTTTTTGACTGGCTGGACTTAGTTTTTGGAGAGCGAGACCTCCCATGCCCTACGATGACCGCTACGTGGCCTACATGGACATTCTCGGATTCAGGTCCCTTGTTCAACGCATTCCTAGTGAGCCAGGGCTGTATGACGAAGCTGTGGGGGCTTTCAATCAATTGGAGACAAGACTTCCCGTTGATTTGGCGCCAGAGAAATGTGACTTTCGACAGCAGATAATTTCAGATGGCATTGTAATGTCATCAGACAACACAAGCGCGGGGTTGGAGTTTCTTGTGTTTGCGATCGAACAATTGAGTATAGCTCTTTTAACTCTTGGTATGTTTACTCGTGGGGGATTGGCAAAGGGCAAGCTTCATCATGATGATAAGGTTATTTTTGGAGAGGGATTTTTAGAAGCTTACTTTCTGGAATCAGAAATTGCAAAGTATCCGAGGATTATAGTGGGCAGGACTGTTTACGACGACATGAGTGACTTTTCAACCTCGGGCGATGTAGTATTACAACCCCATATCCGCCACGCTGATGACGGGCCTGCTTTTGTGCACGTCCTTCATTCATTGGCTAATCCGCCGACGGAAAGCTGTTCTATTGGGGAGTCTAAAGTCGAAGAGGAAATCAGGCGTCATCTGCAAGTGAACATTTTTGCTGAGATGCACGTTCCACGACACTTTGAAAAGGTGCGCTGGTTTGCCAATTATTGGAACAGCGTAGCTGCGGAGCAGACGCCTCCATTGTTGGGTCAGGTACAGCTCCCGCCATCGAAAATGCCATACGGCTAAGGGTCGATGAGCGCTGCGCCTTGGAGTTGACCCACGATGTATCCGAACTTTGTCTTGCTCGATAGCGCGCAACCCGAGATCGCGAGCATGGTCTCCGCCATGCTGCAAGCGCGCGAAGCGGTAGCCCACCGCTCGTGGGCGCACCCGCAAGAACCAACCAGCGAAGAATGGTGGGCCGACGTGCTTGCGGATCGGCGCGCTCGCACGCGTGAGCGGCGCACCGATTTCGCCGTCAAGCAAGCGTTCTATCGGCTCGCCGACGAAAAGCGCGAGACCATCCTCGTCGCGTGCAGCAAGTGTGATTGGCGGGCTGCGTTTTCGCGCGACGACCTCATCGCCTCACATGGTGCGGACTACGCGATGCCCAACCTACTCAACCATCTCGCCGCACCGAGTTGCAGCAGGCTCGGCTCTCAATGGGATCCGCGCCGCTTACTCGATCACCTCGTCGGCGATCAGCAGAAAATCACGAGTAATCGTCAGGCCCAATGTTCTGGCCGTTTTCAGATTGATGGCTAGCTCGAATTTAGTCGGTTGCTGCACGGGCAAATCCGCTGGTTTCGCCCCTTTGAGAATTTTGTCCACATACACTGCCGTCTGCCGCGCCAAGTCGGGCAGATTGGCGCCATAGGACATAAGCCCCCCTGCCTCCACTCCCTCCCTCGCTGCGTATATCGCAGGCAATTTTTTGTCGGCTGCGATGTTTGCGATGCGACCGTACTCGGCGAACAATATCGGGCTGGGGAACACACTCAGTGCATCAGCGCGCTCTCTCGTCATTATAGAGAATGCGCCTGCGATATCGTCGGGGCTAGCTGCGGGGACAAATTGAAGCTGCATACCCAGTATCTCGGCCGCATGCTCGGCTTCCTTGAGCATGCCAGCCATCGTGCGATCGCCATATGCGCGTGGATGCCAGAGGACGGCCACGCGAGAGTGTTGCGGCACGACCTCGCTGAGCAATTGTAGGCGCTTGGCGACTAGCTCCGGGCCAAGAAAGGTTGTTCCGGTAACATTCCCGCCCGGCCGGGCAAGGCTGGCGACCAGCTCGTCCTCGACAGGGTCGGCCATGCCTACCACAACGATGGGAATAACGCTGGTTGCCTGTTTGACTGGGCGCGCGGCCGTCGTACTCAATGCGACAATAATATCAACTTGACGTTTCACCAGTTCAGCAGCGACCTCGCGGAGTCGATCGGCATTCGATTCTCCAAACCTGCGCTCAATGGCGATGTTCTGTCCTTCTGTGTAACCAAGCTCGCGTAGCCCTGTCACGAGAGAGTTGAGCGTTGGGCGGCTTGCATCGGAACCCTCAGAGCGGCCGGGGGCGAGGACGCCTATCCGAGGTATTCTTGTTCCATGCTGCGCGTGCGCCGCGAGCGGCCACGCCGCCGCTGCGCCGCCGAGCAGTGTGATGAACTCGCGTCGCCTCATGGGCTGCCCTCCTCAGACTGGAGGCCGCCACATTACCACACCGCTACGCGTGCGAAAACTCCAGCGGTCGCGCCACACGTAGAAATATCTCTGAGCAATTGCATCTGTGGGAGTCAAATCATACTGCACAAGCGACGTTCGATGCCTTGCCGGAGAATTGTGTTTTCTACATTTCGCGGATGTATGAGTTTTTACACAGGCTCGGTCCAGACTCGGCCGTCCAGCGCCATCGACGCCATGTCTCCTTTACCCCCGATAGCTGCCGTGATGCCGCAGCGTCGCGAACGGCAGAAACGTGCCAAAAGCTGCCGTGAGCAGATGCAGCATTGTGTGCACAGAAAGCCCTTTACTCGATCACCTCGTCGGCGCGGGCGAGCAGCATCGACGGAATTTCGAGGCCGAGCGCCCTGGCGGTCGGAAGATTGATGACGAGCTCGAACCTGGTCGATTGCATGACCGGCAACTCGGCCGGCTTGGCGCCCTTGAGGATGCGGCCGGTGTAGATTCCGAGCTGCCGATTCACCTCCGTCAGGCTCGTTCCGTAGCTCATCAGGCCGCCCGCTTCCGCAAACGGTCGATTAAAGTAGACGGCGGGAAGCGCATGGCGCGTCGCCAAGGTGGCGAGCTGGAGCCGCCGGGTGAAGAAGAGCGAATCGGCACCGACCAGGAGCGCATCGGCTTTGTTGCGGACAAGCGTCGCGAAGGCAGTATCGATCTCGTGGCTGTCGCTCGCCTGAACGACGTCGATCTGAACCCCGATGGCGGACGCCGCCGCCGTCACGTCTTTGGTCACGCCTTCGACATTCGCATTGGTCGGATTGACCAGCAGCCCGATGCGCGCGGCTGCGGGGAGAAGCTCGCGCAACAGACCCAGTTGCTTTGCGCCCAGCTCGGCTTGGAAGAAGTTCACGCCAGTCGCATTGCCGCCCGGCCGAGCAAGACTGTCGACAAGACCGAGCTTGACCGGATCCCCGGCGACGCTGAACACGATCGGAATCGTCCCGGTTGCAGCCTTTGCCACGACTGCAGCAGGGATGGGGATCGCCACGATCACCGCAACCTGCCTGCGCACCAGCTCCTCCGCCAGCGCCGGCAGTCGATCGTATTGCCCCTCGGCAAAGCGGTATTCGATCGCCACGTTGCGCCCCTCCATGTAGCCGGCTTCGGCCAGACCCTGGCGAAATACCGCAATCGTGTCCGTAGCCGGCCCAGGCGCACCCGAATTGAGAAACCCGATCACCGGCATGGCCGGCTGTTGCGCGCGTGCGACGAGCGGCCGCGCGGCTGCTGAGCCCGCAATCACTGTGATGAAATCGCGCCGTCTCATGCTGCCCTTCCCGGCGCCTTTTGACCACGCCAAACGCATTCTGAAAGATACCACACCGGTCAGGGGTTGTATGGGAAAGCTGGGTCAAACTCGGTCGTGCCGGTGATGTCCGCCGCACGACCGCTCTCCCCCCGAAAGCGGAAGTCCATCCGCGATCTTGCTATGTCGCATTCGTGCCAGAAGCGGCTGTGAGCAACCGCGGCAAAACAGTCGCCTTATTCGATCACCTCGTCGGCGCGCAAGAGGATCGAGGTCGGCAGCTCGATGCCGATCTCCTTGGCGGTTCGCAGATTGACGACCAGCTCAAATTTCGTGGGCTGCTCGACCGGCAGGTCGGCAGGTTTCGCTCCCTTGAATATCTTGTCGACGTAGGCCGCGGCCCGCCGCCACAAGTCGATTTGATTGGGGCCGTAGCTCATCAGCCCCCCGGCCTCGGTCATGGGCCTGAATTCGGCCATCAACGGCAGACGTTGCTGCCTGGCAAATTCGACGATGCGCGCGCGCTGGGATTGAATCAGCGGGTCATCCATCGTGACGACGGCCTGAGCGTCCGCTTGCTTGGCAGTTCGGAAGCCTGCATCGAACTCACCGGCATTTCGCATCGGAATTGACTGCACCACGATCCCCAATGCCGGAGCTGACAGCTCCATTTCCCTCAGTTGCAAGCGATGACCAGAAGCATTCCCGTTCCAAAGCACGGCGATGCGAACAAGATTTGAGGAAAATTCCTTGAGCAGCTGGAGTCGCTTGGCGCTCTGTTCGGTTGCGACCAGCGTCAATCCGGTCACATTGCCTCCCGGCCGTGCCAGGCTGGCGACGTAACCCGCGCCCAGCGCGTCGCCGACCGTTGCCATCACGATGGGAATGACGCTGGTCGCCTTGCGGGCGGCCTCGACGGGTTGCGCCGCGTTCGTGACGATCACGTCGACGTTTGCCTGAGCCAGTTCAGCAGCGAGTACCGGCAGACGGTCGGGCTTGTTGTCTGCAAAACGGAATTCGAAGGCGAGGTTTCGTCCCTCGCTCCAACCCAGTTCCTGCAAGCCCTGTTTGAATGCGGCAAGACGGCGCTGCCATTCCGCATCGCTCTCGGCGAGCCCTTGCAATATCCCGATGCGGCGTACTCGGTCGGTCTGCTGCGCGCGCGCCGCGAGCGGCCAGCCGACCGCCGCGCCGCCGAGCAGTGTGACGAAGTCGCGCCGCCTCAAGTTGACCATGAGGCTTACTCCTCCCGCTTGTCCCAGCCTACCACGGAGGGGGTGACAGGTCCCTTGGGGCACGCCTTAAATGTTCTGAATCAAGCCGTTGGGGGCCGCCGGCTCGACTCGATTGTGTCCGAGGCAGCGCACCATTGGCGGTGTCAGCAAGGCTTTCCGAGCGCCCGCCGTCCCGCCTCGGTGATCCGCACGCGGGTCGCCTCGATCGGCCGGCTGCCGGCGCGCATGCGGTCCACTTGCGCCGTCGCGAGCCCCGCATCGATAAGCTCGACCATCAGCGCTTCGGCGGGGCTTCTTTCTCTTGGTCCCACGCCTTGAAACAGAGCTTCATCTTCGGGGTGCTCACTTACCTGCGGCGCGCGGTCGCGCCTTAGGAGGAATAATTTGGCGCCGGGCTGAACGAAACCGCCGCTTCCGCATTTACGAGGTAGGAAGCAAGACCGCGCGGGGAAGGTTCTTTGGCGGAGAACCTGTCGCGATGCACCGTCCGGCCCATGTACCGCTCGATCGAGTGAGGTTCCCGCTAACGCTTGCGGGGGGTTTGCGGACTGCTTTCGCCGACGTTGTTTCGACCCCGCTCCCATTACGCCTGGCGGCGCTCATGCGCCAATTGAGTGCCGATCGCGACGAACAGGGGAGCAACAACCATGGGGCAAGCGCAACAAAAACGTCGAGCCGTATTGATCGTCGAGGACGACGCTGAACTCCGCCACCTGACGGCGGCGCTGTTCGAAGACGAAAAAGTGGACACCATCGAGTGTGAAAGCGCGGAAGCCGCGCTTGCGGTCATGCTGATCGGCGGGCGTGAGGTCGCCATGATCTTCGCGGACGTTCGGCTCCCCGGCGCCATGGGCGGAGTTGATCTCGCATGGGAGGTGAAGCTGCGCTGGCCGCTTCTTCCCATGATCCTCACCTCGGGGCATCCGCTCGAGCGCATCCGCGAACTCCCGCCCGGTGTTGCTTACGTGCCCAAGCCGTGGCAGCCGCTCAATGTTCTGATTGCCGCCGAACAGGCGCTAGCATTTGGGCGAGGCAACTGATATCCGCGTCGCCCTCGAACTGGCCTTGAGGGTTCCCGAGACCCACCTTTGAGCCTCGGAGTGCTCGGGCGGGGTTCTCGTTTTGGCGAATGATGGTCGCCCGCCGCACGCTCCCAGAAACATCTGCGATGGCCCAAGTGTTGACCAACCGGAGCCCTTCGGTTGTTGCGTTCCTTTACTGAAGGGTTCCCGAGGCCCCGTCAGGTCACATCAAACGCCTGGCGGGGTTCTCGTTTTGGCGAAAGCACGCGCACGATTCCACGAGGGCTGTCGGAACGCTCAGCTAGCTGAGCAGGCTCGCAACAGCGATCACAAGTCCAGTGATGAATGCGGCCATGCAACAAAATAGCAGAAGGTCACTCAGGAGAATAGGCATGCGCGCGCCTCCATCACTCCCTAATATTAGCTATAATTGAGTGAGTACGTAGCGGAACGCCCGCACGCCGGGCATCGAATCGCGAAAATCCGTTGGCCCTCCTCGAATGCGGGGGCTATGACAGTCATGGTGCCGCAGCTAGCGCACGGCGGCGGTGATGGCTGGAATAGCGGCGGTGATGGCTGGAATAGCAGTGACATGACGTTGGCTCCCTGAATTTCAGGCGGGAGCACAACCGCTCTCTGCCACCGACGCCTGGCGCGGGGCCGTTGCCGGTGATGATCGGATATAAGCATCATTACGCAGGATGTAAGTCGGCTACCCGTACAGCCTGGCCAAAATCGGCCACTTTGAAATTCAAATCCGGCCACTAGGGGTTAAACCCGGCCAGTACCCCCACCAATGGTACTGTCCTAATTCCGAGCCTGTTGTCCTAAGCAATCGGGCTTTAGGTGGCGTACTCGCTCCACAATCCGTGGGCGCGAAGGGTGATGTTCCCAGCGGGAACAATCGGCTCGTCCAAGTCAAACGCGAAGCCGTAAGTTTCGTCAGGAACAATTTTTCTCAAGTAGAAAATGAAGCCCGTCTGAGGATTATGAGTTGCGAGCGGATATGTGTAGCTGACGAGCCCGATCAGTTCCGGGAAGAAATGCTTTTTGGGTTTTATATCTTCAATGCTTTTTTCGATTTCAATTCTGCTTATAGGAAGCTCTATATCGGAAACGTGTGTTTGGCCCGGGAACAACAGCAAACCGCGCTCTTGAGCCGGAAGGCCCTTGAGCAAATCAGCAATCCTTTGTTGAACATGGATAGAGAGAGTGTGTACGGGGCTCAGCAAATGAAACCATTGAGTGAGCCGAACGCCCATGGCTGGCGAGTGCCCATTGTTCTTCAAGATAAATCGGATGGTAATACACGGATCGCCGTTAGAGCGATAAGTCAGGTCACTGATGATACTCACTTCGCAAGAAACCCATGGGCGCAGCGCCAAGAGAGAAGCGTCAGCCGATTTTTTGGCGGCCTCAGCGGCAATATTAGTGACGCGGAAGAGTCGATTAGTCGAAATCCACAAACGCCAAGTGAACGCGGCCAAAAGGCCGTTGAAAATAACGAGGAGCCAATCGGTCGGCTTATCCAGAAATGGGCCGTACCCTTCGGTGTCCTGTTCTCGTTTGTCTCTATCTTTTTGTGTACCGCTATTGATGACCGTCTTGGGAGGCTGGTTTTCCTTCTGTTCGGTCTTGGTTGGACTGCTGCGATAGTGTGGTGGGGGCTTCTGTGACGCCGACCACACCACAAAACCGAACCCACCAACAAGGCACGCAAACAGCGCCAGCCAAGTCGCCTTTTGCAGTCGGCCTAACATCCCGTAATCGCCGTTCCGAAGATGTCCGCATTCTCCCGATTGTTGTAGCGGAATTGAAACTCTAGGACTTTCCGGCGTGCTCGCGGAGCTGCGGCCAGCCCGCCGGATGCTATTCGCCGAATGGGCGTTACGGAATATTGGCGCAAGCGGATGGCCGCTAGTCGGCTTTGATATTGGCCGTCCGTATCACTTTGCCCCACTTCTCGGTTTCGTCGACGATAAACTTTCCAAATTCGGCGGGTGTCATCGGCATCGGCACGCCGCCGAGGTCGGCGAGGCGCGCCTTCATCTTCGGATCGGCCAAACCCTCATTGATTTGCTTGTTGAGCTTATCAACGATCTCCGAGGATGTGCTCTTAGGAGCGGCGATGCCGAACCACCCGCTCGCCTCGTAGCCCGGCACAAACTCACTGACGGTAGGCACCTCGGGTAGTGCCTCCGAACGCGCCGCTGTGGTCACTGCCAGCGCACGAAGTTTGCCGGCCCTGATGTGTTCGATCGACGATGCCATATTGGCGAAATAGACCTGCACCTGTCCGGCAAGCAGATCGGGAAGCGCGGTCCCACCGCCGCGATAGGGCACGTGAATTAAGTTGACGCCAGCCATTATCTTGAACAGCTCGCCGGCCAAATGTGGCGTGGATCCATTGCCGGCAGAGGCCATGTTGATCTTGCCCTGATTGGCCTTCGCATAAGCGATGAATTCGGGGACCGTTTTGGCCGGAAATGATGGATTTACCGCCATGACGTAGGTCGCGCGGTTGATGCCCGCGATCGGCGCAATGTCCTGGACCAAATTGAAATTGAGCTTGTCGTAGAGCGCGGCGTTGATCGCGTTCGCCGAACTCACCATGAGCAGCGTATAGCCGTCTGGGGATGCACGCACGACCGCTTCGGCGGCGATATTGCTGCCCGCCCCCGGACGGTTCTCGATGACGAATGACTGACCGAGCCGCTCCGATAGCCATTGACCGCTCATGCGCGCAAAGATGTCGGTGGCACCACCGGCGGCAAATCCGACAATGATGCGCACCGGCCGCGCCGGGTAGGCTTGCGCCCAAGCGAAGCGTGAGACGGCCGGCAGCGCGGCACCGCCTGCGGCCAGATGCAAGAATTTGCGGCGGGGAAGTTTCATTTTTGAACTCCCTCACATCATTCGATCACCTCGTCGGCGCGGGCGAGCAGCCTCGCCGGCACGTCGATGCCGAGCGCCAGGTCTTTAGTGCGCGTTGCGCTAATCATTTAATGTTCATCGCGACCGGGGAGAAGGCCCGTATGTCGCGCTTGGCGACCATATTTGCGGTTGTCGCCTGGTATTTTTTGAAGCGATCGGTGGCGAACTGCGCATCGACCGCTGCGGGGCTGTCCCAGACCTCAAACAGCAGGACGTGGTTCGGATCCTTTTGCGAGATCGCGATACTAAATTGGCGGCAGCCCAGCTCATTCACCGCCGCAGCGCCAAGCTCCTTGATCGCTGTCATGAACTTGTCGATCTCTGCGGGGACGATGTCGAACTCGACAACAAGAATGTGGGGGGTGCCTGGCTGCGCGGTCGCCTGCTCGCCTCGCATTGGCAACAGCCACGCTGCAACCCCAAGCGCGATCGCAAGGATAATGATTGGAACTGACTTGAACATTGGAGTCTCCTCCCTTCGCAGATGTTTGGTTCGTCAGCACGCCTGCTTCTTCCCACTTGGGGGAAGCTTAGACAGCTGGATAAGCAATACACTGATCTGGGGGCACAGGCGCACCGCCAAACGGTGTGATGAACTCGCGCCGCTTTGTATGACGCGAAAAGAGCATAGTGAGAGGCGACTGGGATTCGGTCATGACCGTTTTCCCGTCGCGAAGCCCGCAGCCGCTTTGGATCCTAATCCGCGAGTGAGCTTGGAGCTCCGGTCGCTTCTTCCATACCCGAACAGTTGCCTGGGCACGAGCCCGCATCAGCAAGGAAGGGTTGCGAAGATA
>WNFR01007121.1_pt1 | contig 11384 bp, 8 predicted proteins | sample 5400221 | NCBI WGS metagenome assembly WNFR01 (sample SAMN13153357, study PRJNA577476) | soil metagenome | isolation source: 40 cm soil under Madrone tree | place: USA:California | collected 2016-06-14 | reverse complement strand
GGCCGAGTCGCGCGAGCTGCGCGCGGTCGAGCCCTGGCCCGCGCTCGAGCGTGCCGAGCCGGCCGCCGTCGAGGAGGCGATCGATGCGCGGCCCGACGTCGCGGCGGCGCGCACGCGCGTCGAGGCGGCGGAGAAGCTGCGCGATCTCGCGCGCGCGCAGCGCACGCGCGACATCACGCTCGGCGCGCAGTACGAGCGCTTCCCCGGCAACGTGCCGTCGAACTCCGTGGGCTTCGGCGTCGCGGTGCCCCTCTTCACGTGCTACGACTTCGCGGGCGACATCCAGAAGGCGGAAGTCGACCGCTATGCCGCGCTCGACGCGCTGGCGCGGGTGCGGGCGGTCGCGCAGAGCGAGCTCGCGCGCGCGGCGGCCGACCTCAACGCCGCGGCCGAGCGTGTCGCGCGCTTCGACGGCTCGCTGCTCGGCGCGGCGAACCGCAGCGCCCAGGCTTCCGAGTTCGCCTTCAGCCGCGGCGCGATTTCGGTCCTCGAAGTGCTGGACGCGCGCCGCACGCTGCGCGCCGTGCGGCTCGAAGCGCTTGGTGCTCGCGCCGACTACGCCAAGGCGCTCGGCGCCTGGCGCGCAGCCCAGGCGAGCGTGCAGGCGCTCGAAGCGAAATGAAGCGCCTCGGGCTGATTCTGGTTCTGCTCGTCGCCGCGTGTGGCCAGAAGGAGAAGGACCCGGCGCCGCAATTCACGGTGGAGCAGCACAGCGTCGTCATCTTCCCGCCCGGCAGCCCGCAGCTCGGGTCAATTACCTCCGTGCCGATCGAGCCGCGCCGCGACATGGTGGTGCGCTTCAACGGGCGTTTCGTGTGGAACGAGGACCGCACGGTGCGTGTCTTTGCGCCCTTTGCCGGCCGGGTCAGCGCGATCGCCGTGCGGCCGGGCGACCGCGTGAAACCGGGACAGACGCTGGCGGTGATCGCCGCGCCGGAATTCGGCATGGCGCAGGCCGAGGCGCGCAGGGCCGAGCAGGACCACGCGCTCGCGCAGAAGAACCTCGCCCGCGTGCAGGAGCTCTTCAGCGCCGGCGTCGCGCCGGCGAAGGACCTGCAGGCGGCGCAGGCCGACGTCGCGCGCACGGCGGCGGAGCGCCAGCGCACGGCGGCCAAGCTCAAGCTCTACGGCTATACCGAGACGGTGGACCAGAGCCTCGCGTTGAAGAGTCCGATCGCCGGCGTCGTGGTGGAGCGCAATCTGAATCCCGGACAGGAGGTCCGCCCCGACAACCAGGGCGAGAGGGGCCTTTTCGTGGTGTCCGATCCCGCCAAGCTCTGGTTCCTGCTCGACGTCGCCGAGAAGGACGTCGGACTGGTGAAGCCGGGCACCGATGTCAGCCTCACTGCGACCTCGCTCGGCACCGAGCGTGTGAAAGGCACCGTCGTGCACGTCGCCGACGTGGTCGACCCGCAGTCGCGCACGGTAAAGGTGCGCGGCGCGGTAGACGCGGCCGACGAGCGGCTGAAGGCCGAGATGTACATCGTGGCGGAGCTGCGCGTACCGGCAACCGGCGGCTTCCTCGTCCCGGCGCGCGCCGTGTATTTGCGTGGCGAGCAGCATTACGTCTTCATCGACCAGGCCGACGGCCGCTATGCGCGCCGCGCGGTTGTCCCCGGGCCGCTTACCGACGGCTACCAGGTCGTGCTGCAGGGTCTCGCGGCGAACGAGAAGGTGGTGCTCGACGGCAGCCTCCTGCTCGAGCGGCTGCTCGCCTCGAAAGACTGAGGCGTGATCCGCCGCATCATCGAGTTCGCGCTCTACCAGCCGGTTTTCATCCTGCTGGGCATGATTCTCTTCATCGGCACGGGCCTGTGGGCCTTCAACAACCTGCCGGTGGAAGCGTTTCCGGACGTCACCGACACGCAGGCCACCGTGATCGCGCTCTATCCCGGCCGCGCTGCGGAAGAGGTGGAGAAGCAGGTCACCATCCCGCTGGAAGTGGGCCTTTCTGGCCTGCCGGGCGCGGTGCGCATGTTCTCGCACACGCAGTTCGGCCTTTCGTTCGTCATCATCACCTTCAACGACACGGTGAACGGCTATTTCGCCCGCCAGCAGGCCGAGGAGCGGCTGCGCGAAATCGACCTGCCCGACGGCGTGCAGGCGCAGCTCGCGCCGTTCTCCACCGCGATCGGCGAGATCTACCGCTACCGCATGAAAGGCGAAGGGCAGGGGCCGCGCGAGCTGCGCACATACCAGGACTGGGTGGTGAGCCGGCAGCTGCGCCTGGTGCCCGGCGTGGCGGACGTCGTCAGCCTGGGCGGACTCGTCAAGCAGTACGAAGTGCGGCCGGACCTCGCTCGGCTGCGCGACTACAAGATCACCTTCGCGCAGCTCTCGCAGGCGATCCAGCGCGGCAACGCCAACGCCGGCGGCAGCTATGTCGAGCAGGGACGCCAGCAGTATCTGATCCGCGGCATCGGCCTTTTCCAGGGTACCGAGGACATCGAGAACGTGGTCGTCGCCGAGCGCGGCGGCACTCCGATCCTCGTGAAAAACGTCGCCAAGGTGGCGGTGGGCTCGGTGCCGCGGCAGGGCGTCGCCGGCCAGGACGCCGACGACGACGTGGTGACCGGCGTCGTCCTCATGCGCCGCGGCGAGAACCCCTCGGTGGTGCTGAAGCTCGTGCACGAGAAGATCGACCAGCTGAACGCCACCGGGCTCCCGGGCGGCGTGAAGGTCGTGCCGATCTACGACCGCACGTGGCTGATCGGCAAGACGCTCACCACCGTATTCAGCAACCTGCTGGAAGGCGCGCTGCTCGTCTCAGTCGTCCTCTGGCTCTTCCTCGGCAACGTGCGCGCCGCGTTCATCGTCGCTGTCACGATCCCGCTCGCGCTGCTCGCCACCTTCCTCGGGCTGACCTGGATCGGCATCCCGGCCAACCTGCTGTCACTCGGCGCGATGGACTTCGGCATCATTGTCGACGGCGCGGTGATCGTGGTGGAGAACGTGTTCCGCCGCCTGACCCAGGAGCAGCATGCAGGCCGTGCGCTCGACGAGCGCAGCCGCAAGAGCGTGATCCTGCAGGCCACGGTGGAAGTGGGGCGGCCGACGCTCTTCTCGATGCTGATCATCATCGCCGCGCACATCCCGATCTTCACGCTGCAGCGGCACGAGGGACGCATCTTCGCGCCGATGGCGTACTCCGTGGTCTCGGCCCTGATCGGCGCGCTCATCCTGTCGCTCACGCTGGTGCCGCTCCTTTGCTCGATGATGCTCAAGCGCAACCTGCCCGAGGAAGAGAACGCCATCGTGCGCGCCGCCAAGCGCTGGTACGCGCCGGCGCTCGCCTGGTGCCTCGAGCGGCCGCGAGCCGTTCTCGCCGCCGCGGTGCTGGCGCTCGCCGGCGCGCTCGCGCTGCTGCCGCGGCTCGGGACGGAATTTCTGCCCGAGCTGAACGAGGGCTCGATCTGGGTGAACGTGTTCCTGCCGACGAGCGTCTCCGTGTCGGAGGCGCAGGAACTGAACCGCCGCATCCGCGAGGCGATCCGCAAGTCGCCCGAGGTGACGAGCGTCACTTCCAAGGCCGGCAGGCCGGAGGACGGCACCGACCCGAAGCTCATCAACATGTCGGAGCTGCTGGTCGACGTGAAGCCGGAATCCGACTGGCGCAAGGGCATGACCAAGGCGAAGCTCCTCGCCGAGATGGACGCGGAGATCAGCAAGATCCCCGGCATCGAACCGTCGTTCTCACAGCCGATCCGCGACAACGTGCTCGAGTCGATCTCGCAGATCGACGGCCAGATCGTCATCAAGGTGTTCGGCGACGACCTGGAGACGCTGCGCGACGTCTCGCTGCAGGTCTTAAAGCAGGTGCAGACGGTGCCGGGCGTCGCGCGCGCCTTCGTCGACCGCCTGGGCGAGCTGCCGCAGATACAGGTGCGCATCGATCGCGCGCGCGCCGCGCGCTACGGCATCAACATCGCCGACGTGCAGGACGTGATCGAGAGCGCGCTCGGCGGCAAGGCGGTGACGCGGGTGTGGGAAGGCGAGAGCCGCTTCGCCGTGGCGGTGCGCCTGCCCGAAGAAGAGCGCCACCTCACGAGCATGCAGGATCTGCTGATCGCCACGCCGGGCGGTGCCTACGTGCCGCTCTCCGAGCTCGCCACGTTCCGCACGGTCGGCGGGCTCATGAACATCGCGCGCGAGAACGGCAGGCGCGTGTTCGCGATCGGCGTCTTCATCCGCGGCCGCGACATGGGCGGCGTGGTGAGCGACATGCAGTCGCGCGTCGCGCAGGACGTGCGCCTGCCGGAGGGCTACAACATCACCTGGGCGGGCGAGTTCGAGAACCAGGAGCGCGCGATGAGCCGTCTCGCGGTCATCGTGCCGATCTCGATCCTGATCATCTTCCTGCTGCTGTTCGACGCCTTCAGGTCGTTCGCGAGCGCGCTCGTCATCATCGCCAACGTGCCCTTCTCCGTGATCGGCGGCATCCTCGCGCTGTGGCTCACCGGCATCTATCTCTCGGTGTCCGCCGCCATCGGCTTCATCGCCCTCTTCGGCCAGGCGGTGCTGAACGGCGTCGTCATGGTGACGCTTTTCAACGAGCTGCGCTCGCAGGGCGACTCCCTCATCGGCGCGGTGAGCAAGGGCGCGCTGACGCGGCTGCGCACCGTGCTGATGACGGCTCTGCTCGCGAGCCTGGGCCTGCTGCCGATGGCGATCTCCAGCGGTATCGGCTCGGAGACGCAGAAGCCGCTCGCCGTGGTGGTGATCGGCGGGCTGGTGACGGCCACGCTGCTCGTGCTCTTCGTGCTGCCGGTGCTCTACGTGCTGGTGTCGCGCCGCTTCGGCGACATCACGGGCGGCGATCAGAAGGCAGGCGCTGCAGACGGCGGTTGATCAGCCAGACGAGACCGAACGCCGCGGCGAGCGCCGCGACGAGGAGCAAGCCGATGCGCGTCGCGCGGCCCTGGTCGCCCGCCTCGACGATATCCCGAGGGATGGAGATGCCGAGCACCCAGCCGCTCAGCGCGGAGCTTGCGTAAGCGGTGTAGCTTTCGACGCCTTCCATGGTGCGTTCGCGCACGGCAGCCTCGGGCGCGCGCGTGACCGGGTAGCCCACTTCTTCCGAGACCGGCATCCCCGGCCGCGTTGGCGGGATCCGGGCGACGAAGCGTTTGTTTCCGTCGACCAGCTTGATCGTCCAGGCCTCGGGCAGGCGCTGCTCGCGCAGCAGCGCCTCGAATACCTCCGGCTTGAGCGGGACCGAGACGACGTAGCGCACTTTGCCGGCGAACCGGACCGGAACCCGCACCCGCGTCGCCGCCTTGTCGATCACCGGCCCGACCGCGACGTTGCCGATCTGCGGCTTGCCCGATTCCAGCGCGCGCTCGAGCGAATCCTGGTCGACTTGCGTGGGCGACGGGCTGCCGAAGGGCAGGACGGCATTGAAAAGCTGCGCGCCGGTGTCGGACTGCAGGCCGACGTTCAGCCACCGGGGCTGCGACTTCAGGACACGGACCGACTCGTCGTAAAAGGCGCGCAGGTCGCCTTTTTCCAGGTTGCGCGAGGTCGCGAACGCCTCGACGGTCCGGATATGGCCTTCGAGCTCCGCATCGACGGCGGTCATGATCGCCCGCGCCCTGCCCAGCGCTTCCGTGACCACGAGCGCGCGCTCGTCTTCAATCACCTGCTTGGCCAGCAGCACCGCGGCGGCTGCGAATGGGGCGAGGGCGCCCAGCGCCAGAAGGTAGGGCCGGGCCCGCGTCACCGCAGGGATTCTTTTGCCCGCGCAACGACCTGTTCTAACGCCGCGGCGGCAAGCTGCATCTCGTCCGGCGTGATTTCGAGCGAGGGCGCGAGCGTGATCACGTTCTTGTAGTAGCCGCCGATATCGAGCACCAGGCCGAGGCGCCGCCCGGCAATGACCAGGTCGCCTTCCAGCCCGAGCTGGAACATGCGGTCCGCAAGCCGCCGGCTCGGCGTGACGCCGTCGGCTTCGCACATCTCCATGCGCAGCGCGAGCCCGAGGCCGTCGACTTCGCCGATTTCCGCGTGCTTTGCCTTGAGCTCGCGCAGTCTCGCCAGCAGGTCGGCGCCTTTGCGCATCACGCTCGCTTCGTAGTCCCCGCCGGTGAGGATTTTCATCACCGCAAGGCCGCTCGCCGTGCCGAGCGTATTCGACGAGAAGGTCGAGTGCGTCGAGCCCGGCCCGAATACCGCCGGGCTGATCAGCTCCTCGCGCGCCCAGATGCCGGAAAGCGGATTGAGGCCGTTGGTGAGCGCCTTGCCGAAGACGATGATGTCCGGCTGCACGTCGAAGTGCTCCATCGCCCACATCTTGCCGGTGCGCCGGAAGCCCATCTGGATCTCGTCGTCGACAAAAAGGATGCCATGGGCCTTGCAGATCGCGGCGAGGCGTTTGAAGTAGTTCTTGGGCGGTATGACATAGCCGCCAGTGCCCTGGACGGCCTCGGCGAAGAGGGCGCCGAATTCCGCGCGGCCGGTCTTCGGGTTCCATGCGCCCGTGTACTCGTGCTCGAACCTGCGCTCGAACTCGGCGATGCAATGGTCCTCGAGCCGTTGCGGCTCGCCGCGATACGCCGAGCGGAACGGGTACGGGAAGGGAATGAACTCCGCCCGGTCGGCGAATTCGCCGAACGCCTCGCGGTAGCGGTAGGAAGAGGTGATGGCGGAGGCGCCGAGCGTGCGCCCGTGGTATCCGCCCTCGAAAGCGAGCATGCGGCTGCGGCCGGTGTGCTTGCGCACGAGCTTCAGCGCGTCCTCGATCGCCTGCGAGCCGCCGACGTTGAACTGCACGCGGCCTTTCATGCCGAAGCCGCGCTCGATGCTCTGGCAGATCATCTCCGCGAGCTCGATCTTCTCGCGATGCAGATACTGGCAGGCGAGCTGCGGCAGCGTCTCGAGCTGCCGGCGCAGCGCGCCCGCGACCTCGGGGTTGCCGTAGCCGAGGTTCACGGCCGAATACCACATCTGCAGGTCGAGATATTCGCCGCCGTGCAGGTCATAGAGGTAGCTCCCCTTGCAGCGCTCGAAGATCTTCGGTTTCTCGGCGTAATGCACCGTGTCGCCGTAGGAGCAGTAGCGCGCCTCCTTCGCGAGCAGGCGGGCTTCTTCTTCGGTAATGCGCTGCGGCGTCAGTTCGTTGAAAGCTGTGTTCATGGAGGGATGTTACGATTCGATCGGCGAGGGTAACACGCGATCTCGCGCGGAGCGTTCGGAGAGACGCCCGGCTTTCAAGTCAGACATCTTATGCCGATCGAATGGGCGCGGCTGAAGCCGCAGAGACCGATTGAGGTTCACGACCGCGGCATCGCGCTGCGCGGCGAGGGCGGCTGCCGCGTGCTGCTGCTGCATGGCCTCACGGGATGCCCGGCCGAGCTCGGCTACGTCGCGCACTGGCTGCGCACGCGCGGGCGCTATCACGTCAGCTGCCCGCGGCTCGTGAACCACGGCCAGCCGATGGCGGTGCTGGCACGCACGCGCTGGCACGAGCTGGTGGATTCGGCGCGGCACGCACTCCATGAGGCGCGCGCCGCCGCGCGCAGCGAAGGCGTACCGCTCGTGGTCGGCGGACTGTCGCTCGGTGCCGTGCTGTCCCTGATCCTCGCCGCCGAGTACCCGGACGATGTCGCGGGCGTCGCGTGCCTCGCGCCGACGCTCTTCTACGACGGGTGGAGCGTGCCGTGGTATCACCGGCTGATCCGCCTGGTCGACTACACGCCGCTCAAGTACTTCACCTATTTCCGCGAGAGCGAGCCCTACGGGCTGAAGGACGAGGCGTTGCGCGCCAGGATCGCCGGGCACTACCGGGATGCGTCGCTCGAAGACGCCAGCGCCGCGACGAAGCTCGGCTACGCGCATTTTCCGGTGCGGCTCTTCTGCGAGATGCGCCATGTCATCGAGCGCTGCAAGCGGCTGCTCCCCCAGGTGCGCTCGCCGCTGCTCGTGGTGCAGGCGGAGCGCGACGACGTCACCGGTCCGCGCAACGCGAGCTTCATTCTCGAGCGCGCCGCCTCCGAGCAGCGCGAGCTCGTGCTGCTGAAGGAGTCCTACCACCTGGTGTGCGCCGACCTCGAGCGCTCCACCGTCGCCGAGCGCCTGCAGGCGTTCTGTGCCTCGCTCGCCGCCGGAACTCGCGGCAAACCACAGCAGCAGGCCCATGTCACGCTCGCTGCTTAAGCCGGCGCTGTTTTTCGATTTCGACAATACGTTGACGCACGGCGACGTGCTCGACGAGCTGATCGAGCGCTATTCGCCGAACGAGGCCTGGCGCGACTGGGAGGAGGCCTGGCAGCAGGGCCGCCTGCCGGCGCGCGAGTGCCTGCGGCTGCAGGTCGAGAACATGCGCGTATCCCGCGCGCGGCTGCTCGAGGACGTGGCGCGCGTGCGCGTCGACCCGGTGTTCGCCGATGTGGTCGGCTGGGCGAAGCGCCATGACGTCGCCGTGCGCATCGTTAGCGACAGCTTCCTGCCGCTGATTGCGCACATCCTGAGCGCGAACGGCATCGAGGGCATTCCGGTCTTCGCGAACGACCTGCGTTTTGCGCCCGGCCTCCGCCTCGTTCCGTCCTTCCCCCATCACGACCCCGCTTCCGCCTGCTCGGCCAACGCCAAGGCGCGCCACCTCTTACCCTACCGCGCCAGCAGCCGAATCATCTTCGCCGGCGACGGGCATTCCGACGTCGATGCCGCGCTCGCGGCCGACGTGGTCTTCGCAAAAAGCACGCTCGCCAACGAGCTCGACGCTCGGGGTGTCGCGTTCTATCCCTTCGACACGCTCGAGCCGGTGCTCGCGTTCCTCGAGACTGTGACGCTGCTCGGCGCGCAGCGCACCCTAGACGAAACGAATCCGCTGGTCGCCAAGTAAGGGGCGAAACGAGACGTTCGCGGTTCGAGCGTCGCTCGTGTTGCTCCCGACTCTGCTCTGGGCAACGGCAAGCCAGGCGCTCGACGATCCGCTTTCACGATGCGCGGGCCTCGAGACTGCCGAAGAACGGCTCGCCTGCTACGACCAAGTCGCCGCGAGCCGTGCGGCACCGCCTGACGCCACTGCGTCCTCGCCGGGCTTGTCCTGGCTGACGCATGCCTGGCGGCTCGGTCCGCAGGACGCCGCCGTGCGGCAATTGGCCGACATCCTCGCCTACCGGCCGAACTACCTCATTGCCCGCTGGACCAACCGGCCCAATGTCAGTCCGCGCAGTCCGTCCACAGGCCGATCCACGATCGAGGATCGGGACCGCACCGAAGTCAAGATTCAAGGCAGCTTCAAGACTGAGCTGATTTCGCGCACCGCCTTCGATCACACCGGTGTCAGCCAGGCGCTTGGCCATGTTGGCCTCGACAGCATGCGCCTGTGGTTCGCCTACACGCAGAAGGTGAACTGGCAGGCACTCAATCGCGGCGAGTCGCGGCCGATCAGCGACGCCAACTACGAACCAGAGCTTATCTTGACGTTGGGCACCGGCAAGAGCGGCAACGGGTTCAAGCTCGTCAACCTCGGACTGTCACACGAATCCAACGGCCTTGACCCGAACGAGCATCGCGGCTGGAGCCGTGCGTACGTGCAAGGCGGTTGGGATTGGGAGAGGTTCTCCGTGCTCGCCCGCCTCTGGCACGTGATTCCGCAGAGCGACGACGACAACCCCAACATTCGCAAATACATGGGCAGCGGCGATCTCGTGCCGCGCTATCAGACCGAGCGCGGATATGTGACGTACGCGGTGCTGCGTGCCAATCTGTCCTCCGGTAAAGGGTATCTGGAGCTCGACTGGTCGACGCCGGTGCTCAAACGCTTTGGCGGCCTGAAGTTCCACGCCCAGCTCACCACGGGGTACGGTGAGACGCTCATCGACTACAACCATCACCAGACGACGATCGGCCTGGGAGCGTCCTTCGGCGATTGGTGAACCGCAGGCGAGCGTCACGCTCACCGCCCACGCGAGCGGCATCGCGAGCCGCGGCGCCGCTAGTACTCCGACGCGCCGACCACGGCGTTCGAGTCGGCGACGAGCTGCCGCAGGGCCTGCCGCATCTGCTCGGGCGCCACCTGCCGGTCGTCGTCGTGCTTTCCGCCTTCGACGCGTAGAAACGCCTTGCGTCCGCCCGAGCGCGCATAGAGCGTCTCGCCCATCGCGAAGGGCACCACTTCGTCGGCGGTGCCGTGGATGTACAGCACCGGAATGCTCAGGGTCTCGGCCTTGCGCAGCGATTCGAACCGCTGCGTGAGGAAGAGATCCACCGGGAAGACCGCATAGCGCGCTTGCAGGCTCGCCATGTCGCGCATCGAAGTGAACGCGCTTTCGGCCACCAGCCCGCCGAGCTCCGGGTGTTTCGCGGCGAGATCGATCGCCACTGCCGAGCCAAGGGAGTGTCCGTAAACGAAGATGTCGCGCGCGGCGAAGCCCAGCTGCGCGCGCGCGAAGGCAAGCGCCGCGTCGGCATCCTGGTACATCCTGGCCTCGGAGGGGAAGCCGCCGTCGCTCTCGCCATAGCCGCGATAGTCGACCATCAGCACTCCGTGGCCGAGATCGCGCAGCAGCGCGGTCTCGTCGATGCTGTCGCCGATATTTCCATCGTTTCCATGGAAATAGAGGAACAGCTTGCCGTCGGCCTGGCGTGGCGGCATCCACCAAGCGGCCAGGCTCTGTCCCGTCGGTCCCACGGGAATGCGCAGCTCCATGATCTGAAACGGCAGCTCTGCCGCATGGACTGAAAGCGTGCGCTCGGGCTCGAAGATGAGATGTCTTTGCGCACCCCAGAGCACACCGGCGGCCAGCGCATAGAGCGCCACGGCCCCGACCGTCCACTGGGTGAACCGCTGCAAGCTGCGAGGGAGGGCTGCGATCATGGTCCGATTGGTGGGACTATTCGCCCGCAGAGGCGCAGCGCGATTTCGCCTTCGAACGAGATTGTTACAAACGCAATAGCCACCGGCCGTGATGTTCGCGATTGCCAATGACGGGCGTCGGCCTGGCGCAGTAGTGCGAGTGCACTACGCCAAGGCGCTCGCGGCCGCCGCGCTCGCCGCTTCCGCGTCACTCATTGCGCCGCAGGCGGGTAGCCAGGAGCGCGACGCGGTGGGCCTCTGGCGCACGCTCAACGACCGTACCGGCCAGACAGAAGCGCTGGTGCGCATCACGGACTCCGGCGGCGAGCTCAGGGGCGAGGTGGTCAAGGTGTTTTCCCCGCCCGCGCCGAGCCCGGAGCCGCTGTGCGAGGAATGCGGCGGCGAGCTGCGCAACAAGCCGATCGTCGGCATGACCATCCTGCGCGGCCTGCGCTGGGACGGCGAGCAGTACGCCGGCGGCGAGATCCTCGATCCGGACAGCGGCACCGTCTATCGCTGTCGCGTGCGGGTGGTGGAAGGCGGAAACAAGCTCGAGGTGCGCGGCTTCGTCGGCGTCTCGCTTTTC
>WNFR01013345.1_pt1 | contig 11385 bp, 10 predicted proteins | sample 5400221 | NCBI WGS metagenome assembly WNFR01 (sample SAMN13153357, study PRJNA577476) | soil metagenome | isolation source: 40 cm soil under Madrone tree | place: USA:California | collected 2016-06-14 | reverse complement strand
TGGAAAACGAGGAAACGTTCCAGGTGCTCAAGGTGGACGAGGATCGAGAAACCGTTGAGATTCAGCATCTCGACGGGGATATCGAGGAATTCGACGTCGACGGCTGGGCGGAACTTGACCTGGAGCTTACCGAGGAGCCTGAAGGCTGGTCGGGCTCCAAGGCCGAGAAAGACGCGGAAGAAGAAGATGATGACGAAGACTGGGACGAGGACGAAGACGACGAGGATGACGACGACGACGATCTCGACGAGGATGAAGAGGACCGCGAGGAATACTAGCCCTCTACCTCTGGCCTCTGGCCACTTGCCTCAAATCTGCGGCGGGATCTACCTGCGGCTCGACTTAGACCCGCTCCAGCCAGCCATGCCGATCCGGTGCGTCGCCCTGTTGAATCGCCACCAGCTGCGCGCGCAGCGCACTCGTGAGCGGCCCCACGTCGCCGTTCCCCACGCGATGATCGGCGCCGCGATAAATCAGGGTACCCACGCCGGCGAGCACCGCCGCCGTGCCCGATAGCGCCGCTTCACCGGTTTTCACCCACTCGAGCATCTCTTTGACATCGAAGATGCGCTCCGAGACCTTGTAACCCAAGTCGCGCCCGAGCGTGAGCAGGGAATCACGTGTGACTCCGTGCAAAAAGGTGGTATCGAGGCTCCGGGTCAAGAGTTCGCCGTCGCGGATCAACACGAAGTTCGAGGCGCCAGTCTCCTGCACCTCGCCGCCGGGACAGAACAACACCTGATCGACTTGGTATTTGGCCCGGGCACTCAGTGTGGGGCCCAAGGCCGCGGCATAGTTTCCGCCGGTCTTGACCATGCCCATCTGCGCCGCCGAACGCGTGTTTTCGTCGTCGACCAGAATGCGCAGCGGCTTCGCTCCGCCGGAAAAATAATCCCACACCGGGCTCGCGAGCACGATCAACGAGGCTTCTGCCGTGGGCGTTGCCGCCGCACCGATGTTCGCAGTCGTACCAAACAGGATGGGCCGCAGGTACAGGGCGCCCGGAGCTTCAGGCACCGCATCGCGGCAGCGGTCGATCACGGCGCGCACCATGCCGGCGAGCTGTGCCGCATCCGGTTCGGGCAGCACCAGTTGCCGGGCACTCTGCCGCATACGCTGAATGTGCCGATCCATGCGAAAGATGTGTATGGATCCGTCGGCGCGGCGGAATGCCTTGAATCCCTCGAAGCAGGTGCTCGCATAATGCAGCACATGGGGTTGCGCAGTCATTTGGATTTCACCTTGGGTATGAAAATCATCGCCGGATGCTCGAGCAGCTCTTTCAGCGCCTGAATCATCGCCGCAGCATCATAACCGTCCACGAAGCGATGATCGAATGAGGATGATAAGTTCATGATTCGACGCACCGCCACGGCACCGTGGTGAACCACGGGCCGCTCGATCGCCTTGTTCAGCCCGATGATCGCCACCTCGGGGGCATTGATGATGGGCGTCGAGGCGATGCCGCCGAGCTTGCCGAGACTGGTCACCGTGATGGTCGACCCGGCGAGTTCATCGCGAGTCGCCTTGTTGCTGCGCGCGCGCTCCGCGAGACGACGGATCTCGGCCGCCACCTCCCAGAGCCCTAAGGATTGCGCATTTCGCACTACCGGAACCTTGAGGCCGTCCGAAGTTTGCGTGGCAATGCCCACATGCACCGCGCGGTAGCGAACCAGGACTCCGCGCTCAGCGTCATACAGCACGTTGCACTGCGGAAACGATTCGAGCACTTTGGTCAGGGCCATGACGACCAGCGGCAAGTAGCTCAAGCTCGCGGCCTCCGCAGGCCGCGACAAATTCAAATGCAGCCGCAGCGATTCGAGTTCCGTCACGTCGACTTCTTCGACGTACGCAAAGTGCGGAATGTTGCGCTTGGCCTCACTCATGCGTTCGGCAATCAGGCGGCGCAAGCCGATCACCTTGATTTCCGACGTTTCCGCAGACGTTTCCGCGGAAACGTCCGCGCCGGCCGGCCGGGATTGCGCGGCCACCAAATCCCCACGCAGGATACGTCCTCCGGGACCCGAGCCCGCTACCGTGGACAAATCAATGCCGGCTTCACGCGCCCGGCGTCGATTCGCGGGTGACGCCATGACCCGTCCCTGGCGCGGCGCCGCCGCGGCAGCGGGCATCGATGCTGCCGGCGCACTGGCGGCGGCAACCCCGCCTGTCTTCGCCGCGCCGCTGGGTGTCGCCGGTTTCGGCGCGTCGGGGGCCACGTTGGCCGGACGTCCGGCCCCACCATCCGCCGCAGCCCCGTCGCTCACGTCGAACACGATCAGCGGCGAACCCACCGCCACCTTGTCGCCCGGCGCGCCGGTGATCGACACGACCCGGCCGCTCACCGGCGCAGGCACTTCCACCGCCGCTTTATCGGTCATCACCTCGACGATGATCTGATCTTCCGTCACGGCATCGCCCGGCTTGGCATGCCAGGCGACGATTTCCGCATCCACCGTGCCTTCACCCAAGTCAGGCATCTTGAATACGTACTGACTCATGCCGACTCCATGACTGTCTTCAACGCCATCGCGACTCGTGCCTGGCCGGGAAAGTACTCCCATTCGAACGCGTGCGGGTAGGGCGTGTCCCAGCCGGTGACCCGCTGTATCGGCGCCTCCAAGTCCCAGAAACATTCTTCCTGGACGATGGACAACAGTTCAGCGCCGAATCCCGAGAAGCGGGTAGCCTCGTGAGCCACGATACAGCGGCCGGTCTTTCGCACGGAGCTGCAAAGAGTATCCACATCGAGCGGCACCAGCGATCTCAGATCGATGATTTCGGCGGATACGTTCATGGCCGCCGCCGCGGCCGCCGCGACGAACACCATGGTGCCGTAGGTGAGGATGGTCACCTCCGTGCCGGCGCGCACGATATCGGCCTTGCCCAGCGGCACCTTGTAGTAGCCCTCGTCCACCTGACCCTTGGGGTGCGAGCTCCAGGGGACGGCCGGTTTGGTCGGATCGCCGTCGAAGGGTCCGTTATAGAGCCGCTTGGGTTCGAAGAAAACGACGGGATCATCGTCCTCGATGGAGGTGATCAACAGGCCCTTGGCATCGTACGGATTCGATGGCATCACCACTTTGATGCCGCTGACGTGGGTGAAAATCCCTTCCGGACTCTGCGAATGCGTCTGACCGCCGCGGATCCCGCCTCCGCAGGGAGTCCGAATGGTCACCCCGGATAGATGTAGTCCGCGAATTGAATCTCGGCGACCGGGCGCAGGCCGTTCACGCTCATGCCGATGGCGGTGGCGACGATGCCGCCCTCGGCGATGGGCGTGTCGATGACCCGATGCTCGCCGTACTTGCGCTGCAACCCCTCCGTGGCGCGAAACACACCGCCGAAATATCCGATGTCCTCGCCCATGAGCACCACGGACGGATCCCGTTTCAGCATGATGTCCATGGCGGAATTCAAGGCTTGAATCATGTTCATGTTGGCCATGGCGCCTAAGTCCCTTCGGAGCGAGCCTCCGGCGACCGGCTCCTTTCCGCGCGCATCAAGGCCCGCTGTTTTTGCAGATGCTCCGGCACCTCTTTGAAAACATCCTCGAACATCAAATCGGCGTTGAGCCGCGGGCCCTCACTCATCGTGCCGAAGGTGATCGCTTCCTTCCAGCTCGACGCGACCAGCGCCTCGAGCTCGGCCGTCAACGCCTGATGACGCGCCTCGGACCATTCACCCAATCCGATCAGATGCTGTTTGAGCCGCAGGATGGGATCGCCCAGGGGCCAGTGTTCGAAATCATTCTTGGCGCGATAACGTGCCGGGTCGTCGCTGGTGGAATGCGCGGCCCCGCGATACGTCACCAATTCGATCAACGCAGGACCGGCGCCGGTGCGCGCCCGTTCGGCCGCCCACTGCGTCACGGCATAGACCGCGAGAAAGTCGTTGCCGTCGACGCGGATGCCGGGGATCCCGTACCCCGGGCCGCGCGCTGCAAATGAGCGCTGCTCGCCGCCGGCGTAACCCTGAAATGTCGAGATCGCCCATTGATTGTTGACCACATTCAGAATGACGGGCGCCTGATACACCGACGCAAACAGCAGGGCGTGATGAAAATCAGCCTCGGCGCTGCTGCCCTCCCCGATCCAGCTCGCCGCCAGATGATCTTCACCCTTGATCGCCGCCGCCATCGCCCAACCCACGGCCTGCGGGAACTGGGTGGCCAGATTCCCGGATATGGAGAAGATATTGCCGGCCTTGGAGTGGTACATCACCGGCAGTTGGCGGCCTTTGCACATGTCCCGTGTGTTCGACAGGAGCTGACACATGAGATCGACCAGCGCGATGCCGCGCGCGATCTGCAGGCCCTGATTGCGATACGACGGGAACAGCATGTCGCCGGGACGCAGCGCCATGCATTGCGCCACTGATACCGCCTCTTCGCCCAGCGAGCGGATGTAGAACGAGATTTTGCCGGCGCGCTGATTGCGCTGCATGCGATCGTCGAACAAGCGCGTGAGCAGCATGTGGCGCAGGCCGATTTGCAATTCCGCGGGATCGAGATGCGGATGCCACGGTCCCACCGGATTGCCGTCGTCATCGAGCACGCGCACCAGATCGACCGACAGAGACTCGATGTCGCGTGCGCGCGCGTTGATGTCGGGCCGCGGCACCGCGCCGGCGGGCGAGAGCTGCACATAGCTGAAGTCAGGGGCCTCACCGGGCCGGGCCGGTGGATGAGGCAGATGCAGGCGTGAATGTCTGTTCATTCTCATAATTTACGTCCCCCGGGCGAAATTGTTGCAATCATTCGGGAGGCGCTGGATAATCCGGTATGTTCATTCCGAAAATTCGCGATTAATGGAAGATTCATCCCGCCCCGCCATCGATCGACTGGATCTACGCCTGCTCGACATTCTACAGCGGCGGGGTGCTCTGTCGGTTGCCGAGGTCGCCGCGCAAACCCGGCTCTCCACCACGACGTGCTGGCGGCGCATTCAACAGCTCGAGCAGAGCGGGGTCATCAAGGCGCGCGTTGCGCTGTTGGATCGCAATGCCTTGGGGTTGGATGTGACCATCTTCGCGCACGTCAAGCTCGCGACCACCGGCCGCGACGCGATCGCCGAATTCGAAGCGGCGATTCGCGACCGCGCCGAGGTGCTGGAGTGCTACACGCTCACCGGCGAATGGGATTTCCTGCTGAAAATCGTCACCAAGAACATCAAGGCCTACGAAGCGTTCTACCTCGATTATCTGTCGCGCATCCCTTGCGTGCGGTCGGTGAATTCATCGGTGGCGGTCACGGTCATCAAGGAATCCACGGCGCTCCCGCTCGGAATCTAGAGCCGCGCGGTTCACGTGTGCTTGGACAGAGTGGAGCGCAGCAGAATCCCGTCATGTTCGCCGAAGAGTTCGGCGACCCAGTCGACGAACACGCGGATCTTGCTCGACAGGTGCCGATTCTCCGGATACACGACGTTGAGCGGCGCAGGCTCGGGGAACCAATCCCCGAGCAGCAATTCCAGGCTGCCGCGCTCCATCGCCTCCTTGAGCACGAAAGCGGGAATCTGCGCCACGCCTAAGCCGGCTTCGGCTGCCGCCACGTAGCTGTTCTCGTCATCGAGAGCGATGTAGCCGCGCAGCGACGTCTGAAGGCGAATGCCATTTTTGGCGAACACCCAGTCGAAGATCTTGCCCGTGTGCGGCGAGAAGTGATTGATGCAGCGGTGCGCGGTCAGTTCGTCCGGATGGTGCGGCTCCCCCTGGGCGGCAAGATAGGATGGCGAGGCGCAGGTGCCGAAATAGAGCTGGCCCACGCGGCGCGCAATCAGTGTGGAGTCCTCGAGATCGCCGCTCCACACCGCGCAGTCGATGCCCTCCTCGATCAGATCCGCGCGGCGCTCGCTGCAGCCGAGCTGCAGTTCGATGTCCGGATAGCGCGCGAAAAAAGCCGGCAAGGCCGGCACGATGACCAGTCGCGCCATCAGCGTCGGTACCTCGACGCGTAGCCGGCCTTGGGGAGCGGCATGCCGCTGCGCGAGGGATTCCTCGGTCTCTCGAACCTCCGCCAGAATGGCGACACAGCGCTGGTAATAGGCGGCGCCGTCGGTGGTCACGCTGACGCTGCGGGTGGTGCGGTTGAGCAGCTTCACACCGAGCTCGGCTTCCAGTTGTTGGATCAGAGTGGTAGCAGTTGCCTTCGGCATCCGCAGGCTGTCGGCGGCGCGCGTAATCCCACCGGTTTCCACCACCCGGACGAACACTTGCATGGCCTGGAGTTTGTTCATGGGCATTGTTCAGAATACTGAATACTCATTTCAGATTATCGCACTTTAACCCTGCTCTTTTGAACAATATCGTGGAGTCTGGTTAATCAATCCAGGAAAGTTCATGAGCGACAAGATCAAGCACGTCACCGACACCACTTTTGTCAGCGAGGTTCTCGAATCGCCGATCCCCGTTCTGGTCGACTATTGGGCCGAGTGGTGCGGCCCGTGCAAGATGATTGCACCGGCGCTGGATGACTCGGCCGAGAGTTATGCGGGCCGATTGGATATAGCCAAGATCAACGTCGACGAGAATCAGTCGGTGCCCTCGCGGTATCACGTGCGCGGTATCCCCACCCTGATGCTGTTCAAGAACGGCGAAGTGGTCGCGACCAAAATCGGCGCCGTATCGAAGTCGCAGCTGGCGGCATTCATTGACGCGAATTTGTAGCGTCGCCCCCCGTGATGAGCCGTATTCCACCGCGAAAGGTCAGGTACGCCCAGAACCAGTTGACCATGGTGGCCACGCGGTTGCGAATGCCCAGCAGAAAGCCGATGTGAACCATCCCCCACAACCACCACGCCGGCGCGCCCCATAGCTTGACGAAGCCGAAATCCGCCACCGCGGCTTTGCGGCCGATGGTCGCGAGGCTCCCGAGATGCCGGTACGCGAAGGCCGGCGGCGGCGCCCGGCCTTCGAGCCTGGCGCGAATCTGCCGCGCCACGTAAGCGCCCCCCTGCTTGGCGGCCGGCGCAAGGCCGGGCACGGACTGGCCCTTCCAGGCATCGCTCGCGGCCGTATCGCCGATGGCGTACACATTCGGATGGCCCGGTACACTGAGATCGGCGGCGACTTTGATGCGGCCCGCATTGTCGGCCGCCGCGCCCAGCCATTGCGCCGCGGGTGACGCCGTCACTCCCGCGGCCCACAACACAGTCCTGGCGATGATGCGCCTGCCGCTCACCGTGACGCCCTCCGCATCGATGGCCTCGACGCGGCTGCCGGTCTCTACTTCGACCCCCAGTTTCTCCAGCGCGCGCCGCGCAACGGCCGCCAGCGACTCCGGAAAGGCGGGCAGCAAACGCGGCGCCGATTGCACCAATATCACGCGCGCGTCGGCCGGATCGAAATTGCGGAATTCCTTCTCCATGCCGAAACGTGCAAGTTCGGCGATGGCACCGGCGAGTTCGACGCCGGTGGGGCCTCCGCCCACGATCAGGAAGGTCAGCAGTGCCTCCCGTTCCGCGCGATCGGCGCTCGCTTCAGCATGTTCGAACGCTGTGAGAATTCTGCGGCGGATTTCAATGGCGTCTTCGACGCGCTTCAGTCCCGGCGCGTACGGCGCCCAGTGATCCTTGCCGAAGTAGCTGTGGGTCGCGCCCGTGGCCAGCACCAGGAAGTCATAGGGAAGCTCGGCATCGTCCAACATCACGACCTGCGTGGTCGTGTTCACGGCCGTCACCCTGCCCAGCAATATTCGCGTGTCGAGTGAATCGCGAAACAAGGGCCGCACGGGCGCCGCTATGTCGCCCGGCGATAGCGCGGCCGTGGCCACTTGGTACAGCAGCGGCTGGAACAGGTGATAGTTGGTACGATCGACCAGGGTGACGGACGCGCGCGCGGTGCGCAGTGCCGCCGCGCAGCTCATGCCTCCAAAGCCCGCGCCGACGATCACCACCCGCGGCGCCCCCTCCTCTGCGTAGCGGCGGCGTGCCTCGAGAAGCGGATTGCCGGCAAACACCCGCGCAATGACGGTATCGAGCGATAATTGTCCGGCGCCGAAGATCACGAAAATGGCGCCGAGCATGAGTAAGTAGACCGTATCGCTCATCCGCGGATCCATCACGCCGCAGACCGACACCGCAACGATCAGCGCCGCCGCCGTATAACGCGTCCCTAACCCAAGCACCAAGAGACCGCCGACGACGAGGGCGAGGGTGGCGGGTAGATGCGATACCGTCATGACCGGGAGCCAGACAGCCAAGCCGGCAGCGGAATCGCGGTGCGCGGCATCAGGCCGGAGCACCGCCAACAACAGTGAGGTGCCCAGTAAGACTCGCACCACCGACAGATAAATGGGCCCGCAGCGATTGCGCACACCCTCGGTGAAATGCACGATGTGGGGGATTACGGGCAAGGCACTGTCGGCGAGTCCTCGGCGCAGCATGCTGTCGACGGAAATCGGACCCGCGCCGCACACCACGTACCAGCCGAACAAGGCCGCCCAGAACAGCTGGTTGTCGAAGGGCAGGTAGGCGAACTGCGCCACCAGCGCGAGAGCCAGCATGGGCGCCGCGGCGTAGCGGGTCATGAATCCCGCCGCCAGAAGCGCTCCGCCGATCACCTCGATGGAGACGCCGATCGTGGCGGCGCTGCCGGCGGACAACCAACTCACGGGATATTCGTGAGTCGCCAAATACAGTGCCGTATCCCAATGAGTGAGCTTGAGCACGCCGGAAACGAAGTAGATCTGCGCCAGCCACAGTCTGATGAGGAGTTCCACCCTGGGCCAGGCGAGGGCGCGCAATACCCGCACGGAGAAGTCGGTGGAGAGCCGGCTGAAGCGCAGCAGCGCCGCGGCGTAGGCGTTCACCCCGCGAATTCCTGCAAGCATGCGTCCCTGTGTCACGGCGCTTTCGTGGCGCTGCTAGGGGAGCAGTACGGTCGCGCCGATCGTGCGCCTGCTCGCGAGGTCGCGGTGCGCAGCGGCGGCATCGCGCAGCGCCACGCGCTGGCCGACGTGCGCCTTGACTTCACCCGAGGACAGTCTGGCGAAGAGATCCGCGGCGCGCGACGACAGGTCTTCGCGGCTCTTGATGTAGTCGAACAACATGGGCCGCGTCGCGAACAGCGAGCCGCCGGAAGCGAGGTCGGAAAACTTGAAATCCGGGATCATTCCCGACGACTGACCGAAATGGACGAACATGCCGCGCAGCCTCAGGCACTCGAGCGACCCGCGCCAGGTGTCCTTGCCCACCGAATCGTAAACCACGTCGCAGCGCCGCCCGCCGGTGATCTCCTGGACGCGGGCGACGAAATCCTCGCTCCGATAGTTGATCACGTGCGAATAGCCATTGGCTTCGGCCATCGCCACCTTCTCCGGCGAACCCGCCGTGCCGATCGAGGTCGCGCCGAGTGCCTTCAACCACTGCCCGAGCAGCAGCCCAACCCCGCCGGCAGCCGCGTGCACCAGGACGGTATCGCCCGCTTTGACCGGGTAACACGAGGTGAGCAGGAATTGCGCCGTCAATCCCTTGAGCATGACCGACGCGGCCACGTCGAATGCAATGGCGTCGGGCAGCTTGACCAGCCGCTCGGCGGCAACGACACGCTGAGTGCGGTAGGCGCCGAGCGGCATGGTGTATGCGACCCGATCTCCCACCTTGAAGTCCGCCACTCCGTCGCCGGTCTCCGCGACGACTCCCGCGGCCTCGGCGCCGGGAATCAGCGGCGTCGACGGCCAGGGGTACAGGCCGCTGCGGAAGTAGGTGTCGATGAAGTTGACGCCGATCGCGTGCTGTACGATGCGCACCTCGCCGCGCCCCGGCTCGAGGGTGTTCAGCCGCGTCCACTCCAGCGCCTCGGGTCCACCGGCGGTGCGCACCACCACCCCCATGTCGCCCGTTTGTTCCGTCATACCTGCCTCACTAAAGTGTCGACGAAGCGCCGTATGCGGACGATGGCTTCGCGCAATCGCCCCTCGTCGGCGGCGAAGCACACCCGCACGAAACCGCTCGTCTCCTGACCGAACGCTCCGCCGTCCAGCACCGACACGCGCTCGGCCCGATACAGCGCGCACATGAAATCGTAGCCCGCAAGTCCCGTGCCCCGCACATCGACCAGCATGAACATGCCGGCGTCCGGGCTGTAGCACTTGAGTCCGCGGACGCCGTCGAGTCCTGCAAGGAGTAGACCGTGCCGAGCAGCGCAATATTCCCGGACCCTGGATTCCGCGGCATTCGAAACGCTCAACGCCGTGACGGCCGCCTCCTGCACGAAACCCGGCAGGCCGAACAGCATGCACTGCGCCATCGCCTCCGCGTGAATCACCATCTGCGGCGGACCCACCAGCCAGCCCGCACGCCAGCCCGGCATGGAATGCGTCTTGGAAAGACTGCTGATGGTCACCACTTGGTCGGGCAATTCCGCGGCCAGGCTCGGAACTCGGCCGCCCGGCGCCAGTCCCGCGTACACTTCGTCCGCCACCACCCACAGCGAATGCCGGCGCGCCAGATCGCCGATCACCGCCAATTCGGCTGCGCTCAAGATGACGCCGCTCGGATTGTTCGGCGTCGCGAAAAACAGCGCCCGCGTACGCGGCGTGATCGCCGCCTCGAGCTTCTCCAGGTCCACGCGGAAACCTCGCGCCGCCGGCGCGGCGACCCGCACCATCCGCGCGCCGGATATCTCGAGCGTGGCAGGGTAGCTCGGGTACAGGGGCTCGAGCGCGATCACCTCGTCGCCGGGTGCCGCAATACACAGCGAGGCCACGAACAGCGCATTCTGCGCCCCGGCAAGAAAGATGACATTGGCGGCGTCGACCGGCTGGCCGGTCCGCGCACGGTGTGAAGCCGCGATCGCCTCGCGCAAGTGCTGCCGTCCCGTCGCCGGCGTGTAATGAGTGTCGCCGGCGCGCAATCTCTCGATGGCCCGCTCCAGCACCGGCGCCGGGGTTTCGAGATCGGGGTCGCCGACGCTCAGCAAGATGACGTCTTCGCCGCGCTCGTGGGCCGCCCGCGCCTCGTAGTGAATGATCCAGGCGTCCGCGCCGTCGCCCGCGATTCGCTTGACCAAAGGTGAATATTGCATCTTTTCTCTTGCCTAGCCGTTGGCGGTGCGCAATCCTAGCGCGCTTCATGAACTAATGTTCAATTTCAACGAAGGTTCATATGTCGCGCAATATCGGCGGTTATCTCGTCGAACTCTTGGTCGCCAATGACATCGACACCGTGTTCGGTATACCCGGCGTGCACAATTTGGAGCTGTATCGCGGTCTGACTGCAACGTCCGTGCGCCACGTGCTCGTCCGGCACGAGCAGGGCGCGGGATTCGCGGCCGATGGATTCGCGCGCTTGAGCGGGCGGCCCGCGGCCGCCTTCGTGATTTCGGGTCCGGGGCTCACCAACATCCTGACCGCCGCCGCCCAGGCCTATTCCGACTCCGTTCCGT
>WNFR01007118.1_pt1 | contig 11385 bp, 10 predicted proteins | sample 5400221 | NCBI WGS metagenome assembly WNFR01 (sample SAMN13153357, study PRJNA577476) | soil metagenome | isolation source: 40 cm soil under Madrone tree | place: USA:California | collected 2016-06-14 | reverse complement strand
GGTCTGGCTGCCGTCAGGCGCCTTGTATGTCAGCGTCAGATTGAACAAATCGACAGAGGCAGGCGTGGCGTCGATCGACATCAACAGACGGCCATTGGCCCAGGCGCCTGGCGCGGCCGCCACCAGCGTCAATCCGCCGCCGTCGGCGCGCGCCAGCCCATCCCCCGCGCCGGCTGGCGCCTTGAATACGCGCACGATGATCGCATGGCTGCCGCCGTTGCCAAAGAAATCCCAGACGGCGTCACCCAGCGGATAACCCGCGGCCCGTCCGCCAAAGGAGCGCTCGAAATCCGCTGCGCTGAAGCAGTGCATCGGCGCGAGCGGCCCCATCACCGTACGACCGACAAAGGCGGTGTTCGAGGTTTCGACACCGGTGATCGTGGCGTTGCCGCTGGGGATTTCCTGGACGGAGACGCCGGGATATTTAACCGGGATCGGCATGGGCGCTCCAAACCCGAAAGGGATAAAACGACGCAATGCCTGTGCGCAAACAGCTCGTCACGCTGATCGGCTTGCAAGCCAACACGCCGATGGGAAGGCCGGATGTATCACAACGTGTTTTGTCGTACGTGATTATGCGGAGATTGCCCAGCGCGCGAGTTCCACGAAAGTGCGACTGCTCAAGGGCCCAGCACTGCCGTTTTCATAGGCAAGCCTGCCACAAGAATCAGCAAAGGACCGAACTGTTCCGGTCCTCGCGAACTGAAATCGACGGCAACTCAATAGGTTGTGCGCACAGTACCGATGGCATGAATCTTGATTGAAAAGGTTAAAAATTAGATGCGGGAACGTCAACGACATTGTCCGACCCTGGCTAAGCAGCGGGGAAAGGCCGGTAAGCCATGGGGCCATTCGCTACCAATCTCCCGTCGTTGGACGCCGGCGCGTTTACCGCGGCGCCGAGCATAGCGTCGGCTTTGTGCCCATCGTCAGGACGGATCTTGTTGTCGCCCCAAGGCAGCGGAGCGGCGCGATCACGACGGCCATTCAAACTACCGCGAGAAGGGAACCGGCGGGCGAGGACAGGATCCTCGCCTTGCCCGATCGAGCGCGCCGTTCGCGTTCGCCAATGGAGAGACTGGGGGAAGGCTGGATAAATCTTAACCGACATCTCTTGTGACGAGGAGTGGAGACAATGGAATCCTGGAAATACGCGCGGCAAAGACTCGTACCTTTCGTGGCTGCCCTCTTGGGGACTGCGCTGCTCTGCTTTCTACTGAGTGACATCGCATTGGCGGAAGACGCGGGCCCACCCGCCTGCGGCGGCAAGATTCTCGAGAAATGCACGCCCAATTCCGGCGACACCGCGTGGATGCTCGCTTCCGTCGCACTCGTCCTGATGATGACGATCCCGGGCCTTGGGCTGTTCTATGGTGGCATGGTGCGCAAGAAGAACGTCGGCGACACCGTGATGACCAGCTTCGCCGTCACCTGCCTCGTCACGATCCTTTTCGCGCTCGTCACCTACAGCATGGCGTTTCGCGCCGGCACGCCCTTTATCGGCGGCCTGGATCGCATGTTCCTCAAGGACATCCTGAGCGACATCGGCAAGGGAGGTATCGGCAATCCCAATCCCCTCGCCGCGACCATTCCCGAGAGCGTGTACATCTGCTTCCAGATGACGTTCGCCATCATTACGCCGGCGCTGATTGCCGGCGCGTTCGCCGAGCGCATGAAATTCTCGGCCATGCTCTGGTTCATCGGCCTGTGGGCGATTTTCGTCTATGCGCCGATCGCGCACTGGGTCTGGGGACCTGACGGGATCTTCTCCTCCGGCAACGATGCCGCGTTGGTGAAGGTACTCGATTTCGCGGGCGGTACGGTCGTGCACATCAACGCCGGCGTCGCCGGACTGATGTGCGCCATCATGCTCGGCAAGCGCAAGGAGACCGGACCTGCGCACAACATGGTGCTCACCTTCATCGGTGCCTCGCTGCTATGGGTTGGCTGGTTCGGCTTCAACGCGGGCTCTGCCGTGACGGCAGGCATGCAGGCCGGCATGGCCATGCTGGTGACCCAGATTGCCACCGCTGTCGCCGGGTTCACCTGGATGCTGGTGGAGTGGGCGCTGAAGGGCAAGCCGACCGTCGTCGGCATCTGCTCCGGTGCGGTCGCGGGCCTCGTCGCCATTACGCCGGCTTCCGGCTTCGTCGGCCCCGTCGGCGCCTTTGCCATCGGCGTGGCCGCGGGCGCGGTCTGCTACTGGGGATGCACCGGGCTGAAGCGCCTGTTCAGCTATGACGACGCGCTGGATTGCTTCGGCGTCCATGCGGTCGGCGGCATCGTCGGCGCGCTGCTGACCGGGGTGTTCGCGGTCGAGCAATACGGCGGAACGGCGGGCGTGCTGGAGGGGAACGTTGCTCAGTTCTTCAACCAGTGCATCGGCGTCGCCACCGTGTTCGTCTATGATGCCGTCGTCAGCCTGATCATCCTGTTCGTGGTCAAGATGTTCGTCGGGCTGCGCGTGACGGAAGATATCGAACGCGAGGGCCTCGACCTCGCGCTGCATGGAGAAGTCGTACAATAGGCAATTGACGTCAAAGCAGCGTCGCCGGGCGTTGGAGCATGATCCGATCAGATTCGATCGGGTCATGATCCAGCGTTCGCTGCGAACAAGCTGCCCGGAACAGGGTGGAAGCAATCCAGGCACCGCGGCCAAGGACAGGCCGGACCGGTGCCTGAGCGCAAGCGAGGAGCCACATGAACTGGGTCTATTGGGACACAGCATGGTCGCTGTTCTTCAGCCTCGTTTGGTTCATGACCATCACGCACCATCCGGATGCGCAGATCTCGGACGCGCATTTCCGCGATGAGGCATTCGGCGGCTGAACGAAGCAAGACGTGACGGAGCGGATCGGGCCGGAGCCCCGGGTGCCCGAGGGGCTGTTGCATGCCAGCGCGTCCCGATAGCGCGCGCGTTGCGGGCGGCGGTGGCGTTGGATTCCATGCGCTAGCTCCGGTAATAGCGCAACATCCTGAGGAACGTGCGGTGGATCTCATCGGCCGGCTGGTCGAACGGTTCCACGTTGACCCGCACCACGCCGTTGTGGTCCATGCGCCACGGCAGGCGCATCAGCCGGCGATAGTTCGGCTGCTTACGCCAGTCGGCCACGAGCGCGCTGCCGAGCGGCGCGTTGAGCACGATCTGCAGCTCATGGACGGTCATCGCGCGCTCGGCGATCTCCGCCAGACCGATATATTCGATCGCGCGCCAACGGATCAATCCGAAGGCCTGAATGAAGATGCCATACTGATTGGCGCCGATGGTCGGCCGCCCGGTCTCCAGCAAGGGCATGTTGTAATAGGTGAAGCCGGCGGCCGCCAAGGCGAATGCCAGCCAATAGGCTTCGCCGGTGATCCAGGCGGCCGTGACGAACACCGCGGCCAGCGCGGCCGTCACATAGACGGGAAAGTTGGTGTCGTCGCGCCGGTAGGCGACCGAGTAGCCACCCACATCGCGTTCTTCCAGGTTTGCGTTCATGTCTGGACCCTGCCCGGATGCGCCAAGCTTACGCCTCTGCGCCTGTCTGATCCATTTCGTGTCTCGGAGAGAGTGGGTACGAAGCCTCGGATTTTCACCTGCTCCATGACGACGTCGGCCGAAGAATTTCGCTGATCGCGGTCGGAAATCGCAGCGATTGAGGAAGCGGCCGATTTCGTTTGCTGAACGCATGGCTGGCGACGCAGTGCTGATCGCACCCGTCTCCACGCAAATTCCCTGCTAACAGGGAACTTTACAGGGAAACTGGCGATTTTGATGGCTGGGCGACATGGCGTATATAGCCAAAAGCGCTGCAGTGCAGCGCCTTTCAGGTCAATTTCCGACTCCAGCTAACAGGGAAACATTTTGGGCTAGCAGGGTATCGCCACGACATAACAGGGAAATCCGAAGGTCACGGTGTGGTCAGCAGATTTCGCAGCTGCTACCATGGAGGCGTAAAAACGACGGTACTAGATTGGACTGGTTCATCTTCTGTTTCTCAACAGCGATCCTTTCGGCTGCGTTAAAAACGCAGGGACAGTTCACGGGTGAGCTTATAAAGAGACGATGTGACGTGCAGGCTGCATGCTCATCCCTGGGAAGCTTCGTAGGCTGCAAAAACCATCTGCGTCCCGTTGAATGTCAGCTCGCCGTAGCGCAGATGCGCGGATCGCTCTCGGGCGGGTGACATTGCGTTTGATACGGAGCACTCAAAATGGATACCACGCGGGACGACAAACTCGCGGAAGGGGAGTTCGCGAGCTTCGATGAGCAGCTTTCGAACTTGGCGCGCGAAGCGGGAGTCAATCCTTCGGACCCGCCGACCAGCATGAAGACGTTTCGCGCTCCGCGGGCAACGATTCATGGATTGGCGGATTGGCGCTACCTGGCTTTCGTCGGTTCTCTGTTGGCAGCATCCATTGGTGTCGCTGCCTGGTGGTGGTCGTCCTCCGTTCATACGGAGACGATGGCCCCCTCAGACCCAGCACCTCTGACACAGGCCGCGCCGAAAGACGCCGCGCCGACTAATGTCGCGCCGACTGCGGTCGCCCTGTCGTCCGACTTCGCGCAGCAGCTCCAACCGATAGCGCGCGATCTCGCTGCCTTGAGGCAAGCGGTCGAACAGCTCGAGATGAGGCAAGAACAATTGGTCCGCGACAATGAAAATGTCGCGAGCCAACTCAAGGCGAGCAAGGCAGAAATAGCACGCAACAACAATATCATCGACCAGATCAAGGCGACCCAAATACAGATGGCGCGCGAAAGCGAGACGGTTACCGAGCGGCTCAACGCAAGCCAGGAACAACTGGCCCGCGTCATCGCCAACGCTTCAGAGCCAAAGGTGACGCCTGAAGAGCCAAAGGTGACGCCTGAAGAGCCAAAGGTGAGCCCCGAAGAGCCAAAGGTGATGCCCGAAATACCAGTGCCGCGTCCGCGGCGGTCGACCAATGTCGCCCAGACGCACAAGCCGGCGCCAACCCCGGCGCGGCCGCAAGCCAAAAAGCCGCAACCGTCATCGGCATGGCCATGGTCAGTGCGCTAGTGCCGTGACGTACCGAGCCAAGCGCTGATGCCGGTGCTCAAGCGACACGGACCGGCGATGACTGCCGGGCAATCCTGACTTACGATAATTGAACCTTATAGTTCGTTGGGGCGATCGATCTTGAGCCGCTTTGCGTTTGCAGCGCTTACGGCGTCGCGATTAATCCGCTAGCTGTTGCAACTATCCAGCGGTTGCCCCAACGCACGATAGAGTCGATACGCCCAATGCCGGGCACTGTGTCGCCGCGCTTTGCCATCCGAACCCCATCGGGCCCCCCGAGGACCGCCGTTCCGCCACGAACGTCAAGAACTGTCCAACCCTCAATAGTCGTCGGTCCCGTCTCTGGCGCCGGCATCATAGGTCCCTTGGGCGCTATCGAGCCGGTCGGCGTCATGTCTGCTTGTTCCACAGATAATTGAGCCCCATCCGACGCCGCGGCTAGAGGCTTGGCGGAAACGCTCGCTCCAACTGCGGAGATCTGAGTTGCGCCTGATGGTGTTCGCAAACCTAACGTGGACGTCGTCTTTCGGGCGCCTTCGATCTTCCCGCCCAACCTTGTTTCGGCAACTCGATGCGAAGGCGCTGTCTGAGTGATTGGATTGAGGGCCGAGATATTTGCAGGACCGGACCAACTAAAGCCGCCAGCCCATCCCAATGCAAAGCCCGCAACCAGTGCGCTTGCGACCAGCCAAATAGTGCGCTTTCGACCACCGTCTGGCTTCAACAACGCCAGGATTTCATCTCCATTGGGACTTGAGAAATCCCATGGCTCCCCCGTCGCTGGCTGCGTTATGACTTCGCTACTGCCTTCATCTCCGGCCGACTCGATCCTTTCCAAGGTATTCGCCTGGTGCAGTTGCATGATCGGACTCCTTGTGGTCCCCAATGATCATGCTTGGAACTAAACCAACTATTAACGGCGAATCAGCCGCAAGGCTTGGGCTGGAATGAATTGGGCAGAGGGCGATCATTAATCGCAATGGAGCCGGATCGCTGAAGTGACGTCAGGAATCACACGGGGGTGATAAATTCAGCTTTCTTAGGAGTGGATCCAGCCCGTCAGAACGACACCGCTTAACTTCACTAACCTGCTTTGGAGGCTTATCAGGGGCGTCCTTCTTTGATTGCTTTGTGGTGTTGGCTCTATTGTTTGCGGCCTTGGCCTTGAGATCATGCGGATCGTGCCAATGACGAGGAGTGATGTCGCGATGCGGTGGAATAGCGGCTTGCTTTGGTGCTGGTGGTGGCAAATCGGCTTGGCCTTGTTCGCTAGGCTGAACATACACAACATCCACCCTCTCAGCGGCCGTCGGCGTGTCCTGCTTGATTACAAGCGGCAGGCGATCAGCCTTGTTACCGGCCACTACAGGCATGACAACTTCTGGCGCGGGCGGCGGCGCGGATTTCTTCGCAGCTGCAGCAATAATACCTAGTCCAGCCAGGCAAACCACTCCAAGCGCGACGGCTCTAATCACGTGGGAGCCCCTATGCAGAGAGGCTCCAAGCCTCGTGATCAAATTGGTCCAGAATGAGGCCGCTCGGCCAATGTCACTGACCTAGGCGCTGGCGCCGGCCGTCCGGCGGTGACGCGCCCGGCGACGCTTCGTGCCCGCGCGCTGGAGTGGAGGTGGTGCAGCTGGAGGTCGGACAAGCAAAACAACGGCGCCGCTCGGCTCTTCTGGTATTATCTTCCGTAGCGACGTCTCGATCGAGGCGAGCAAAGCTCGGCCAGCTTCGGTGATCTGCCAGCCGGATTTGTCACGCAAGACAAATGCTTGGGTAAAGATATCGAGGCCAGGCGCACGCGCCGCCAAACGTTTTGTCCGGTCAGTCCAGTCTGGGCCACTGGAAATTAGAATGGCCACCGCGCGCCTCAGCTCTTCCAGCGAAGCGCGTCCTTCTGGATATCCGGCCAACACCTTGAGAACTGTAATCTGAAAACTCACTACCCGCCCCCGACCCGCAAGGCGTTCAAATACTGCGGGCATGAGGCTAGTTCGCGATATCACCGGTCGTCTGTCGACTACCGGGCACACCTTCTGCGATCAGACGATTTTTCAACGCCGCGCGCTAAATGAGCAACACCGCCCGGTCCAGAGAGTTGTCACTCCACTCCCGCCTTAAGGCGTCACCGCAGGCCATCGCTGACGCCTTAACGCGCATTGCGTCGGGCATGGTTTTTTTACCGCCGCACCCGCTGTCCTGGGAACAGCCGATGCAGTGGCAAAAGCTCGATCAACAGCCCGGGTCGCGGAAAATTCTGTGGCGGCCTTGCAACGCTTCGTCCCATTCCTTCAGCGGAACAACATCTAGTTCTATGCGACAAGCGTAAGCGGGACCTAAGCTAGATTGCACCGGGGCTGACCTGAGTTTTAATCCCGAGTTATTTTGAGCCCGGTCGGCCGCTGGCCAGATTGCCAGCGGCCTTTTGATGAAACTGCCAAGCGTAATATGTTCGCTTGGCGGGTTTGCCGGTGCGGGCCCGGACCTTGGGGGAAATGTTCGGTGTCGTAATCCAAAGCTATTTGCGGCGACCGGGCAACCAAAGTCGCTCATTAAGCCAACTGCTCAGCCTTACCGGCCCCAAGGCCCGCCAATGAGGGATGCCTGCTGGCAGGGCAAAGGCTTGGACCGCTACCAGCCGCGCTGAGAATTGAGTATCTTCGGCTCGTTCACTGGAGCGGCGCCCATGCCACGTCCTGGAAATCCGTCCACCGTATCGAAGGCTAGAATGGCGGCAGATATCAAAGCCAAAGAAGAGGAGCGGTGTACGAAGTATAGGGTTTTCAAGGCGATCGACGATGCCTACCGGAAGGGTGACATCGACGCTCTGCTTGTGGCTCTGGGGGATCCCGCCGACTTCCCGAATAGCCTGCATCCCTGGGATTTAGGGCTGGGCGACTGTCCGCTTGAATACGCGATTTATTGGAGCCCGCTTGCGTTCATTGAAACGCTCCTCGACCGTGGGGCAAATCCCAACTACCCGGATCGAGCCGGATTCTCCTCACTGATTGCGGCGCTTTCGACCGACCGGCCTGACCGGCTCGAGCTTTTGCGTCTGCTGCTGTCCCGCGGTGCCGACATCGCGCAGCGTGGATTAAATGACTGGACCCCGTTGCACTACGCTGTGAGCCGAGACGACGTCCCTGCAATAGAGCTCCTATTGGCGCATGGAGCTGACGTCGACGCGAGGACGCGGATTGACGATTTCGCAACACCGCTCGAAGACGCAGAGCGGTTGAACCATAAAAGAGTGGTTGACGCATTGAAGCGGTCAACTTCAGCTTGAGAGACCGCGAATTCATAAGGTCGAACAGAACTCACGAAATAATCAGATTGGAACGGCGCCGTCTATCCCGCGTGCGAGCCTGCTCTGTCCCCCTTGGCGCTTTTAATTCCAGGGCGATTTCATTTTCTGCGCCAATTCAGTTTCGGGATGGCGTCGCTAGATCGCTAGATCGAGTTGTTCGGTCATCTTCTCGGATCTTCCGCATCGGCAATCTCTCGGCGGGCATCGGACGTCCCATTTTGTGAACCGCAAAAGCGAACTTTCGTTCGTCACCCAAAAAAGGACTTTTTCAACACAATCGGTCACTCAGCGACAAAGAATGCCTGGCTGGTGACGCAGTGCTGATCGCACCCGTCTCCACGCAGATTCCCTGCTAACAGGGAATTTTACAGGGAAACTGGCGACTCGGATACGACAACTGTCCCAGCCGTCTCTCGCTGGCGGGCCTTGGACGCAGTATCGCGGCTGATGGCATAATCTAGCTACGGAGATCGCGCGGGACGAGAGGGAGACCTTGGACGAGGAGGACGGAGAGGCTCTGGTTACTGGTCTCCTCGCTGGGGACCATTGCAGGTTTAAATCGGGGACCTGCAACCACCGATACCGACAACTCGCTGGTCGCGGAGATTTGAACTCGAAGAATCCCCGATATTCAAGTTAGATCAATAAGTTATGAGGCCGCCTGACACGCGGGTCCGCAATGGCAAGGAGAGGGCGCTTGCCCGCCCAAAATCGAAAAACTTCCAGAGCGGGTGTGAGACAGCTCACATCGCTGTGGCGCATTTCGGCCTAGTCCAATCGTCTCGGGAGATGACCTGAAACGAATGGAGATGACGCATGATCCGCCTTGCCCCTTCCGTGATTGCCGTCCTGGTTGCGATAGGTGCAGCGACCAGTGTCCTCAAATCCCACTCGCTGTTCCCCTTCGGCGGGACTGGCATGCCGCCAGTCCAAGAACTCCGAAACGCGGATCGGTTGGGCGAGCTTCCGGTCCAGGACTTTGATGACCGCTCGTTGGTCTTTCCGAGGGGCTCCACGCAATAGCCAGGGACGACACCACCCGCAGCGAGCCTCCGGCGACCCCTGTTGTGGGCGCGGGTAGCCACCATATAGTTGCGAAGTTGACGTCGTGTACCGGGAGATCGCCATGAAGGCATTTGTGTTGGCTTGCGCGGCTGCCATCGTCATTGCGTCCGCTGCCGTCGTGATTCTCGACGGGCTACAAGAGCCTGCTCAACAGGCGTTCTCCACATCAGCAGTCCGCCTGTAACCGATTCCGGCTAAGCGCGGCATCGAACTTCGGAACAGAACGCAGATTCCAAGCGACCTGAAGTCTTCCGCCGCGGTGGTTGCGCAGCGCAGTCGACCGGTCGTCAACGTCTTAAGAGTCCGGCTCTTATTCCGCCGCCGTCGCCGGTCGCGGTTGGGCGTCATTGGGCCCGGTTCGGGCGCTCTGCTCTTCGAGCCACAGGCTGTGGTGCTCGCGCGCCCAGTTGACGTCCACCGTGCCCGAGCCCATCGCCTCGAAAGCGCCTTCCATGCCGATGGTGCCGATGTAGATATGCGCGAACATCACGGCGATGAATAGCACCGCGACAATGGAGTGCACGATCTGAGCCAACTGCATCCCCTCGATGCCGGAGAGATAGAAGGGAAACATCAGCTCGTAGCCGGTCGCGGCAACCAACCCGCCGCCGATCACGACGATCCAGTAGATCGCCTTCTGGCCGGCGTTAAATCGATAGGCCGGAGGATGATCGTGGCCGACGATGCCCCCGCCCCGCTTTATCCACTGGATATCCACCTTGTTCGGAATGTTGCCCCCGATCCACATCAAAAAGATCAGCACGACGCCGATGGTGAAGGGGAAGCTCAGATAATTGTGGGCATATTTCGCCCATTGCGACCATTCGGAGAACGCTTCGAAGCCGATCAGCGGCAGCAGCAACGGACGGCCGAAGGTGATGTTCAACCCCGAGACCGCGAGAATGATGAAACTGGTCGCCGTCATCCAGTGCACGAAGCGCTCAGAGGCAGAAAAGCGCTCCACGGTGCGGCCGGATCTGCCGCTTTGCAGCCGCACCATGCCGCGGCTGAGGTAGAAGACGACGAGCAGTGCCAGCATGCCGAGGATGGCGATGCCGCCGACCCAGCGCAGCGTCACATTGCGGAATTCGCGCCAGTCGCGTCCCGCCGGCTGCTCGAGCACGCCCGAACGCTGATCGGGTATGCTGACGCGCCCCTGGATCCGGTTGAGCTCCTGGAGAAGCTGCTGCTCTTTCACCGAGCTTGCGGTCGGGTTGACCTGCTGCGCGGCTGCGGGCATCGATATGGCCACGAGCAGCACGAACGCCCAGGCGCCGAGTGCCAGGCGGATATATCTTCCAAAAGACGCCATCAGCCTCCTCCTCGATATAGTCGCCCTGCCGCGCCGATTGTCAGGATCCGATCGTTTCGCGGTAGGCGGTCTTCCAGCCCCAGGCGCCGGAGCCGTAGCCGCGCTTGGTGACGCGCTCCTTGTAGATTTGGGCGATGATCTCGCCATCGCCGGCCAGCAGCGACTTGGTCGAGCACATTTCGGCACAGAGCGGCAGCTTACCCTCGGCGAGACGGTTCGCGCCATACTTCTCGTATTCCTCTTTGCTGCCATCAGCCTCGGGGCCGCCCGCGCAGAATGTGCATTTGTCCATCTTGCCGCGCGAACCGAAGTTGCCGACCTTCGGATATTGCGGCGCGCCGAACGGACAGGCGTAGAAGCAATACCCGCAGCCAATGCAGAGGTCCTTGGAGTGCAGCACCACGCCGTCGGCGGTGGTGTAGAAGCAGTTGACCGGGCACACCGCCTGACAGGGCGCATCCGTGCAATGCATGCAGGCCATCGAGATGGAGCGTTCGCCCGGCTTGCCGTCGTTGATGGTGACGACGCGGCGCCGGTTGATGCCCCAGGGCACCTCGTGCTCGTTCTTGCAGGCTGTCACGCAGGCATTGCATTCGATGCAACGGTCGGCGTCGCAGAGGAATTTCATACGTGCCATGGTCGTTGCTCCTTATGCCGCCGCGATTTGGCAGAGA
>WNFR01008383.1_pt1 | contig 11387 bp, 8 predicted proteins | sample 5400221 | NCBI WGS metagenome assembly WNFR01 (sample SAMN13153357, study PRJNA577476) | soil metagenome | isolation source: 40 cm soil under Madrone tree | place: USA:California | collected 2016-06-14 | reverse complement strand
ACCCACCCTGCCGAATTGTTTCTATGAGTGGCCGGGTGCAATCGAAACGCACACTGATAAGACTATCCCCCGCAAAAGGAGATTCCTGCTTGGAGGAATTTTTGATCTGTGAAAACTCGGAATGCAGGTTTCTAACTTCTCTTCGACAAGGGGACAAGCTCTTACGTCGCGAGGATCTTATTTTTAGCGTATGTCCGAACTGCGATCATGAATGGTCAGGTCTCTGTCCCTTCTGTTTTCATACATTAAACGTCGCGTGGCAAGGCAAGGTTCCCTGGTGCATCGATTGCAATACAGCGCTGCTTCCGGAGGCGCATATTGACTAGGCTGCTCGCCAGAATTGCTTCTTTATGGAAGCGAGGTGGAGAGAGCACGAAACTTCCGCCCGCCATCATTCCTGAAAACTGTCAACAATCTTTACAAATGTCCAACAAGGCAAAAATCTTGTCGTTTCCGGCTGCCGAAGCACGGTTGAATGCCCGAATTGCCAATCAGCTCGACGTCTTTGAATCCGGCGGATACATCTTCCTCAGGGAACCCGCTGGAGTGGAGGACCGGTCATTGCACTCGATTGAGGCGGCGGTCCTAAGATTTTGGAGGGTTCGCGCCTGGTGAAATCGCCACGACGGAATCTCTCACGACAGAAGGGAGCTAAGCTTATGATTCTCATCGTGGACCGCGATAGCAGCTTCCGGAAATTTCTTTATACCCTTTTCAAAAATGGCGGTGGATTCGACTCTTGCGTAGAGGCTCGAGATGGTGTCGAGGCCATAGCGAAGACGAAGAAATTATTGCCAAGCCTGGCGATTCTGGACTCTGCCTTGCCGGAGATGAGCGGGTTGCAGCTGGTTCGCAAGCTCAAAGCAATAATGCCTGAGTTGCCGATTTTCATGATGACTTCAGAAAACGATGTGGACATCGAGAAGGAAGCTCTCTCCTCGCCGTAGGTAAGCGGCCACCAAGACGACGGTCACATTTCCATTTATTTATGGATGCATTGACAATTTGAGCTTCGAACCGGGAATCATTCGCGCTACTGTATTTCGCAGTATATCGGCACTGTGCTGAAGCGCCTGTCGTTCCTCCTCAGACATTTCCGGCTCAAAGATTTGGCTTACGCCGTGCCGGCCGAGAACACTTGGTAGAGAGAGGGTAACCCCATACTTCGGGATATGCGAACCGATAGGAATGACGGCATGTTCGTCGCGCAAAATTACTTCCGCAATGCGCGCCGTGACCATGCCAATCCCAAGCTGGCTCGCGCCGGTTCCTTCAATGATCGTGATATTTGCGTAACGCACGTCCTGCTCAACACTCCGTCGAAATTCGTTGTTCGTCTGGCCGCTTTGCTCTAATAACTGAGATACAGGTGTACCAGCGATACGTGCCGAGGACCATAAGAAAACCTGCGACGTGCCATGCTCTCCCACGACTTGCGCCTCGACGTACATGGGGTTCACCTTCAGCCGGCGTGCAAGATGGAAACGGAATCGCATGGAATCCAGAAAAGTTCCAGTGCTCAGCACGCGTTCATGGCCGGCGAGGTGGCGAGCAAGATCGGCGAGTGGATCGGGGGGATCGGTGACGACCAGCAGGAGTGCCTGCGGCGCTATCGCAACGATTTTGGGAACAATGTCCCGGTAGACTTCCGCGTTGGTATCGAGAAGTTTCAGCCGTCCGGCGGGATCGTTGCGGTCCGTCGCGCCACCGGATTTTTCGTTGATGCCCGCGGTGATGATCACGAGCACTGCTTCGGAAAGGTCGGAATAATCGCCTGCGCGGAGTTCCACCGCCGGGGAAAGTGTGGCGCCATACTGGAGATCGGCTACGACACCCTTTGCACGAGCCAGATTCTTGTCAATCACGACGACTTGGCAGGCAATTCCGCGCATCACGAGAGACAGGAGACATGCGGAACCTACGCCGCCCGCGCCAACGACTCCAACCTTCATGAAAGACCTCCTTTGATGACTTGGTGGAATATAGTATCCACGTCTTCACAATTCAAAGCCATTCGAAGTGCAACCGGGCTACCAATCATATTAGTTTCTATAACTGATAGAAACTGAACTGACTGGAAGTTGCTCACGCAATAGGAAATGCCAACGCTTGGACACTGTGCCCAAATCCAGACAGACTGCGCCCCAACTATCCTAAACATTGCTCGAGCATTGCTCGCATTTCCAGCACTTCAAAGGTTTTGTCGGAAATCCGAGTTGGCACGCCGCTTGCTCCATCCCACCAAAGGACCGACTGCAAGTCTTGTGGATAGGAGATTCTCTGATGAGTGAATCTAGAGATGTGAATGCGGCCGTTGAAAACGATCACCGGACGATTGAAGGCCAAGAGAGTAAACTGAAAGTGCAAGATTTCTCGAGGCGCACTTTTCTTGGGGTGGGATCCGCTGGAATTGCGACCGTGGCCCTGGCCTCCCTCGCTGCCAACGCCCAGGAAAGATCAGACATTGAAAAAGGAATACACGATCATTCTGCAAGTAATCCGGGCCCGGAGAACAAGCCCCTTTTGGATGAGAATCCGAATTCAAACCTTCCTCCGCCGACGGATTCCGGAAACCTGGAGCCCGTATGGTACTCCTTCGATCTAACTCACAAACGCGTTCAAGAAGGAGGTTGGACGAACGAAGTAACACAAAAGGTGTTGCCATCTTCAAAAGACATCGCGGGAGTCAGAATGCGCCTTACAGCGGGCAGCTTTCGGGAGCTGCATTGGCACACGGCGGACGAGTGGGCCTTTATGCTGTACGGAAATGCTCGCGTGAGCGTTCTTAATCCCGATGGAACCGTGTTTCTCGGCGATGTGGGCAAAGGCGACCTTTGGTACTTTCCCGCAGGATTCCCTCACTCGATCCAAGGGTTGGGACCGGATGGTTGTGAATTTTTGCTGATATTCAACCAAGGGACGTTTTCTGAAGACAACACCTTCCTGCTTTCCGACTGGGTGAGGCATACGCCGCCGTCGGTGCTGTCGAAGAATTTTGGGTTGCCGGAGAGCGCTCTTAAGAGCTTACCAAACAAGAACCTATACATCTTTCCGGCAAACTTGCCCGCATCCCTGGCACAGGACAAGGCCGCTGTTGGAGGGCGTGGGGTCGAATCCCCTTACCAATACACCTTTAGAATGGAGGCTATGGCCCCGACGAAGCAAACGAAGGGCGGTGAAGTTCGCATAGTTGACTCGCGTACCTTCACGGCGGCAAAAAATATTGCTGGGGTCCTAATAAAAATTAAGCCGGGTGGTCTGCGCGAACTGCACTGGCATCCGCACGATTCCGAATGGCAGTACTACATCACCGGTAAGGCACGTATGACGGTGTTTACAAATGAAGGAGCACACACGATGGACTTCAACGCTAATGATGTCGGTTTTGTGCCGGCGGTCGCTGGCCATTATGTCGAGAACATAGGCGATACGGATCTCTTGGTTCTGGAAATGTTCGCTGCGAGCGAATTTTCGGAAATTTCCCTTAACAACTGGATCAGGCATCTCCCCCCGGAGATGGTCACGTCGCATTTGAATCTGAATGCAGACGCCGTAAGTAAGATTCCTTCACAAGTGCTTGACGTTCTTCCTGGCTAGCTTCGCCGTCAAACTATTCGTGTTACTGTGTTTCGGAGGAGCCGCCGATGCGAGACTTCGATAGCCTGTCGCAGAAAGAAATCCTTGCCCTGGCGATTTCGCTCGAGGAAGAGGACGAACGAATTTACGCTGATTTCAGCGAGAGCCTCCGGGAAAACTTTCCCGGCACTGCGCAAGTGTTTGAAGAAATGCGCCAGGAGGAAATCGGGCATCGCCGGCGGCTGATCGAACTCTACAAGCAGAAATTCGGCGAACATATTCCGCTGATTCGCCGCCAGGATGTTCGGGGATTCGTCCAACGCAAGCCGATCTGGCTGAATACTCCGCTACGCCTGGAACAGATTCGCGCCCAGGTGAGCGCCATGGAAGTGGAGACTCGCCGCTTCTATGAACGCGCTGCGGCCCACGCACAGGATGCAGGCGTCCGGCAATTGCTGGACGACTTGGCGGAGGAAGAGGCGAGCCACGTTGAGCGCGCGGCGGAACTGGAGAAAACCCAGCTGAAACCTGAAGTCCGCGAAGAGGAAGACAAGGCCAAACGCCGTCTCTTCGTCTTGCAGATTGTGCAGCCGGGCCTGGCTGGATTGATGGACGGTTCAGTTTCGACGCTCGCGCCGGTTTTCGCAGCGGCATTTGCCACGAAGAATACTTGGGATGCTTTTGCCGTTGGTCTCGCCGCATCGCTCGGAGCCGGCATCAGCATGGGCTTCGCCGAGGCGCTGTCTGACGACGGCAGCCTCACGGGACGCGGGACTCCGTGGATTCGCGGTCTGATCACCGGGTCCATGACGGCTCTCGGCGGCATCGGGCATACACTGCCGTATCTTATGCACAACTTTAATTACGCGACGGGCGTGGCGATCCTCGTCGTTATCATCGAACTCGCGACCATCACGTGGGTACGTCACCGTTTTATGGACACGCCTCCACTCTCCGCCGCCATGCAAGTGGCCTTGGGCGGCGCGCTCGTTTTCATCACCGGGATACTTATCGGGAATTCGTAGCTGCAACGGCCTTCCCCCTTTAAGAAGTTTTTGCTGTGCCCGCATATTGACACCCTGCCGTGCTGAAGACAGTAACTCCGACATTTGACGGACAGACGTCAGACATCTGTCACGCACTGGAAGAGACGCACCTCACTCACTGCAAATGGGTTATTTCATGCCCGCCGGCCTGCGACTGATTGGAATCTTGAATGCTCTGTGTAGACGCGTCGTCAATTTGACAAAAAACGGGAGGGCGTCAATGAGCGTCGCAACCAACCCAATATTCGCGGAACATCTGAATGATCTGGAGGGGGTCATCTCAAATTATTCTCCGGTACTCTTCCGGGTCGCCCTGCGACGACTTCGCAATGTCCAGGACGCCGAGGACGCCGTACAGGACGCCCTTTTATCCGCGTGTAAACACATCGGTCAGTTCGAGGGGCGATCGCAGCTTTCCACCTGGCTCACAAGCATCGTATCGAACGCCGCGGGAATGAAACTGCGACAGATCTCGCGGCTCGAAACGGTATCGCTCGATCAAAGCGTAGGTAAAGAAAACGACGGCGCTACTTTCGCAAATAAACTGAAGGACGTCAGACCGAACCCGGAAAATATTTGCGCGAAAAATGAGATGGATGAAACGCTGCGCCGGGCGCTCGCAGAGCTATCACCGAAACTGCGCGATGCAATTCAGATGTACCTGGATGGAATCTCAACGCGAGAGGCAGCTAAGGCCCTGGGAATTTCCACGCATGCGGTGAAGTCCCGCGTTCGACGAGGGCGGTCGATGCTGAATTTGCTTCTCACTAGAAGCGGTAAGGCGCCCCAAGCCGCGCCGTTTGTCAATGCAACAAGCGTTGAAGCACCTGACGTGACCGAAGCTCCCGCGCTACTTCGGGTCACCGGATAAGGCTCCTCTGGAGGTCAACGCCGTGAAGTTGCGTTCTGTTGTCATTCGGATGATTTTCGCGTGGATGCCGATGTTGCCGCCGCCAGTGCTCATCGGGCAGCCGCAGCGAACGGACACATGCCGCCCGGCCTCCTCTCCACGTGGTGGCGTGACTGCCGGAGGGTGCCAGGGAACCAAAGTCTCCGTAATCGATCGCTAATTCATCTTTGTTGGGCAAAATTCGGGAGGATAAAATGCGCACTCTTGTGATTTGTCTAATGCTTCTGGCTTTTTGCGTATGCGCTTCAGCAGCAACGGCTCGCGACGCCGATAACGAAACGCCATCACCCAATTCCGCCAACGAGAAGGCGGCGAAGTCGGCCGATTCGGCCAAACCCGAAGTGCGAGAAGGCGAGAAGGATGCCGTCAAATCGGAATTGCAGGATCTGCGGGATATCGTCCAGACTCAATCCGAACAGCTTCAGGACTTGCGAAAGCGTTTGGCCGCCCTGGAAACGGGTGGAACGTCCTCGAAGGAAGTCGTCACGCCAGCCATTGTTCCGCCGGCCGGCAGCATTCAAGCATTGGCTGCCGTGGAGACCTCCGCCGCTTCGATGCCGCCGGCAGCAATGGTGCAGGACACCAGCCGTGGCCAAAACGAATCCAAGTCTCCGTTGTCTTTCAAAATTGGTTCGGCGGATTTTACTCCGGGCGGTTTTGTTGATTTCACCACTTTTTATCGCAGCACAGACGTTGGCAGTGGTATCGCCACGTCGTTCGGATCAATTCCCTACAGCAACCAATTGCCGCAGGCCCGCATGTCCGAGACGCGTCTGTCCGCGCAATACTCCCGCTTGTCCCTGAAGGTTGATGCTCGTCTGACCGATTCGACGACCATTACCGGCTACGTCGAATCCGATTTTCTCGGCTTCCAGCCGGCCAACGCGTTCCAAACCGCGAACAGCGATAGCTTGCGTCTTCGAGTTTACTGGGCCAATGTTCGGCACGGTAAGTGGGAGGTACTGGGCGGGCAAGCATGGTCGTTGCTGACACCGAATCGCGTGGGCCTCTCACCGCTAACTCCCGATGTGTTCTACACGCTTGACGAAGACCCCAACTTCCAAGTCGGCCTGACGTGGTTGCGCCAGCCGCAGTTCCGCGTGACTTATCACCCGACGAATAATTGGGCCGTTGGCGTCTCGCTCGAAAACCCTCAGCAATTCGTGCCTGGTTCGGTTGTCTTCCCGTCGCCCTTCTTCACCCCGCAGTTTGACAACGGCAGCGGCAGCACTAGCGCGGCTAGCAGCGCCACGAATACCGCCGTCCCTAATTTGCATCCTGACATCGTCGTCAAAACGGCGGTCGACTCACATCTGGCGGGTCGCTCCCTTCACATCGAGGCCGCCGGGTTGATTCGCAGCTTCAGGGTATTCAACAATTTGACGACTCCGGCAAGCACCAACACCATTACAGGAGGCGGCGGTTCGCTGAACTTCAACTACGAGGTCGTTCACAATCTGCGCCTTATTGCCAATTCCTTTTACAGCTACGGTGGAGGGCGTTACATCTTTGGGTTGGGCCCCGATGTGATCGTCAAACCAGATGGCACTCTTTCAGGAGTTCACGCCGGATCAGGGATCGGCGGCTTTGAATACCAGGCAACACCGAGCTATATGTTCTACTCGTACTACGGTGCCGCGTACTTCGCGCGCAACTTTGCGGCCCAGCCAACGCCGGGTTCCACCTGTAACGGCCTCGCAGGTTTCGCTTGTGTAGGCTTTGGCTTCCCCGGATCGGGGGAAACAACGAATCGGGCGGTTCAAGAAGCCACGTTCGGTGTGATCCCGACCCTGTGGTCAAACGAGAACTTTGGTCGGCTGCAAATCATCTCCCAGTATTCCTATCTGATCCGGAGCCCGTGGTCAACTCTCTCGACAACTGGCACGAACCCGCGGAACGCACACACTAATATGGTTTATCTCGGCCTTCGCTATATATTGCCTTAACGGAGAACAGGGAAATACAAATGGCCATGAATACGATAACGATAGTAAACGGCAAGCGAAACGAAAACTCGCCGACGGAAAGTTCGGCGGAAATCCCTGTGCTCATCGATGGCTCAAGACACACAGCACAGCCCGGCGAACGGCTCGTCGACCTCATCAACCGCGTGGGCTTGAAGCTTTCGCAGGTGTGTTATCACCACCAGCTGGGGCCGATTCAAACGTGCGATACGTGCCTGGTTGAAATCGGCGGCCAACTCGTGCGCGCCTGCGCGACCACCGTCACGAGCGGAATGAGCGTGACGACTGCTTCGTCGAAGGCGCATGCAGCGCGGCAAGAGGCCTTTGACCGCATTCTCGTCAACCACATGCTCTACTGCACCGTATGTGACAACAACAATGGAAATTGCACGGTGCACAACACGACTAAGCTGCTGGCCATCGAGCACCAGCAAATCCCGTTCAAAAAGAAACCCTACGCGGTCGATAACACGAATCCTTTCTACCGATACGATCCCGACCAGTGCATCTTGTGCGGCCGCTGCGTGGAAGCTTGTCAAAATTTGCAGGTGAACGAGACTCTCTCCATTAACTGGGAAGATCCCCATCCGCGCGTTCAGTGGGACGGAGGTTCGACGATTGGCGAATCCAGCTGCGTCTCCTGCGGACACTGCATCACTGTCTGTCCGTGCAACGCCCTCATGGAGAAATCGATGCTCGGGCAAGCCGGATTCTTCACGGGCATCTCTAAGGAATCGCTCGACGGCATGATCGATGTGGTCAAGGACGTCGAACCGGAAACGGGATACGGCGCCATTCTGCGGTTGTCTGAGATTGAATCGGCCATGCGCGAGTCGCGCATCCGCCGCACCAAAACCGTGTGTACTTATTGCGGAGTTGGTTGCAGCTTCGATGTGTGGACCAAGGATCGCCACATTTTGAAAGTCGAGCCGGCGGACGGTCCCACGAACGGAGTTTCGACTTGCATCAAAGGGAAATTCGGATGGGACTACGTGAATGCTCCCGACCGCCTGACCAAGCCGCTGATTCGCGAGGGCGACAAATTCCGCGAGGCCAGTTGGGACGAGGCCCTAGACCTGGTGGCGCGCAGATTCACTGAAATTAAAGCGCAGCATGGCCCGGACTCGCTTGCCTTTATTTCTTCTTCGAAGTGCACCAATGAAGAAAGCTATCTGATGCAAAAACTGGCGCGCGCGGTGATCGGTACGAATAACATCGACAACTGCTCCCGCTATTGCCAAGCGCCGGCCACCACGGGGCTATTTCGCACTGTGGGGTACGGTGGCGATTCCGGCTCCATCCGCGACATCGAGAACGCAAGCCTGGTGCTGATCATTGGCAGCAATACGGCGGAAAGCCATCCTGTTCTTGCCACTCGCGTGAAGCGCGCTCACAAACTTCACGGCCAGAAACTTATCGTGTCCGATCTTCGCGAGAACGAGATGGCGCGGCGCGCCGACATCTTCCTGCACCCCAAGCCGGCAACGGACCTGGTCTGGCTTTCGGCAATCACTCGTTATCTGCTCGAAAACGGTCTCGCGCACGACGACTTCCTTCGCCAATGGGTGAACGGACTGGACGAGTATAAGAAAACGCTCGCGCCTTTTACCATGGAGTTTGCTTCGCAGACTTGCGGGCTTCCCGTGGAAACGCTCGAGAAAGTCGCACACATGATTGCGGAAGCCAGCGGCGTCTGCATCCTCTGGGCGATGGGAGTGACGCAACAAAGCCAGGGCTCCGACACATCCACAGCTATCTCAAATCTCCTTCTCGTTACTGGAAATTACATGAGGACAGGCACTGGTGCGTATCCGCTGCGAGGGCACAACAACGTACAGGGCGCAGGCGACAGCGGTGCGGCGCCCAACACTGTTCCGGGTTATCAATCCGTAGATGACCCCGAAGTTCGAGCGCGATTCGAGTCGGCATGGAAGGTGAAGCTGCCCTCCACCAAAGGCCTCGACAACCACCAGATGGTCGATGCGATCCATGAGGGCAAGCTGAAATCCCTGTACCTAGAGGGCGAAGAGATGGCGATTGTGGATTCCAACGCCAATCACGTTGCGGCGGCATTCTCCAAGCTCGATTTCTTTGTTGTGCAGGATATTTTCTTCAGTACTACGTGCCGCTTCGCCGATGTAGTTCTCCCCGCCACCCCCAGCCTGGAAAAGGAAGGCACATTCACGAGCACCGAGCGACGCATCCAGCGGTTGTATCAGGTGTTCGAGCCCATTCCCGGCAGCCGGCCAGATTGGAAGATTACCCAGGATATCGCCAACCGTCTTAACGCCAATTGGAACTACGCCCACCCCTCCGAAATCATGAGCGAAATGGCTTCGCTCGCACCGATGCTCGCGGGAGTGAACTATGAACGGCTCGAAGGCTACAAGTCCCTTCAGTGGCCCGTTGCCGCCGATGGAAGCGATCAGCCATTGCTCTACACGAAGAAATTTAATTTTCCGGACGGCAAGGCGCGGCTCTTTCCGGTGTCATGGTCGGGACCGGTGGAGAAGTCCAACACAGAATTCGACCTGCATCTGAACAATGGGCGTCTGCTTGAGCATTTCCATGAGGGCAATTTGACCTACCGTGTGAAGGGCATCCAGGAAAAGACGCCGGACACTTTCGTGGAAATTTCGCCGGAACTCGCTCAAGAGCGCGGCGTCCAGAGCGGCACATGGCTGTTGCTCATTTCCCGCTATGGACAGGTTCGCGTGCGCGCATTGGTAACGGATCGTGTCAGCGGACGCGAACTCTATATGCCAATGAATTCCACCGAAAGCCCCGTGAATCGCCTGACCAGCAGCATTACCGATCCGGTAACTCACACGCCGGCCTTCAAGGAAGCCAGTGTGCACATGCAGGTCTTGCCCGAGATTGGCGAGACTCCGCTGCCGCGCGTGAATCCTCGCTTCGGCCATCCCACTCCGCAACACGGCGTCGAGGTCGAGCGAAAATGGAAACGCCCCGATTATCATTTTCCAGGAAATGGGCTGGTACAAATCAAGCAATAGAGAAAAGGAGAGAGCCATGGCCAAGCCTGTCCCATTGCAGTTGCCTGCCCGCGATCCGCGCGAGGAACTGCGCTCACGATTAGAAAGAGCGCCGCTCGAACATGCGGACGCGCTGATTGCCACGTACGAAGTATTGCAAGGACTGCACGACAGCGGCGTGCTGGAAGTATTGCGTGGTCTGCTTGGATCCAGTGACAAAGTATTGGAGAGGGTCGTCGACGCGGCGCGAGCGCCAGAATCCGTGCGCGCCGTACGGAATCTCGTAGTTGTATTTAAAGTGCTCGGAGAGATCGATCCTGATGTGTTCGACGGATTTGCGCTGGCGCTTCCCGAGGCGATGCAGCACGCCAAAGAACGGGGGAAGGAGCCACCGAGCTTGCTGGCAATTCTAAATAAGTTTCGGAGCAAGGATTTGCGCCGCGGGCTGGTCGCTGTAAACGCTTTGCTCGAGGCGTGGGGGCAAGAATTTTTCTCGGAAGCACATTCCAAATCGAGCGAATAAACACGTTCGTGGGGGAACTATGCGAAGTATGAATCGTTGGGTCATCGCAACAGCTGGAGTTTTCCTGCAGATTGCATTGGGCGCCGTATACGCCTGGAGTGTTTTTCGCACTCCGCTTGCGAAACAATTCGGATGGAGCATTCCTGAAGTCACATTGACGTTTACGATTAGCATTTTTGTGCTGGGCATATCGGCGTTTTTTGGCGGCCTCTGGCTGACACGCAGTGGGCCGCGCATTGTTGCGCTGAGCGGCGGCGCTTTGTACGGACTCGGCGTTTTTCTGGCCAGCTTTTCCGATCATGGTTTGTGGTGGTTGTATCTGACATATGGCGTAATCGGCGGAATCGGGCTGGGCTTCGCTTACATCGTGCCGGT
>WNFR01017638.1_pt1 | contig 11388 bp, 13 predicted proteins | sample 5400221 | NCBI WGS metagenome assembly WNFR01 (sample SAMN13153357, study PRJNA577476) | soil metagenome | isolation source: 40 cm soil under Madrone tree | place: USA:California | collected 2016-06-14 | reverse complement strand
TACGACGCGATGGGCGCACCTGCATCATGCCCACGCGGCGACGCTTCCTGGACCCCCAGGCATAGTGACGTCGGGATTCCAATTGTTGCTAAAGTATCCAGCCCGGGTGGCATACTACGCGTCGATTAGTCAAGAACGCCTCGGCCGAGGGACTGCATACTTTTTCAGCATCAGGGCCTTTTCCGAGTAATTTCGCGACTTGGGAGATGGCAAAGTCATCAAATGCATACTGTTTGGGGAAAAATGGAAATGCGAAGGTCCCGCTGAGACGTCACGCGTCACGAGTTGGCGCGTACCTCTAATGCCCGGGATACAACGCGCGCACCACTGGAACCAGCTGCAGTAGTGGGAGAATCCACGGGCAAGTAGTCTAGGACAAAGACAAACGTTTGAATTGGTGTCGAGCAGGAAGCAGACGAGACCGCGCACGATATTGCTTCCATGCGTCCACCTCGCGACCTTGAAGATCAAAATTTGGTGGGAGCTGCTCCGCATCAGCGATGAGTGCAGCATACAAGGTCTCAACGGGGACATTCAATGAGGCAGCTTGCTGCTGGAACCTTTCTTCCGCTCACGTTAGCGTCACAGACTCACATGATTCGCTTATCCGTGAGCACACACTTGACGAAGAACTCGGCGACGATTACGTCCCCGTCTGTCCCATGTGAGCGTACAGTCGTCTATGCTGCTCACTCGTAGTCACTTACTGCTTCCGCCTTGTACCCACTGTTTTTCCGTAGCACCACGGCATTCGGGGAGCCACCCTGCACGTCACGTCAAGGTCGTATTCTCAGGCAGTAAACTATTCCTGACTCGCCTTCAGACTGTTGGATATTGATCATCCCTCGTACGATCTCCGCGAACCTCTTTGGATCATGTAGGGAGTAAAGCGAGTAAAGAGTACGATAGGTGTCCCACTATTCGAAGTGAGGATGATCAATTTTTTGCAAGAACTCCAAAAATGAAGCCTACGTTGCAATAGAGCGAGTCGTAGTACGGTTCAGTGGAGTGCCAATGGGGGTTTTCGCCGGTGTCTTCGCCAAATTGTATTCAGATAGGGTACGGAAAGGACGTGCATGGTACTTACAGTCCGCAGGACTGATGTGCGCACGGTAAAGCTTACGCAGTGGCGGTCAGTTCTGCGAATCTCGTCTGACCCTGATCAGGTGTACTAACCGAGCTGTAAAGCAATGTACGCAGATCTTCCTGGCCAGGAGGAACTTCGACCCGGACCCTATCGAGCAACTCGTTCCACTCCGCACGCGCTGCGTTGATCACCCCCTCAAAGTCGAAATCGGGAATTTCGGCTTCCGCATTCGCGCAGGCTTGTTCTGTCGAAATGAAAGATACCCCGCTGCGCGCGTAGATGGTCGTGTATTCACGCTCGGCACCCGGGAATGCGAGGAGTGCACCGAGCGGGGCGGTGGGATCTAACGGAGTCGAATATTAATGTGGCGTCCTAAAAGTGGAGGATATGACGCTACATGATAAGACTGACGCGCCGGTCACTTGTCCTTGGATGTTACCACCTACAGACCAGACGCCATATTCTTGCGGGGTTACAGGTTGAGGCGACGATCCCGGATTTTCGATGCGGAAGTCGACACAGGCATATGCGTTGTATCGGCCTGGCCCAAAGGAGGCTTGGAATTGGAGCCCCCTTTTGGCGTTGTTTGTAATAGTAAGCAATACATGAAGTGAGATGCACACGGCCACATACCAGTGACCCTGCCCGTTGATGGATCAATCGTTATCATATGGTCGGCCCATGGGAACTCTCCTGACCATCATCGGTGATGTCGACAATTATGCGGGGTTGAATGCCATGGACATTGGGTGGGAAAAAGTACTGGTGTAGAGACGCGCGACGTGTAGCGGCCCGACGCTGACGTTACTGGACTGCACAAAATAATCAACAAAACAGACACATATGCGGACACTCTCACCAGAATGGTAGAGAAATATCCGGGCGACGCAACGTCGTAGGGAGTATCTACTATGTTGTGAGCGCTAGTGGGGTGGCGAGACACCGACGAACAAGACTGACGATTGGTTTGGAGCTTTCGTGGAATCTTTCGGTCATTTATGATGGTGGAGCAATTGGCAAAGGTAGGGCAGTTTGCCGCAGGAAATATTTTGAAGTTTGACAGTGAAGGAGTCTGCATGATGTGCGAGTCAAAAGTGAAAAAAGAGAATTGAAGAAGTTACGCACACCCCCAGTTCCGTCAGTGGCGCTGTCCTGGCTGTGTGCCAGGGAAAATAAAAGAGGGAAGAGAACGAGGGAGCGCATCGCTGCTACTATGGCGGCGACAGAACCCAGACGTAGCCGACTTAGAAAAACGTAGTTCTTATAGTACGCCCATTTGTGGAAGCGCCCGTATGTTTTTCCGGTCTCGGCAATCTCAAATTGGTTGAGCCAGCAGACCTGAGCTGATAATTGGTTCGTTAACGAGGTTCCAGCTCAGAGTCCGCTTCTCGATCCGTGCCGCGGATGAATCCGGCTAAGTCGTCGCTCAATTCCAGTGGGCAGGTAGTAGACGATGTAATATACGCTACGAATTTAGTACGAAAAGTAAGATTGCACGTGAAATAGGCCAGAAGCAGTTCCGAGCCACAGTCGACCGTGATGACGACCGACGGAACATCGGGACTCCATATGGTGAAGAACGTATGTACCGTACCAAAGCTCAAGTGAGTAGCGAGTGCAGAGCACGAGATACGAGCAAAGTTGTCCTATAGTACTACTAGCACGCCCCAACCTCGATTTGGTGGCGCGCCTTCCATATCGGGCTACTAAGCCTGATGCTCATATCGTAGTATCCTAACTACATCAAACGCGTGTCCTTATATCAAATCTGCACTACTAAGATTGTATATTCTCTTGTAACTACTGTAAGAAACGTGGAGTCGCGCCCGCCGACTATCGCGCCCTGCGCGATCACCCGAGACTCAGTGCGTGTGGGCGCACCTCATCTCAACAGATTTATGCCTGGGTATACTGCAACCAAAGTCGCTTTGCAGGCCTGTGCCAATTGAAGTTAATTAAGTTCTGCAAAGCCAACCTGCTTATTGCCAACGTCGAACACCGAGTATACATTTGCTAGGAACACGTCGCCGATAATCCACATGCCTATAGCTGATGAGACACAGTATGAGATAGATGAAACGTAGTACTCACGAGACCCTCCGATAAGGCCGCCGACGCAGGTGGTTGAGTTTTCAGATATGGGACCAAGATTAAACGGAACAGAGAAGTTCTTAGAACCGAACTCGAATGAGATTGAGTCATTGAATGAGCAGGGAACTGGTAAAAATGAGTCAGCTGTATAGAAAGTTGTCTTATGCCAGGGTCCATACTCTGGTATATTCCGGTGGAGTCATTTAGAGCAGAGCCGGGGATCTTATCGTAAAACGCCTGGACCGTTCGGTTATCACCTATGATTAAGCTTGTGCCAGTGTCGATGATCGCATCCGTAACACCAGCAACTTCCTGCTGGTTGAAATACATGGCTTGGAAGCTGGTCTCCCAGTACCCCTGAAACCGAAACGGATGGTTACCAACATCGCATCGAGGACAGCTGCATTACCTCTTTGGTGACGGGTACATAAGTAATGTTGCCCTTGTAAAGCTTGTCATTAGTTCCGCCAAGGTACAACTCTGAGCCTTCCTTGGCGAGGTAGAACGCGAAGATATTTTCAGTTAATGAACCCTGAGTAACAAGGGTCTGGAAGAAAGGAGTAGAATTGGAAACCGAATTGTTCTGGAACGCCATCCCAAGAATACCGTCTGGAGGGAAGTTAGGGCTATTGATGACACCTGAGGTGTAAGTGGCGGCGGCAAGTGTTTGGTTCCTGGCCTAAGGACAGGAACAGCTTGGTGAATCAGAAATCGGGACACACTGCACGAGCTGACCGTATAACCAGCGACATTGACATTGTCTGTGTATAGTGTGCCATTGAAATGGGACCCGTCACCAAATGTTTCGTAATACGGCTGCCCGAGATCACGTGCAGTGTAGCTCTTTGAGGGGTCATACAGGTTATGTCCCTTGCAAGTATTGCACGCAGTGCTGGAAAGAAGCACATCGGCGCTCCCAGTGTCAAAGACCACTGCGCACCGTCCAGTCAACTTTTAACAGCAGAACACGGGGGATGATCACTCACCCTTGAGATTCTGGGGCGGTTTGCCTATAGATAGATTACCATACCACACGAATTGACCAAAGATGAGAGGCTCGCTTCCAATGCGTGTAGTTTGGGTATTGTGGTGTTTCGATTCGGAAGACGAGTTATGGAGATGACCAGTTTTCTGAGCCTGATTTCTGTTACTATATTTTCTGGAAACACAAGATTATTCGACTCGTGGCGACTCGTGGATGGAAACGGTGGAGAATGGGAACCTAATGCTGTTGTCGACGCTACGCCGAAGCACCTCCCTATCAACAATACCCTCGTTCTTGTGTACTTGCGAGTGCTTTGCAAGTTGTATATGAATTCCAGAACTTGATGCCGGTGTTGTCACAAAGAGAAGGAAGAGGACGGGGGTAATGAACGTGGTGGAGAGATACATCCTCTAGTGTGAGTGGGGACTTGTGGGTTCAGAAAGGTTGGGTAAAGTGATTACAACAAATGAGCATTTATATGGCCGCCATCGTGGCATGATGGCCGACGTTTGCCTGTGCCGCCAATTGAGACGAGAAAGTTATGCTCATGATGCTCCGGGTATCGCCCGCAACAAAATGACTGTCCAGCGCGTACTGTCGCCAGGAGATGGTCAAAAGAATGATGGGCCAATGAACGCTTGCACAATGCCAGCCAAATGTGCGGCCGTATTTGACCGCAATAAGATTTTCTAGCTACAATTGCCCATCAATTATGGAGTCAAAGCGTATCATCGAAGGTAGCACGGATCATGTGTCGTATTTTTATCGGTCTCGATCGAGGACGCCTAGCGGCTGTTCATTTTGGTTTGGTTGGAAGTGATGCTTAATGGATTATGTAATACTGCAACCGTTCCTTACACAAACATATGGTCTGAGTCACTTGACCAAGCTATTCCTTGGATGAGATTACACCTACTTTCCATACGATCATTAGCAGAAAAAGATCACAAAGCTTGTCCTGTCATCAACACCCTATTTTTCGTATTTTTCAATCAGTTCATGTGACATGCTGAGTGGTAACTTTCAAAGTCCAAAAGGTTGCTAACGACGTTGTGGCTCGGTTAGCCCCAGTCCCAGTCACTTTCGGGGATATTATACTAAGGAGTTGATTACCATTCCGGGTATATTCTACACTACGGCTCTACCTATCAATGCCACCGCCGTCTCGAAGACAGCAGGCTTTTCTCGCACTCGCACGGTGCTTCACTAAAATCCACCAGTCGACAGCGACGGGGGTATAACACCACATGGGACATCCGCGTTCTCCGTCAACTCAAGCTCCACCATCGCTCCGTGCACAAATACGTCCCACTCGATGAAGCAGTTCGATTTCCACGGCAGCCCATCTATCGTCACGCTCTACATACACGCGCGCGTGCGATCAGTCAGCGTCCACTAATCGCGCAGCAAAAAATGACGTACCTGGATGTATATCGCCTGCGGCGAAAAGTTAATCGCGCGGATGGTCGTCTTGGTATTGAACAGAGGGTTAAAGAAGGACACGCTAGGGAAAAATGGGGAGGACAGAAGGAACTGCTTTGTTGCTGGAACCGGGTATAATCCAGCGAGGTTGAAAACTACATAACTACCCATGGCGCCACTGTCTGGAAGAAAGATCGAGCCAGTATAGCGGGGAGCAAAGGGAATTGTTACCATCGTTACCGGGCAACCCACCCACACTTGTGTTGAAAAATTGGGCGATCATCTGGCGAGAGCGCTGCGTACTCTTACCAGGCCTATCTGCGTAGTGGTACATAAACGGTATTTGTTGCCCTGGCTCATCCGTAACGTCAAAGTATCCCTGAACGTCGAAAAGAAAAGAAATCCAGTTTCTGTCATAGGGTTTTCGTCGCAACGAGGATGGGAGCTCACGTTATCGATGATGAAATCCAGCCTATCGATGAACCTCTGCGTGCCGCCCTGCAGTGTGATGAGCATAGCCGTGTCATGCGGAACATACTTGTGATTCTGGTGAGCAAGCGAGATAAACCGTGACAAGGTATATAGCTCACCTGAGAGTACTGTAAGGGAGAAAATAGGTCAACTTCATATCTGTATTCTAAAAGGTTTTTGCACCAGTAGCGGTGACCCCTCGTAAAAGCCATCTAGAGCGTTGCTCAAGAAGCACGTTGAGTGAGTCGGGTCATTGGAACCACTGCAGTGTCGAGGATCCGTATATACCCACGAGCCATCCACCTTTCTCGGCTAAACCCGCGCAACTGAGGAAGACACAAAGTAGTGCGGTACAATGGCGTACCTGCATCATGCCCACGATGCTTGCTGGCCCATCAGGCATGGTAACATTAGGATTCCAATTGTTGGCAAAGTATCCCGCTCGCGTGGCATACTAGTCAAAATCATACAAATATAAACCGATCAAAGAATGCTGCGGTCAAAAGTTTGACCACCTTTTCAGCGTCAGCAGTATTGCCAAGTAATTTCGCTACTTGGGAGATGGTAAAATCGTCAAACGCATACTATTTCATGTAGTCTGCATCGTAAATACTTCCACTGAGACGTGACAGGCTATGCGTACCTCCAGTGCCCGGGATACAACGCGTGCGTGTACTGAACCCGCTGTGGTCCTGGGGGCATCCACAGGCAAGTAGTCTAGGGAAAGAAGGAAAACTCAAAAGATGTCGAGCTAGAAAAACGCGAAACGCACGATATTGGCTTGCTGCTGGAACCTTGCTCCTTTCAGATTAGCACCACCCAACTCCAGCTTAACCGTAAACATACATACTTGACGAAGAACTCAGCGACGATGGGGTCGCCGTCTGTCCTACGTCAGCTTACTATCACTTGTGCCAATAAAGTCACTTACTGCTTCCACCTTGCACCCACTGTTGTTCTAGCGCACCACGACATTCGGGAAGCCACCCTACACACGTCGCATTTGACGCATCGATCTAAGGCAGAAAGCTCTTCCCGACTCACCTTCATGCTGTTGGATATTGATCATTCCTCTTACGATTTGCGCGAACCGCAGCGGGTCGTGCAGGGAGTAAAGAGGGTAAAGAGTGCGATAAGTATCCCACTATTTCAAGTGAAGATCAATCATATATTGCAAAGTTCGAAAGGTGAAGGCTTACGTTGCAGTAGAACGAGTCGTAGTACGGTTCAGAAGAATTCCAGCGTGAATTTTCTCCGGTATCTTCACCGTATCGGATTTAGATTGAAGACAGAAAGTTATGAAAGGTACCCACAGTCCGCAGGACTGATGTGCGTCCGATAAAGCTTGGTGATAGTCAGTTCGGCGAACCTCAAATGGCCTAATTCGCAAAGGCTTACTGAGCTATAAAACAAGACACGGTGATCTTCCTGTCCTGGGGCAATCACCACCTCGACCGTGCTCAGCAAGTCGTTCCACTGCGCACGCGCTGCGTTTGAGACCTCGACAAAGTTGAAATCTGGAATTTCGGCTTCTGCATTTGCGCAGGCTTGTGCCGTTGAAACGAAAGAAACACCGCTGCGTACGAGGATGGTTGTCGGAGCACGATCAACCGCTGGGAAAGTGAGGAGTGCACCAAGCGGGTCAAAAAATGTTAATTGAGTGCCGGTCACCTGTCCACGGACGGTGCCACCTGAAGACCAGACACCATACTCAACCGAGGCTACAGGTTGAGATGACGATTTTGGACTTGACACGCGGAAATCGACACAGACATATGCGGTGTAACGGCCTGGCCCGAAGGAGACAAAGAAATGGGAGCTCCCTTAGGCATTGATGGGTGTCGCATTCAGATAAGGTGCATGCATTTACGTACCGGTAACCCTACTGGTCGTCGGGTCGATCAATATTCTTGCTCCTATTGCATTCTCCTGACCGTCATTGGTGATGTCGACAATTATGCGGGGCAAGACACCATGGCCATTAGGCGGGAAAGTGTAACGCTGGAGAGAGGCACGACGGGTAGCGGTGAGTCCCACGTTAACTCCAGAGGACTACAAAATGATTAATTATAAGGGACATATATGCGGGCATCTCACTAGAGTTGTTGCGAAATAGCCGGGTGATGCAACATCGGCAGGAGAGCCTATGAAATCGCGATTCCCTTGGTGAGTGCTGTAGGACAGAGAGACATTAAAGAACGGATCTAACCGTCGGCACGGAGCATTCGTGAAATTTTTCGATCATTAATAGACGTAGGGCAAGTCTCGAAGGAGGTACCGTTGACGATAGGAAAGATCTTAAAGTTAGATAGAGGAACGGCCTGCACAGTGCATCGATATACTTTATGCACGTTGAAAGTGAAAAAAAAGTAAAAACATAACGTACATTCCCGGTTCCGTCGTCGTGCAGTTGTGAGAAGCCGGTAACTAAGTAGGATGAATTCGCGTCATAGCCAGCATGCTGAAAAATACATGAGATCTGACACTAGATGGGGGGGGATGAGAGAACACGCAACGTTATCCGGAGAATCGGTGTCCATCCCAACTTTCACCATTCCATGGGGGATGGTTGCGCCTACGGGCATAAAGTATATGTGCGCTTAAGATGCTGTATGCGGAGATACTGACCAGGGAAGACATGGCCATCGTTCGTGGTGCCTATGAAGAGATTCACGTAGCTGGCTGGGTCCTGACCGAGAGCTAGTGAAAATAAAAGAGGGAAAAGAAAGGAGCGCATGGGGTGCCAGAGCATGGCGGCTAGTCCTGTGCACTAGTGAAATTGGGCAAAATAAGGGGCAAGATTCCCGTTATGGTGGGAAAGCATTCCATTGTCATTGTACATAAACTTGGCATATAGACTTGCCAAGAGTGAGCGCCTTACAGTAATCTCAGTCCAAATGGACATCGACAAAGTTACGCTACCGTTTTGGGGACTGAAGACTGGGACGGGGCTAACCGAGCCACAACCACCTTCGTTAGCCAAGCCAAGCTAAGGCTGCTGTAGTAAGCCGACGGAAAACTCCTACCTGGTTGGCTCGCAGGCTGTATCTGAGCTAGGTGCTAGTAGGCCAGAGCGACGAGCATGTGTCATTTCGAAAACGAAATTTCCAAATAACGTGTGGCTGAGCCAGAAAAGGAAACACCCTGTCTGCCACAACCTCCAAAGTCATTTTCTCACCGCCATTGTCCTCGAAGTTCTTTCCTCCATACATCGATGGCCCACCAATCTCAATGCTTGGATCCCCCAGACGACCCGTGCATGAGAGACACAATACAGAAGGAACATCTGTCTACTGACGGACTCCCCAGGCTATGCCGCTCACTTTTCTCGACAGGCACGGCTTCTCACGCCAAGCCTACTACCCTTATTCAAGGTACGCCGCTACAGACGTCCACAAATCTGCACTTCACTCATATATATCAGAATGCGTTGCGGACGACCCATGGAAGCTCCTCGTCGCAGAGATGCTTCTCAACAAGACCGCAGGACGTGTCGCCGTGCCCGTATTCTCGACGTCCATGGAACTCTGACCGACGCCCGAGGCACTCGCCAGTGGTGACTTACCTCGCATCTACTCGTTATTCTCATTGACGTCTAGTCAGCGGGTTGTGCCGAGCTCGAGGACTGGGTCCCCTCAGTCTCCAATCTATCCGTGCAAAACGCCTTATAGCCCTATCCGCCGCATATACCGACCGTCCCGCCATCCTTGAGCACGGGCATGCATCCAAGGAACAAGGGCCATAGTCTGCGAAAAAGTGCCGCTCTGACCCGCCGTAAACACCAATCTCACTTCTCAAGCCGTCCATATGCGCTCGATTCGTATCGCATATACTGCGGTGGCCCAGGGCCGTGACGCACCGTCATACCTCCTGATAAGGAACTCGTTCGCTATATCGTCTGTGTCTGTTTTTCCGGGTTCCGATTTTGGTATACTGACACGTGATGATGGTGCGATAGAAGTGGCGCTGGCCTGCAGATGGCATACAGTGGTCACCTACACTTGGTGTGATAGGCCATGGCCATGCGAACGAGATGTACGTTGAGCAGCTCATACACGAATTGGTCGCACTCGATCCGTACGTCCATCGATAGTGCTGCCATCTGCCATACTACTCGGTTGTCCGGGATTCCGGATCTACTCATATAGCTTACGTCTTCTCACTCCTCTGTTAGTATTATAATGACGACACTATTTCCCTTTCATCGGAGCCGGGACAGCCGCTTTGAGCTCTGCTCTCAGGCTCTACGCATTATAAAGAAGAAAAATACATCTTACTCCCTTGAGTTGGCTATGACACTTCATCCGACTTCCGAGGTAGACTCTGCACACAAACGTGGAAGCAAAGTTGAAGACCTTGAGAGGTGGAATTCACTTCGGTGAATGTGCTGCCATCCCAGATCTGAATCTGTGTCGATCAGACGTCGATGCCTCCGCCGTCGATCCTGGAAAATTGAAGCGCAAGATCGATTTCAGGCTCGTGCCTTCGCTAGATCTGCTCTACCTTATGAACTCCCTCGACCCAGGCAGCATCCGCGTACGCTCCGTCTCGACCAGCTATCAACCCTTGCGACTCGGGCGCAGTAGTCGTACGGCATGCAGAAGGACCTACGCATCACGGATAAGCAGTACCTCACGCTCTTTTCGAGGTTAAGTCGTACTTCCCCTTCCATCTAGCACCGGACTCAGCGTATTGATCCACTCAAATAAGGTGTCCAGTGATCTTGCACTGAAATTCCTGTTTGTCTCAATGGTCTTCTTTCATAGGACTCGTCTGGGGAGTCCCAATGGTAAGCCATTGTAAACCCCCACTCGCCACGTACTCATTCCTCTTCGTCGAGATATTCCACGGTTTCGCACACAACTACGGCAACCTAATTGGTGCGTTCTACTGTGCTACTCCACAACCGACAACGTAAAACAGGCCTGAGGTTTCTCCTGGGCCTCGCAGAAGCCGACTTCTATTCTGGAATCGTATTCTACCTATCACGGTAATTTTGATCGACTATTTGTCCAAAAGTAAACAGTAAAGCCGGAGATAGGCATCCCACACCTCGATGATGCCCCCTTCGACCCCGGATGAGTGGAAGGACAGGGTTTGGATTCAAGTTCACGTGCCGGTTCGGATTATATGCAGGGCTGACGCGCTGACGTTACTTCATTCAAGTTTCCATCATACACGTCTGACATGCTCTGGTTTTCATTCACCTTACTGTTAGACCATGGTGACGCGCCTCATGCCGTCGCGATTTCGGTAAATAATTGGACTCTCTGTTGTATCACAGACCCTTTGTAAGATCGTTGTTTTACCCGCATTTGCTCTTCCTATGATG
>WNFR01007115.1_pt1 | contig 11390 bp, 10 predicted proteins | sample 5400221 | NCBI WGS metagenome assembly WNFR01 (sample SAMN13153357, study PRJNA577476) | soil metagenome | isolation source: 40 cm soil under Madrone tree | place: USA:California | collected 2016-06-14 | reverse complement strand
TAAGCGTGAACCCGACCGAACGCCGGATCTCGCTCGGCATGCGGCAGCTGGCCTCGAATCCCTGGGACACGTTACATGATAAGTATCCCGTGGGGATGGAAGTCGAAGGCAAAGTTCGCAACCTCACCGAGTTTGGCGCCTTCATTGAAATCGAAGACGGCATCGACGGCTTGGTACACGTCAGCAACCTAAGCTGGACCAAACGCGTGAAGCATCCTTCCGAAGTTTTGAAAAAAGGCGACAAAGTGAAGGCCGTAGTATTGGCCATCGAACCGGACAAGCGCCGCCTCTCGCTGGGTGTAAAGCAGCTTCAGCCCGATGTCTGGGACAGCTTCTTCGCGCAGCACCGTGTCGGCGACATCATCCATGGCAAGGTTTTGCGTGTAGCGAATTTCGGCGCCTTTGTAGAAATCGCGGACGGAGTCGAAGGCCTGTGCCACAACTCCGAAGCAGTGGACGACAAGGGTCAGCCCCTCCACCTCGAGCCGGGCACTGAGTTCGATTTCAAGATCATCAAGATGAATCAGGACGAGAAAAAAGTCGGCCTCAGCATCAAAGCCGTAGGTGAGGAAGCTTCTCGTCAGGAAGTCGAGTCCTACAAGCACCCCGCATCTTCCACCAGTTCGACGATTGGCGAACTGATCTCGTGGAAGCGAGCAGGCGGAGAAAACAACTAAGTACCTGATCCCAATGTTTCATGAAGGCCGCCTAAAATGGCGGCCTTTGTTTTTGAACGCCTGCAGATCGTGCCCCGATGAGTCCCGAGCGAACTCCGTATCATCGAATGCAGCATGAATCTGGAACTAACCGGAAAGCTCGCCCTCGTTACGGGATCAACCGCAGGCATCGGATACGCAATCGCAGAAGCACTGGCACGCGAGGGCGCACGAGTAATCGTAAATGGTCGCACTGCGAAGCGCGTCGAACAGGCAATCAAGCAGATTCGCTCGTCTGTTCCACAAGCCCAACTCGAGAGCTTGGCAACGGACCTCGGAAACGCGGAGGGCGCTCGTACCGCCGTTCAACGATTTTCTGAAGTCGAGATTCTCATCAACAACCTCGGCATATTTGAGCCCAAGTCTTTTGAGCAGATTCCCGACGAAGATTGGTTCCGTTTCTTTGAAGTGAACGTCATGAGCGGCGTCCGCTTGAGCCGCGCTTATCTGCCCGGCATGAGGAAACGAAACTGGGGACGCATTCTCTTCATCTCCAGCGAGTCCGCCGTGCAGATTCCCTCTGAGATGATTCACTACGGAATGACCAAGACCGCGCAGCTCGCGATCTCGCGCGGCCTGGCCGAAACGACCGCCGGGACCGGCATTACAGTCAACACCGTCTTGCCCGGCCCGACTGCCTCCGAAGGCGTAAATGTTTTTGTCGATGATCTGGCTAAATCAGCGAAGAAGGAACGGTCGGAAATAGAGTCAGATTTCTTCCGCAACATGCGTCCGAGTTCTCTATTGCAGCGTTTCGCGCGTCCGGATGAAGTAGCAGCGCTGGTGACATTCCTATGTAGTCCGTTGTCATCGGCAACCAATGGATCAGCTCTGCGGGCCGATGGCGGAGTAGTGCGGTCTATTCTCTAAACTCAGGCGGTACCTTGCGCGCGCGCCAGCTTCATCTCCACCTGCTGCCGCTCCTGATCGCTCACTTGAAATAACTGCCGGGGCCGCAACTTCATCTGTCGTGCCAGGAAGACTTCCGGAAGTTGCGCGATCCGCGAGTTGTACGTCGCAACGTCGTCATTGAAAAACTCGCGGCGGTCGGCGATTCGCTCTTCCAGTTCCGAAATACGTTTTTGAAGAGCGAGAAAATTCTGATTTGCCTTCAGATCAGGATATCGCTCAGCCACAGCAAACAGCGTGCGTAACGCTCCAGTCAGACGAACATCAGCTTGCGCCTTCTGAGGAATGCTGGCCGCTCCAATCGAAGCCGTGCGCGCCAACGCGACTGCCTCCAGCGTCTGACGCTCGTGATCCATGTAGCCTTTGACGCATGAAACCAGGCTCGGAATCTCGTCGTGACGTTGCTTGAGCAGTACGTCAATATTGGCGAACGCGCGGTCGTTCTCGTTTCTCAATCCGATGAGTTCGTTGTACAGGATGACGGCGTAGATCCCCACTCCAACCAGAAAGAGGCCAATTGCAGCGATAGTGACGAGCGACATGGGCGTCCTTTGGCGAATGTAGCCCAAAGCGTCCAAAGCAAACAAGTTACCGCCGGCATCTAGTAGCGCCGGCATCCCGCCGTCGCACTGGAACCTCCCAGAAAAGCCCAGGGGGCGTCACGAACCCAATTTAGTGGATTTTAGTGACGGCGGGATGCCGCCACGACAGCCGCCGAGACGGCGGCGCTACTAGTTATTTCGTGCCAATCTTCAGATTGATCGAAACCTGTGCACGATCGTCAAACTGGCTGACGGTCTTGCTATCGCTCTTATGGCCGTCATGCGCCGCATATACCTCGTAATCGATATTCGGCTGCAACGATGGGAAGCGAAACGTGCCGTCTTGGCTGACGATATAAGTTTTCACCGCGCGCGTGCGCGTATTGGTGAGATAAACCACGGCGTTGGGGATAGGATTGTCGGAATGATCCATAACCTTGCCCGTAAGCAGCCGCGTGTTGTCCGTCTTGGGACGATTGCCAAATTGCGGAGGGGGTGCCGCCAGTGCGAAGGCTGAGAACAGGAGCAGAAGCGAAGCTGCGATTGCAGTAGCCACGATCGTCTTCTTCACAGGATCCGCCTTTCTGGCATATTGAATCCTACCAATTTGCCTACAAGAAATACCCTACCAGATTAGATGCAGGCCGATGTCGGAACGCTCGGCGTTCTCGATGTGGACAGTAACTTCGGTACCCGGTTTTAAGTGCTTGCCCGGCGGCGGTTTATAGCCCTTGAGGTCGGGCCAAATCACGTAATCCGCTTTGCCCGCCGGAACGCGTTGGGCGAATTCGCCGCGATGATCGGAATAGAGTTCCCAGCGAGCTTTCTTCTGATTGGCCGGACGGATTTTGACTCTGACCCCGTAAACACCACGCCCATCAGGATCAAACACTGTTCCAAAGATCAAGGCGTAGGGCTTCTCTTTCGGTGGTCGGCTGGCAGACACGCCTCCGGGTAGAACCAGCGCGACGAGCACGACCGCAGTCGACACGAACACGAGCAAACGTCGATGGGATGGAAAGTGGAAGGCGGGACTCAGGAGTCGTCTCCGTCGTCCGCTTCGGCTTCTACCTTTTCGTCCTCATCCTCATATTCTTCTTCATCCACCGGCTTGAGTTCGATGGGATTGGCGGTGATCACCTCGAAATCGCTGCCACATTCCGGGCAGGAGACGACCTCGCCTTCATCAACCTCGTCTTCCTCAATGTCCAGATCAGTCTCGCATTCAGGACAGTACACCATGACTCCTCCACACTCAGGATACTGTTATATTTAGTTTCTTCGCGAGCCAAGTCAAGAGGTTCGCAGAGGAAATTCAACATGTCTGATGCGCCCCGCAGAAAAGCGATGCTTCCGGATTTGAGCCTGATGCTTGCGCTTTTGCTCTTTTACAACATCCCAGTCTGGGGACAGTCTCCCGGCCCAGCGTCCGCTGATCCGCATATCGCCAACGCCTTGAAGCAGGTTTCGGCAGAGCACATCCGCCAAACGATCGACAAACTGGTCAGTTTTGGAACCCGCTCGACGCTCTCCGCGCAGGACGATGAATCGATCAAAGCGGGTAAGGGCATCGGAGCCGCGCGCGAGTGGATCAAGTCCGAGTTCGAACGCTATTCCAAAGACTGCGGCGGATGTCTGGAAGTAAAAACTGACTCGTTCCTCGAACAGCCCACCGAACGAATTCCCAAACCTACGCAAATCACCAATGTCTACGCCGTTTTGCGCGGAACAGATCCAAAGCAAGCCGACCGCATCGTGCTCGTGACTGGACACTACGACTCCAGAAATAGTGACAATGCCAACGCGACCGACCCGGCTCCGGGAGCGAACGACGATGGCAGTGGCACGGCCGTAAGCCTGGAGTGCGCCCGCGTCCTCAGCAAGATGAAATTTCCCGCCACCATTATTTTTCTCACCGTGGCAGGCGAAGAGCAGGGGCTGAACGGCAGCAAGCATTTCGCTGAGATGGCGAAACAGCAGGGATGGAAGCTTGAAGCGGTGCTGAATAACGACATCGTGGGAGGCGACCGCAATCCGCAGCAGGACGCGAGTGTCGTGCGGGTCTTTTCCGAGGGCCTGCCCAATGCAGCAACAGAAGCGGAAATCCGCCGGATCCGCGCCCTGGGCGGAGAAAGCGATTCGCCATCGCGCGAGCTCGCCAGATATATCGCAGAGGTTAGCCGAACCTACCCCGGCGGCATTAAGCCGATCCCCATCTTCCGGCTCGACCGGTTTCTGCGCGGAGGCGACCACTATTCATTCAATCAGCAAGGCTTTGCAGCCGTGCGGTTTACAGAATACCGGGAAGATTACAACCATCAGCATCAGAATGTGCGTGCAGAAAACGGCATCGAATATGGCGATTTGCCAAAGTTCGTCAATTTCGATTACGTAGCACAGGTGGCGCGGATCAACGCCGCGACACTCGCGTCGCTGGCGTCAGGACCAGCGCCTCCAGCAAAAGTAAAGATGCTGACCAAGGAACTCGACAACGATACGCATCTAACGTGGGAGCCTTCGCTAGGCGCGACCGCATACGAAGTGGTCTGGCGTGGGACCAGCAGCCCTGATTGGGAGCACGTCCAAACGGTAGCCGGTGCGACTAGTGCAATGCTGAAGGTTTCGAAGGATAATGTGATATTCGGGGTTCGAGCAGTCGACGGCGCAGGACATCGCAGCTTGCCGGTGGTGCCAGAGCCGGAAAGATAAAGAAAAGTGGTTGCGAGAATTGGCTTCTGGGAGGGCACGGTTTCCAGCCGTGCCGCAAAAGCTGCATGTAGATGGGGGCTTCAGCCCCCCTGAGGTTTACTTGTTACTAGCTACTGATCACTAGCCACTGCCTCTATGTATCGCGGAAGAACAATCTCGCTGAGTTTCCCTCCCTTCACGCCCTGGGTGAAGCGAATCATCATCGCGTGCGCGGCGATCTACTTTCTCCAAGTCGTTCTGGGGTCTGTAGCACCGGGTTTCGCCGGCTTCCTACTGACGTACTTCAGCCTGATCCCTTCGTCCGTAATGCACGGTGCCATCTGGCAACTCGTGAGTTACTCTCTTCTGCATGGTGGCCTCTGGCATTTACTGCTGAACATGCTCACCCTCTGGATGTTCGGATCCCAAGAGGAACAGGATTGGGGCTCCCGGCGATTTCTGGAGTACTACCTTTTTTGCGTCGTGGGAGCAGCCCTCATAACAATCGGCGTGGCCTACATTGGATGGGGCATGACTCCAGAAACCGCCACCGTCGGGGCTTCTGGCGGTATTTACGGCCTTCTCGTCGCCTTCGGGATGCTCTACGGTGACCGCGAAATTTTCATGTTCCCGATCCCGATTGCGATCAAGGCAAAATACCTCGTTGCCATCCTGATCTTCATCGTTCTGATCTCCGCATTCCAGCCATCACAAGGTGGAGTGGCCAATTTCGCCCACCTCGGCGGCGCTCTCTTCGGATTCCTCTATCTGAAGTTGCTTCCACGGAAAGGATTGGGGTTTGCCGCTTCGGAAAGATATTTCGGTTTACGCAACTCCTACTATCGCTGGAAACGAAAACGAGCCGGCAAGAAGTTCGAAGTCTACATGCGCGACCACGACCGCAAAGTGACATTCGACGAACACGGCAACTACGTCCCTCCCGATGAAAACGACAAGACCAATGGCGGATCGAAATCGGGTTGGGTCAATTAGCTTTCAACTTTCACCAATCAGCCGTCTATCAGCCACACCTAAATGGACTGTCATCCTGAGCGAAGCGAAGGATCTGCTTTCCTTTGAACAATCCGGGCTCTCGCTTTAGTGAAACATCGCATCGAACGCGGCTAGCACTCGATCGGGAAGGTCCTTGCTCTGTGCTTTCCTCTTGAACCCGAGGTCGTGACCCGCACCCTCAACCTTCAGCAGTTCTTTCCCCGCCGGAATCAGCTCCAAGGCTCTGTCCATTTCCTCGACACTTCCAAATGGGTCGCGCGTCCCATGGACAAAAAGAGCGGGCGTGCGCAGGCTAGGCAGATGTTGCGTCCGCAACTGCTCCGGCTTGCGCGGCGGATGCAGCGGGTAAGACAGCAATAGCAGTCCTTCGACAATATCCGGCTCGGCGGCGCAAAGCATGGTGGACTGGCGTCCTCCATAGGAGTGTCCGCCCAGAAAGATTCGTCCAGACACCACCTTGCGCATCGCCACAACAGCATTACGCAACCCGGCGCGATCGCGCTCCGCATTCCCGGGAAATGGTGGGCCGGTCCGACGCTCCTGGCGGAACGGAAGATCGCAGCGCAGGACCGTGAAACCATGGGCCGTGAAAGCCTCGGCCAGCGCAACTAGCAGCGGTGCGTTGCAGTTCGAGCCCGCGCCGTGAGTAAGGGTGCAGCCATCGCCGTTCGGATTTGCAGGAGAATGCAGAAACCCGCGAACAGCGGGTACGAGTGAGTCATCGGAGAATGTAGCCGCGCTCTGCATAATTAATCAGAAGCGGGGATCACGTTACTTTTGTTTCTTCTTGCCTCGACGTTTGGCGCTTGGACTTTCATTCTCCCCCACCGTGTGCAGCCGCATGAAGTTGGTCGCGCCCGACGTCAATCGCGTCCCGGCCACGAGTCCGAGCACGTCGCCCTTTCGAATGATTCCCTTCGGCAGCAGTTCTTTCTCGGCTGCCCTCACCATATCCTCCGCGGAGTTCCACTGTGTCTTGTAAATCGGTTGTACGCCCCAGAGGGCGTTCATCCGATTGCATACCTCAAGATTGCGGCTGAAGGCATAAATGCAAGCCTTGGGACGGTGCTTGGATAGCATGCGCGCCGTGTTCCCACTCTCGGTGAAAACGGCGATCGCCCCCATCGGGAGTTCTTCCGCTGCGTGCGCGATAGACTCGCAGATCGTTTCGGCGACCGAGTAAGTTTGATTCTCGCGACGCCGTCGCGGCGTAGGCGGCAGTTGCGCCATGCTGGCCTCGGCCTCGAGGATGATGCGCGCCATCATTGCGACCGTCTCGCGCGGATAGCGTCCGCTCGCGGTTTCGCCGGACAACATGGCCGCATCCGTTCCATCGAAAATTGCATTCGCCACGTCGCTCGCTTCGGCCCGCGTGGGCCGCGGATTCTGAGTCATCGATTCAAGCATTTGCGTAGCTGTAATCACTGGCTTGCGCCAGACGCTGGCGCGTTGGATGACGCGCTTCTGGATAATCGGCACCCGCTCGGGCGGCATCTCGACGCCCAGATCGCCGCGCGCAATCATCACGCCCGCCGCGACCTCCAGGATTTCTTCCAGCCTTTCAATCGCCTGCGGTTTTTCCAGCTTGGCGACGATCGGCACCGATTTGCCGTACTTGCGCATCAGTCCTTGTGCAATGCGGATATCGTCTGCGGAACGCACGAACGAAAGCGCGACAGCATCCACGCCCTGCTCCAACCCAAAGCGGAGATCAACCTTATCTTTCTCCGTGAGCGCCGGAATCGAAAGAGCCGCGCCCGGAAGGTTGATGCCCTGCTGTTCGGCGAGTAGACCGCCATTTACAATTTCACACTCGACGTCGTCCGCGTGGATCGCAATCACTCTCAACTCAATGCGACCGTCGGAGAGTAGAATGCGCGCCCCCGGCTCGACTTCACGCGCCAGCCCTGGAAAGTCCGTCGAAATCAGAGAGGCCGTGCCGGCCGCCTGTCGAGGCGTAATCGTCAGCCGCGCGCCCGCTTCGAGCGCTACTGACTCTCCGCCCTTAAGGCGTCCAGTGCGAATCTTGGGCCCTTGCAGATCCTGAAGAATGCACAGCGTGCGCTTCAGCTTGCGCGCCGCGCTGCGCAAGCGCTTGATTCGCCGCGCATGCTCGGCATGCGTTCCATGAGAAAAATTCAGGCGCGCCACGTCCATGCCAAGCTGCATCAGGTCACGAATGCAAGCCTCGGAATCGGAAGCCGGACCAATGGTGCAGATAATCTTTGCCCGTCGGACACGCGCCGCAGCGCTTTCCTGGGGAGAAGTTACTGCCGGCAAATCGCCGGCGACGAGATCAGGCTTACGTGGCGCCAAATAGAATGATTCCTTTGCAACAAATTTAGTGAATGCTTTTCCGCGGACTGATGCGGAGGGATACAGATTTATCTTAGTAAGAACCTATGATCTCACACTCATTGATCCTCACCATCTTCAGTCTGCGTAACACACTTCGTAAGCCCGCGCGGGAAAAGCATGGCATTGAACTCAGCGCCGATCAGCACGACAAGTGAGATGAGGTACATCCAGACTAACAGCGCGATACTCACGCCCAGCGATCCGTAAATGATGCTGTAATCTGCGTAACGCTGCAGATACCAGCCAAAGAACGCCGTGGCGCTCAACCAGAGCCCCGTCGCCAGCGCGGCTCCCGGGATAACACTATGCCACGGCTGGGTGCGTGGAACGGCGTTGTGGTAAATCAGCGCAATCACGGCGATGCTGGTGAGAATAGCTATTGTCCAACGCATGGCAACCCACAGCAAGAGCACCAATGGGCCGAGCTCGTGGTCGATATGAAAAAGCAGCCGAGTCTCGATACGTGCGCCGAAAGCCACCAGGATGGTGGCAAACGTGAGTGGCAAGCCTGCCATAAGGACCAGAGAAATGGCGATCAACCGCTCCTTGAGCAGTCCCCAGGTTTTGGGAAGCTGGTAAGCACGGCGAAATCCTTCCATCCAGGAGATGATCACGCCGGAGGCAGTCCAGATCGTCAGCAAAGAGGTGGTAATCAGCAAGCCCACCGGGCGATGCGTCGCGCCCTTCAGATAGGCCAGAGCCGTCGTAGCTCCCGCCGGCAGGATGCGCCCCAGCGCATAAGAAATTTCTCGAAGATAAACTTCACCGCGGCGAATCGTCGCGAGCACTGAGCCCAGCACGAGCAGCGCGGGAAAGAAAGTCAAAATCGAAGAATAGGCCGAAGCTTTCGCGGTTGCGAATGCGTCGTGCTCGAAGGCCCGCCATACCGAAACCCGGAACAGGCGCCAGAAGCGCCCAAGAGCAGGAGCCACAATCAACTGCCCAGGAAATGGCTCCGCCTTGGTCTTACGGTCCTCGGGTTCGAGCAATGGGTTAACGGCGAACGACATTGTTTCTCACAAAAGTAAGGGGCGACTCTCGTCGCCCCCTGGGATCGTTGTGGTTCGCGTTACTCCGCGGCGAGCTCTTCCGTCTCACCTTCATGACGCATGAGTTCGAGCGCACGCTCGGCCTCCTCATAGGCTTGAGAGACTTCCTCCTGCACCTTCTGCGCGGCCTCTTCCATCTCTGGAGAGAGCCGCACGTTGCGATAGTACTCCATGCCGGTGCCGGCGGGAATCAAACGTCCTACGATCACATTTTCCTTCAGACCGCGCAGGTGGTCCACCGCCCCCTGAATGGAGGCTTCGGTGAGCACGCGCGTGGTCTCCTGGAACGACGCTGCCGAGATGAACGAATCAGTCGAGAGCGACGCCTTCGTGATGCCGAGCAGTAACGGACGCCCTGTCGCCGGCTTGCCGCCGTCGCGGATGACCCGTTCGTTTTCCTCCCGGAAGCGGAACTTGTCAACCTGCTGTTCGAGCAGGAACGTCGTGTCACCCACGTCTTCGACCTTCACCCAGCGCATCATCTGCCGGACGATCACCTCGATGTGCTTATCCGAGATGTTCACGCCCTGGAGCCGGTAGACTTCCTGGATTTCATTTACCAGGTAAGACTGCAACTCTTTTTCGCCGAGTACGGCCAGGATGTCGTGCGGGTTGAGCGGCCCGTCCATAAGCGGTTCGCCCGCCTTCACGCGCTCGCCTTCCTGCACGTTGATGTGAACTCCCCGCGGTACAGAGTATTCCTTTTCCGTTCCGTTGTCGGCAGCCACGTAGAGTTTGCGCTGACCTTTCGAAACCTCGCCGAAGCGAACCACGCCGTCGATTTCGCTGATGACGGCCGTTTCGCGCGGTTTGCGGGCTTCGAACAATTCGACCACACGCGGCAGACCACCGGTGATGTCTTTCGTCTTGGTGGTTTCGCGTGGGATCTTCGCCAGCACGTCTCCGGGGAACACCGTGTCACCGTCCTGCACCATGAGGTGAGCGCGTGACGGCATGAGGTAGCGCTTGCTGGCCTTGCCCTTGATAACCAAGGCTGGCTGACGCTTCTCATCCGGTGCATCGGCGACCACGTGCCGCGACAGCCCGGTGACTTCGTCCACTTCTTCGTGGAGCGTGACACCTTCCTGCAAGTCCTTGAACTGCGTGGTGCCGCCAATTTCCGTGAGGATCGCGAAGGTGTAAGGATCCCACTCGACCAGTACTTGGCCCAACTGAACCTGATCGCCCTCGTTGACCTTTAATTTCGCGCCGTACACGACCGCATAACGCTCGCGCTCGCGGTTCTTTTCGTCGACCACGGCAATCGACCCCTGGCGATTCATGACCACCAGGTCGCCGCTCTTGGACTTTACAGTTTGCAGTCCAACGAAACGCACGGTGCCATTGCTCTTAGCATCGAGACGCGACTGTTCCGAAACTCGCGACGCCGTACCACCGATGTGGAAGGTACGCATCGTGAGCTGCGTTCCAGGTTCGCCGATCGACTGCGCAGCGATCACGCCAGTAGCCTCGCCGAGTTCGACCAGGCGTCCCGAAGCAAGGTTACGTCCGTAGCACATGACGCAGACACCGCGCTTCGATTCACAGGTCAGCACCGAACGGATCTTCACCCGCTCGATACCGGCTGCCTGAATCGCAACCGCCAGATCCTCAGTGATTTCCTGGTTAATGTCGACGATCACGTTGCCGTCATAGTCCTTGATCTTCTCGAGCGACACACGGCCGATGATGCGGTCGCGTAGCGCCTCGATGATCTCGCCGGCTTCCACGATACCGGAGACGAAAATGCCGTCCACGGTGCCGCAGTCGTACTCGCTGATAATGACATCCTGCGCCACATCGACCAGACGCCGCGTCAGGTAGCCCGAATCGGCCGTCTTCAGCGCCGTATCGGCCAGACCCTTACGAGCGCCGTGCGTCGAAATGAAGTATTCCAACACCGTCAACCCCTCGCGGAAGTTGGCCGTGATGGGCGTCTCGATGATTTCGCCGGTCGGCTTCGCCATCAGTCCGCGCATTCCGGAGAGCTGACGGATCTGCTGTTTCGATCCGCGAGCGCCGGAGTCGGCCATGACGTAAATCGGGTTGAGCGCGCCTTCCTTGTCGGCCTTCTGCATCTGGCCAAACATTTCATCGGCAACTTTCTCCGTGAT
>WNFR01007114.1_pt1 | contig 11391 bp, 10 predicted proteins | sample 5400221 | NCBI WGS metagenome assembly WNFR01 (sample SAMN13153357, study PRJNA577476) | soil metagenome | isolation source: 40 cm soil under Madrone tree | place: USA:California | collected 2016-06-14 | reverse complement strand
GTAGCTCATCGTCGTTTCTGGAACATAGGACTGCCAGTTCGTGTTGGTCGTAAAACTGGCTGCCGTATTGAACGATGAAGCGGTGAAGCCTGCGGAATCTACTCCGAGTAGATGCTGCGGGTTGAACGGCAACACGCCCTGCAAACGTTGGATCAAATATAGGACCAACATCGAAACGGCACTGAAGAGGAGCATCGTCACGGCGTACTCCGTCCAGCGCATTTCTCGCTCTTCGTCGACGCCCGTCAGTTTGTAGATCAATCGCTCGACAGGACGCAGCACCGGATCAAGAAACGTCTTCTCGCGATTGAAAACATGCGCCATGAAAACACCGAGCGGTTTTGTTACGGCGAGGATCAGCGCAAAGAAGAACAGAATTTGTAACCAGCCGTTGAGAGTCATATATTAAAACTTCTCCGGGCGCAGGAGCGCGTAAGCGAGATAGACGAGCAGCAGGGCCGCAACTACCAGGCCTAAGATTGATTCGAGATTCATCGGTTCCTCCTCACTGCAACTTCTCGCAGCCACGCACGTAGGCGAGAGCGACCAAAAAGAAAACGATAGTCAAAGCGATGAAAATTATGTCAAGCATTTGCACTCCTACTTATCTGATGAAATGCCATGGCAAGGGGTCATCGACGCGAGAAAAGACTGACGCCTCTTGTTCTTGGGGACGTAGGACGTGATTGTCGTCGCACGCAACCATGAGGTCTTCACTATCCGCAGCCGCTGCCTTGCGCTTATGTCTTAGCGCTCGCCAAACGATAAAACGAGCGAAGATCCCAGCCGAAATTAGCCCACCTTCGCCTCACTTCACCCCATGTGGGGCTATCCATACCGACATCCTGTCTGCTCTTTGACATAAGAAAAGTCTTGTCAGTTGAAGTTGTAGCCAAGCTCGAAATAGAAGAAATGGTTTCCCTTACTCGCATTGGCGTTGCCAACTGAATAAGCTGCATAGCCGGTTAGCTTCCTGGTCAGCTTGTAGTAGCCCCCGGACGTAAATAGACCGTTTGCATCGTGTAGGCATATGTCCCAAAGTTATAAGATTTGTTCCGAACGGGAATGAACAGATTGTCGCCGACCGCAACAGCCCACCCGTTGTCTTTGCCGTCATAGACTTTCCATTTGACAGTCGGCGAGAGTGCGGTCGAATCTGGTCCCGGTTGAATGTTACCGAGGATATTCAAACCTACTTCGACGCGGCTCCCCGCACCAATTACCAGACGCGGCACAAATGATGAGAATTTATTCAGGGCGTCGGAATTACTTGGCTTCGCACTAATATCCAACTCAAAATAGACCTTGCCCTTGTCCAGCACGTCCGTGGTCGGGACGTTGAAAACGGTCTGCTGCCCTTGAACCAGGGATAGCAGTCCATAGAACAAAAGCAAAGAAACAATACTAATTCCCCTGATCATCATGTTTGTCCATCAGATCGAGACAATGAGCGCCGAAAATGAGAAGTGGAATAGTTAGAAAGAGCAACACAGTGCCATAGCGCTGTATCGCGAATCCGTGCCACTCGGGCCCGGTGAACCAACTGATTGCGGTTAGAATCGATCCAACGAGTGGCGAGATAATGCCGAAGCCCAGACCGCAGATCGCTCCTCCGCTCCTCCAGGTCCAGCCATGAACACGCAGTTGCTCCATTACACTGCGCGGCATCAGTTTCATCTTTAGCAATGAAGATTCAGTAGTCATAAGTTCGTTGCTTCCTGCCCAAAAAGAAAAGACGCGAAGCACAGGCTCCGCGCCCTTCCTAAAGGCGTTTTTTCGTGCCCTTCCCTTAGCCTACGGGGTTAGCTGACGGGCTCGAACGAAGAAGTGTCCTACGTGAAATTCACGATGCGCCCCTGTCTCGCGTTGGCGAGACGATTGGTTCCCCCGCGCTGCCTCTCTCGACGCTCTAGCGCCCGTGAACAGCTTCGGCAGACAAATTGTCAACAAAGAAAGATTACGACCCAGGATATAAAAAGGGTGTAAAGAGTTCATAAAAAGTTTGTAAAGACGGCGACTAACTCTTAGAAAGTTCTCGACCGTGAGAAGGCGTCGGAACTATCGCCTTCCGTTCATGAGAGGTCACTGATGAATTTTGATAAAAACCGGTCCAGGAAACTCGGTTAGGTGCTGGCTTCGAGAGCCCTTTTTTCTACCCTTTGCTCTCCAATGAGCAGTTCGTCGTTCTAAGCCGGAAGCAACAAATAAGCAAGGCGCTGGGCTGTGAGGGAACGGTCCTTCGCTACAACAGGGTGCCACGCAAAAGCACAACTGCGACGCTGAAATAGATCACCAGCCCGGTTACGTCCACCAGCGTCGCCACGAATGGCGCTGAAGAAGTTGCCGGGTCGAAGCCCAGCCGACGCAGTATGAATGGCAGCATCGAACCGGCGAGCGTGCCCCACAACACAATGCCAATCAAGGCTAGGCCAACAGTGAGCGCCACCAGCAGCCAGTGTGGTCCGTAGATCTTTGAAAAACCCGACCAGATCGTGATCCGCAGGAACCCAATCGCCCCGAGGATCAGGCCCAGGCCCAGGCCCGAGAAAACCTCCCGCCGCATGACGCGCCACCAATCCCGCAAATTGACTTCGCTGAGTGCGAGTGCGCGGATCACCAGGGTCGAAGCCTGAGAGCCGGAGTTCCCTCCCGACGAAATAATCAGCGGCACAAAGAGCGCCAGCACTACAGCTCGTTCGATCTCCTTCTCAAAAAAACCCATCGCCGTCGCGGTCAACATCTCACCCAAAAAGAGAATGACCAGCCACCCGGCGCGTTTCCTGATCATGAGCGGCAACGCAACCTGCATGTAAGGCTTGTCCAGCGCGCCCGGCTCGACCGCAGCCATGCGCAGGATGTCTTCCGTTCCTTCTTCGATCAGCACGTCGATCACGTCGTCCACAGTCACGAACCCAACGACGCTCCCGTCCTTTTCCAACACGGGTATGGCAAGCAGGTTGTATTTGCCGATTTTCTGCGCGACCACTTCCTGGTCATCGAGAGCGTTTACTGTCACAGGTTTAATGCGCATGACTTTGGTAAGCGGCGTCTCGAGATCAGCCATCACAAGGTCCCGCAGCGAAACCGCACCGAGCAAAAGGCTCGTGCCGGACTCCATGAAATGCAGGCATAGATCGTTTCTTTCTCTTGCGCGACCGAACGGATGTGTTTGAGCGCAGCGCCCACATTCATTTTTGGATCGAGCCGAACGAATTCGGTCGTCATGATCCCGCCGGCTGTGTGGGCGGGATATTGCAATAGACCCTCGAGTTCCTTTCGTATTTCGGCACTCAGTTTTGGCACGACGCGATGCCGTTCGTGCAGTCCCATCTTTTGTACGATGTCGGTGCGTTCATCTGCGGAGAGGCCAGCGAGGATCTCCGCGACGCGGGGCGGCTCAAGCTGTTCGAGGATTGCGGCGCGACGGCGCATTGTGGGTTGGTTGCATATTTCGATGGCCCGCCGCAGAGGGAGCATCGATACGACCGTAGCGGCTTCAGCCAGTGTCAGTTGATTGATCACTTCCGCCAGATCGGCCGCATCCAAATCAGAAACCATTTCTCCGATGCCGACAAAGCTTTCATCAAGCCGGGTATGGATGCGCTCCAATAGTGCTTTTAGGTCTCGCGCGGGCATGGGTCACCTCCTCTTGGCTGTTACGAAGTGCGACAGGAAGAAACTGATGGAGGACGCACTTTCAGTAGTCCTGGCCTACTCGTTCGGACTGAACCGATAACCTACCCAAGGCTCGGTAAGAATGTAGCGCGGCGAGGCAGGATTGGTTTCGAGCTTCTTTCGCAGGTTGCCGACGAAGACGCGCAGGTACTGGTCCTGCTCGACGTAATCGCCACCCCAGACGGCAGCCAGCAGGGTGTGATGCGTGAGCACCTTTCCGGAGTGGTTTATGAAATAAATGAGGAGATCAAATTCCTTCGGCGTCAAACGGATGTCGCGACCACGCACGGTAACATTGCGAGATTCCAGATCAACATGAAAGTCTCCCTCTTCCAAGACGGTTTGTGTGGTTTCGTTTGAAGGCGGCGCATTAGCGCGGCGTAGCGAGGCGCGCACACGTGCGAGGAGTTCGTCTATCCCAAAAGGCTTGGTGACAAAATCATCCGCGCCAAGATCCAGAGCTTCGACCTTAATCTTCTCCTCGCCCTTCGCTGAGAGAATAATGATTGGGACCTGCGAGATGGACCGCAGCCGGCGGCAAAGTTCCAGTCCATCCATATTCGGCATCGCGAGGTCCGTGATGACGAGGTCAGGCTGCCAATCACTGAAAGTCTCGAATCCGGCCAACCCATCAGCCGCGGCGCGCACGTCATAGCCGCGCGATTTGAGACCAGTGCGAAGCACGCGAGTCAGTTGCGGCTCATCATCAACGACCAAAATTCGGGACTTCTCATTCATAGACTTTTAGCAGCCACAGCCGCAGAGTGTTCGGACTCTTCTGTAATATCTTCATCGCCAATCGGCAACGTGAACATGACCCGTGTTCCCTTACCGCCCCTACCTGATTCGATCCAGATTTTTCCCTCATGAGCTTCAACGATTCCCTTGGCAATCGCCAAACCCATCCCTGTACCGGAGGGCTGGTGAGTACTGATGTCTCCATCACGAGTGGCGCGAAAGAATTTATCAAACACCCTTTCTCGCAAAGGCACAGCGACACCTTCCCCTTGGTCCTCTACCGCCATCATGATCGTCCCGTCATCAGAGCGCTGAGCAGTGATGCTTATCTTCGCGCTATCCGGTGAATACTTCGTGGCATTATCGATGAGTGTATAGACCACCTCGCTTACCGCACGCTCGTCAACACGCACCACGGGTAATTCCGGTTCAATCTCGACCTCGACCTTGTGACCTTGTGTAAGAGGCTCGGCACGTGCCAGCGCCGTTGAGATGATTTCATCCACGGTTCCCCACCGGCGCCGAAGCCGCAATTCACCAGCCTCAATCCGCGCCAGCTCGATTAGCCCGCCTATGAACCGATTTAACCTATCACTCTCTTCGTCGATCACTTCCATCATTTCAAGTCTGGATTCTGAGTCGAGCGTGACTAATTGCTCCTCTTGCGATCGGCCTCGGACTTCATCTAACAACGTTGTGATCGAGGCCTTGATCGAGGTAAGCGGCGTGCGCAAATCGTGCGTGACGGCATCAAGTAAGGCCGATTTGAGTCTCTCGCTTTGCCGCAAGGCTTCCGCCTGACTCGCCCGCTCAAACACTGCTTGTAGTTCCTGGTACAGTCGCTCGATCTCGCGCCTTCCCTCTTCTGCTTCCTCGGCTCGTCGTTTTGCGCGGGCTGAAAGCTGACCTACGGCGAGCGCAGTAGTGAAAAAGGCCGTCAAGGCAACCCAGTTCTGGGGATGCGCGATTGAGAGAGTGTAGAGCGGAGGAAGAAAGAAAAAGTTAAGGCAGAGCACTCCCAACACCGACGCCAAGAGTGCCGGCCTACTTCCCCAAAACAATGCCACGAAGAGAACCACCAGGAGGAAAGTCAGGGCGACCGTCGTAGAATTTATCTGCTCATGAAACGGAGCGAGGGAAGCCGTGACAATGGCAGTCCCGAAGATCGCTCCAACGTACCCAGCCCACCTCAGGTTCACAGGTTCCACGTGCTTATTGTAAGGCAGTTTATGGAGAATCGCTCAGGAGGATCGCTCAGCACTAGCTGACACGGTCAATACTGTTCTAGAATGAATTTGATAGGCACTTCTTAAGCGCTTTCCAAAAGTCTCTTAGCAAGATTCTTTTCGTGTTGGCGAACCCAGACTCCATTACGCATGAGCCCAAACCTTTCTCAGGCGCTCGTTTAGGCCGCTATGAAATCAAAACCAGCTTGGCGGCCTAAGTGAAATTGGTGAAGTACGCCAACGCGCAGCACTCCAAATATGAGACGCAGTCGTATCAAGATTACCCGCGCCTCTAGCCTCTGCGCGGCGATCCGCGTTTCAAGAGCCGGCGCGGCGGATGCGATTTCGTGAATGATTGATCGCCACATGAGTGAAACGCTTCCATCAAATTCCAACCTTTCGCATTACCGCATCCTCTCCAGGATCGGAGCCGGTGGAATGGGAGACGTATACCTTGCTCAGGATACAAAACTCGACCGCCGCGTGGCGCTTAAACTTCTGCCACGAGAGTTCGCAGCCGATGCCGACCGTATGCGCCGTTTTGTGCTGGAAGCAAAGTCTGCCTCGGCACTCAATCATCCCAACATCATCACGATCTACGAAATCGGCGAAACTGATGGCACGAACTTTATCGCTACGGAGTACATCGAGGGTAAGACCTTAAATGATCGGGAATCGCTTTCTCTCATCGCGGCGCTGGATGTGGCAACCCAAATTGTCTCTGCTCTTACCGCCGCACACTGTGCCGGCATAATTCATCGGGATATCAAACCTGAAAACGTGATTATCCGTCCCGATGGCGTGGTCAAGATTCTAGATTTCGGCATCGCTAAGCTGTCAGGGCCTGGCGCCGTAGCGGATGGGCTCAACCAGGGAACTGACCCGGAAGCCGTCACGGCGGTTAAATCCGGCACGAGCACTGGAATGATCATTGGCACGGCAAGCTACATGTCGCCGGAACAGGCCCGTGGTAAAGCGATAGATGCGCGGTCGGATATCTTCAGCTTCGGAGTAGTACTCTACGAAATGCTGGCTCGGACAAAGCCGTTTGGCGGTGAGAATGCGATGGATGTGATCGGTGCGATCATCGCCGACGAACCCACACCATTAATTCAGCTTCTCCCTTCACTTCCTCGAGAGATCGACCGGATAGTCAACAGGGCGCTGCGGAAGAATCTCGGGGAGCGATATCAATCAGCAAATGAACTGCTGGTTGACCTAAAGGGTATTCAGAAGCGTCTTGAATTTGAAGCTGAACTCGAACGCACCGGCTCACCGGACCAACCCTTTGAAGCACCGACGCAGATCGTCAGAGCCGAAGCGACTGCTCCAACAGAACCGCGAAACTCAATTGCGGTGTTGCCCTTCGCAAACATGAGCAACGACCCGGAGAACGAATACTTCTGCGATGGGCTGGCAGAAGAACTCCTGAATGCGCTGGCAAAGATTGATGATTTGAAAGTCGCCGCGCGCTCGTCTTCATTCTCTTTCAAAGACAAGAACGCAAACGTCAGCGCTATCGGACGTGCCTTGAGTGTCAATACGGTTTTGGAAGGGAGCGTGCGAAAGTCTGGCGATCGCGTGCGCATCACCGTTCAGCTCATCAATGCGGCAGACGGCTATCACGTGTGGTCCGAGCGTTACGACCGCCAGATTCAGGATATCTTCGACGTGCAGGACGAGATCACACTCGCGGTCGTAAATGCCTTGAAAGTACGGCTCCTTGGCGAGGAGAAAGAGGCGTTGTTGAAACGTTATACCAATAACGCTGAGGCCTACCAAATTTATCTGCGGGGACGCTTTTTCTTCTACAAACGGACGCCTGAAGGGTTTCGGAAAGCGATAGCGTATTTCGAACAGGCGATTGAGCTTGACCCCGAGTACGCATTGGCCCATTCAGGCCTCGCAGATTGTCATACGTTTCTCGGGTTTTATGAAATCGTGAGGCCTTCCGAGGCGCTCGAAAAAGTACGCTCCGCTGCATACAGATCCGTTGAACTCGACGACAAGCTTGCAGAAACGCGCACCTCTATCGCGCTGTTCAAGATGCTTTATGAATGGAGCTTCCATGGAAGCTTGGGAGAATTTGAAGAAGCAATCAGGATCAATCCCAAGTATGCTCTTGCTCATCATCTATATTCTGCGAGCCTGGTGGTATTGGGGTTGAATCAAGCGGCGATCGGAGCCGAAAGCCGCGCGACGGAACTGGAACCCTTCACCGCGATCTTCGGCGCGAGCCTGGGTTGGTGGCACTATTTGGGTCATCGATTTGAAGAAGCGGTGGCGCAGGCGCTAAGGACAATCGAGATCGCACCAAATCATTTTTTTGCGCATTGGGTCCTTGGTGTTACCTATGGACAGAAGGCACGGTATGAAGAGGCCATTGAAGAACTACAAAAAGCTGCTCGGCTAACGGACGGCAACCAGCATATCAACGCCGACCTCGCCCGCATCTACGCGCAGATGGGTCGTCAGCATGAAGCTCGCAAGATTCTCGACGATCTAATTGCTCAGTCAGCACATCACTATATCTCACCGGTCAATCTCGCCAAAGTTTTCGTCGGTCTCGGTGAGAATCAGCGAGCCCTCGAGTTTCTGGAGAAGGCGTGCGATGAGCGAGCGGTACGTCTGCCTTATTTCCTGCCTGATCCGTGCCTCGATGAGCTTCGCAGTGATCCGAGGTTTCAGTCCATTAGGCGTCGTGTTGGATTGCCGGAGGAAGTCGCTACAAAGAAAGCGTTCGAAACGGGTACGGCGCTATTCAATTCGGCCAAGAAAGACAGCGATGGCCGAAACCTCGCCAGACGTCAACCAAATGGAATTGCTAATGAGATCTCGTTCGTCGAGGACGTGGCAGGCACTTCTGCCCCGAATGCTGGAACAACCAACTCGACACCTGAGTCTTTAGCGCGCACGTCGCCCAGAAACATAGTCGTCATCGCTCTACTTATCTTCGTGCTTGCCGGGATCGGAATTCCGGGTTACTGGTTTTTCAGAAACCATTCGACTAAGCAGATCGAATCCATCGCGGTGATGCCGTTCGTCAACGACAGCGGCAATGCGGATGTTGAATATCTATCAGACGGCATGACTGAAACGCTGATTAGCAGTTTGTCGCAATTGCCGAACTTGAATGTGAAAGCGCGTTCGTCAGTCTTTCGTTACAAAGGCAAAGAGACTGACGCGAAGACAATCGGCAAGGAGTTGAATGTACCAGCAATTTTGAACGGACGCGTCACTCAGCGCGGCGACCAGTTAACGTTGAGTTTGGAATTGATTGATGCGCAGACGGAAAACGTTATCTGGAGTGAGCAATACAATCGCAGGCAATCCGACCTGGTCAGCTTGCAGAGTGAGATTGCCCGTGATGTTTCGAGCAAACTCAGAACCAAATTGTCAGGCGCGGACGAACAGAAGTTAGCGAAGACTTACACGACGAATTCCGAAGCCTACAAACTTTATTTGCAGGGACGTTTCTACTGGAACAAGCGCGAAGAAAAAGATTTTCGGAAGGCGATCGAGTATTTCAATCAGGCAATCGCGCTTGATGGGAACTACGCTTTGGCTTACGCAGGGCTGGCCGATACTTACGCGCTGCTTTCCACATTTGGCTTCATGCGGTCGACCGAAGGGGTACCAAAAGCGCGTGAATTCGCCCGTCAAGCCGTGTCGCTGGATGGCGGTCTGGGAGAGCCGCACACCACGCTCGGATACCTGTCGCTCACATTTGATTATGATCTTGCCGGGTCGGAACGCGAATTTAGGCGGGCCATCGAATTGAATCCCAACTATGCGACTGCGCATCAATGGTATGGCGAAATGCTCCTCAATGCCGGCAGGTTCGACGAAGCATCAACCGAATATCGGCGCGCCTTAGAGATAGAACCGCTCTCACTTCCCATCAACTGGGATTTCGGCAGATTCCTTTACATGAGTCGAAGGTATGACGAATCGATGACGCAGCATAAGAAGACGATCGAATTGGATCCCGCTTTTGCGCGAGCTCATCGCACTCTGGCTGAGGTCTATCGTGTCAAAGGCGACTATGCGAACGCTGTCGAAGAACGGGCGAAATTTTTCGACCTGATCGGGCAACCGCAAAATGCCGCATTAATTCGAGCTACGTTTGCAAGCGCTGGCTGGCCCGGATTCTTGCGATTGGTGACCGCAGAAAACTCCCCGCTCAAGGACAGTAACAATAGCTGGGTGGTGGCCAAGGCATATTTGGACCTTGGCCAGAAAGACAAAGCGTTTGCGGAATTGAACAAGGCTTACGGGGACCGACTATCGAGTTTGTGCTGGCTTAAGGTTGAACCTCAGCTTGACTCGTTGCGATCCGATCCGCGCTTTGGTGAGTTGCTGAAGAAAATGGGCTTTCCACAGTGATCCTGGACCACTTGAAGGAGGAACAAATGGCAGCAAAGGAATTAGTGGGCGCCGTCGCTGGTCTGTGGCGGTTCCCCGTCAAATCAATGTTAGGTGAACAACTCGAGACGGTGGCGTTAACCGGCCGAGGTCTCCTGGGCGATCGTGCTTATGCGCTCATCGATGTGAACTCTGGCAAGGTCGCCAGTGCGAAGAGCGTCCGACTGTTTCCCGATTTGCTACGATGTCGGGCAGCTTTCGTCGAGCCGCCGCAATTCAGCCGCGAGCTGCCACCAGCACGAATCACATTGCCGAGCGGAACTTCGGTGAACAGTGACTCGAGCGAAGTCGACAACGTACTGTCGGCATATTTTCGAAGAGACGTTAGGTTGGCTCAGGCAGCGCCTGATGATTTCACCATCGATCAATACCATCCAGACCTCGAGGAGCTGGATCCAGAGGGCCACCGAGATACTTTCGTCGAACAGAAGCTCGGCGCAGCCTTCTTTGCTGAAGCCGGTATGGCGTCACCCGTTCCCGTCGGATCATTCTTTGACCTGTTCCCGATTACTGTCTTGACTACCTCCACACTCAAACAATTGAACGCGCTTCAACCCGAAAGCCGCTTTGACCAGAGGCGCTTTCGGATGAACATCATAGTCGACACGAAGGTTGAGGGGTTTGTGGAGAACGACTGGGTCAATCGCGAGCTAAATATCGGAGATGAGGTACGACTCAAAGTATCACTGCCCGATCCACGATGCGTGATGACCACGCTCGCGCAGGAAGAACTTCCCAGGGATACTAACGTGCTCCGGACACTAGTTCGGCACAACAAAGTACAAGTGGGCGCCGCCGGTCAGTTTCCCTGCGCGGGTGTATATGCCGTGGTCGAAGCCTCAGGGATTATACGATTAGGTGACCCGGTGGGAGTTAATTAAGCCTTTGAAGATTATTCAAGACCTGCCTCCCGGCACAATTCTGTCGCATTACCGGATCGTTTCAAAAATCGGCGAAGGCGGAATGGGAGAAGTCTACCTGGCCCAGGATACGAAACTCGATCGCTGCTGGCAGGGATTTTGCAAGCCGATCAATTTATTGGTTTCTTGAAAATAGATCCTTTCAAGAAACCCTTGCGCGACGATCCGCGGTACCAGGTGTTGTTGAAGAGAGTCGGTTTTCCACAGTGACCTGAAACGCAAAGATGAAAGAATTGCTGCCCGGTACGACTCTTTCGCACTACCGCATCGTCTCCAAAATTGGAGCCGGCGGGATGGGAGAGACGTGTATCTCGCACAGGACACCAAGCTCGATCGTAAAGTAGCGCTGAAGATACTTCCCGCCGAAGTCGCTTCGAATCGCGACCGCATGGACCGCTTTGTGCCCG
>WNFR01007113.1_pt2 | contig 11391 bp, 8 predicted proteins | sample 5400221 | NCBI WGS metagenome assembly WNFR01 (sample SAMN13153357, study PRJNA577476) | soil metagenome | isolation source: 40 cm soil under Madrone tree | place: USA:California | collected 2016-06-14 | reverse complement strand
GACCAAGATACCGGAAGGCGGAGGATGGAAGACGATTTCCGTCGATTCGCTCCGCGAAGGCTTGCAGTTTGTCTGGTCGCACGGCGTGATTTTTCCACTCATGGTCTTGGACTTCAGCGCGACGTTTTTCGGCAACGTACGCGGCTTATTCCCCATCTACGCGCGCGACATTTTGTTCGTCGGACCCAAAGGGCTCGGACTTTTATACGCATCGCGCGCCGTCGGCTCATTGCTGGCCGCCGGCGCCATGGCGCTGTTCGGCCCGGCAAAACACAGCGGCCGCTGGATTTTTCTCGGCATCGCCATCTATGGAATCGCGACGGTCTTGTTCGCCCACTCCCAGATCTTTTGGTTTTCCGTCTTGATGCTCGCGCTTACCGGCGCGGGCGATACGATCAGCTCGATTCTTCGATCGACGATCAACCAGTTAAGTACGCCCGACGAATTGCGCGGCCGCATGTCGTCGATCAACAGTATTTTCACCAGCAGCGGCCCCCAACTCGGTCAGTTTGAATCCGGCGTCGTGGCCGCCTGGCTCGGCGCGCAAATGTCCGCCTTGACCGGCGGCTTGGCAACGTTGCTCGTATTGGCTGTCGTCGCCGCGACTTTCCCAAGAGTGCACAGGTTTAAGAATCCACATTTTTTTAGTTAAATCAGTGGTATCGCAGGACAAGAAATGTCGTTGATCGGCGGCAGCGTACAACTCGTCAATCACTCCGGCATGCCGCGCTCGAAGCCTACCAACGCGGCACCGCGACGAGATGAACCGACTATTTGCCAAATAGAAGTTAGATTAAGCGCGGAAGTTACGCGTCCGGCAGCGCTTTCGCAAGCAGCTCCAAGTGATTGGCGATGGTTTCCATGCCGAGCACGTTGGTCGGATGCTGATAAATTGGCAGCATACCTTTCTGGCGCATTCGTTGTGGTACCCGGCGGTAGAGTTCATCAAGCAGAAGAATGGCGTCGGCCCAGTAGTTTTCTTTGTAGCGCCGCATCGTCGCATCGTGAACCGCATCGGACTGCCGGATCCACTGCTGTCGCATGTTCTTGCGCTCGTCACTCCGATACTCGGGCTGATCCTTCTTATCGTAATCGGTCATGAGCTCTCGATCTTTCTGATTATACGACTCAACGATATCCCGAATGTTTTTAACCAGCCCAAGAGTTCGCTGTTTGAGTTCCTTATTTGAGATTTGAGAATAGACGGATCTTTCGGCAGCCGCGCCGAGAGACATCATCGCTAGGAACAGTAGCAGCCAAATACGGCAGCGCTTGCCGAGATGTAATGATGTTTGCATCGCTGGATTTGCTCGACTCGTTGGAAATACTGCTTTTTAGCTTACTACCTTTTCACGCCGCATCAACCCGGCTGCCGCGTACCGCCCGAATGAAACAAAAGCCATGCTTAATCGGCGCGCGTCACGAGTTTTTTGCCGCGAAACAGGGGAAAGATCAAAAACAGGATTGTCAGCGCCAGCAGGACGGCGCAGATCGGGCGCGTGTAGAAGATCGCGAAACTGCCGCGTGAGATGAGCAGCGTTTGGCGCAGCGAAGTTTCCATCACCGGGCCGAGCACCATCGCGAGAATAAACGGCGCGCCTTCGAAGCCGAGGCGCCGCAATAAAAAACCGGCGATGCCGAAGATGAGCATGATGAGGATTTCCGTCGTGTTGGAATTTAAAGTGTAGACGCCGATCAGACAGAACAACAAAATCAACGGAAATAAGATCGTGTAAGGCGTCTTGAGCACGCGCACCCAAATACCGATCAGAGGCAAATTCAACACCAGCAGCATCGCGTTACCGATATACATGCTGGCGATGAAGCCCCAGAAAAGCTCCGGATATTTGCTGATGAAGAGCGGGCCGGGTTGGATACCGTGAATCATCAGAGCGCCCATGAAAAGGGCCATGATCGCGCTGGTCGGGATACCGAGCGAAAGCAAAGGAATAAACGATCCGGCTGTGGCGGAATTGTTGGCCGCTTCGGGCCCGGCGACCCCTTCGATCATGCCGGTGCCGAATTTTTCCGGGTAGCGCGACATGCGTTTTTCCATCGCGTACGAAACAAACGATGCGATCACCGGACCAGGGCCTGGCAAAATGCCTAAGAGAAAGCCGATGACGGAGCCGCGTGCGATCGGCCAGCCGCTGTCGCGCCAATCTTTCGCGTTAGGCAGCAATCCTTTGATCTTTGTTTGGTAAATCGATTGCGTGCCCGTTGCGCCCAAGTTCTCCAGCACTTCGGCGATCCCGAAAAGCCCCATGGCCACGGGCACAAGACCCAAACCATCGCGCAAGGTCAAACTGCCGAAGGTAAAGCGCTCCTCGCCCGAAATCGGATCCATGCCGACGCTACCGGCGAGCAGCCCCAGCGTAGTCATGATCAACGCCTTGAGCATCGATCCTTGAGTAAGATAGGCGACGAGAGTCAAACCGGTGAGCGTCAGCGCAAAATATTCCGGCGGCCCGAAGCGGAGCGCCGCTCGTCCAAGCACGGGCGCGAGAAACATGAGCCCGATCACACCGAACGTTCCGGCTATAAAGGAACCGAAAGCGGAGATGCCCAGCGCCGCGCCCGCGCGGCCTTGGCGCGCCATACGGTAACCGTCGAGACAAGTCACTACCGACGCCGTCTCGCCCGGGATATTGACTAGAATCGACGTCGTCGAGCCGCCGTACATGGCGCCGTAATAAATGCCGGCGAGCATGATGATCGCGGTTGCCGGCTCCATTTTGAACGTCAATGAAAGCAAAAACGCGATCGCGCCGACTGGCCCCAAGCCCGGCAATACGCCGACCAGCGTGCCGACCACAGAGCCGAGAAAGCAAAAAAGTAAATTTGTCGGCGTGAGTGCAACCGAGAAGCCGAGCGCGATATTGGTAAAGAAATCCACCTCAGATTCCCAAAACGCCGGTGGGGAGAGGAATCCCGAGAAGCCAGCCAAAAATAGCGTAGGAGATCAGCGCCGTCGCCACAGCGATGCCGATGACCTTGGACCACCTTTGAGCTTCTATCGCCCGTAGCAGCAGCACCATTAAAAGAAATGTCGTTAGAAAAAACCCGGCGTGCTCGAGCACGAAAGCAAAACCCACCATCGTTGCCAAAGTCGCGCCGATTCTTGCCCAGCCTTCGGCAGCGAGCGGTTCAGAGCGGCTTGCCGATCCGGGTCCGATGAGTGCCTGGAGCAACGCGATGCCGGAAAAAATCAGCAACAATACTGCTAGAATCTTCGGAAAGAATGCGGTCTGCGGCACGCGCATAGTGCCGAACGAAAGATGGCGGCTTTCCAGGAGGATGAATCCAGCCAATCCAATCAGGATCACGGACACTGCGGCATCAGACCGTTTCATCGATTTAGGACAAAGATGAATTCAAAGCACGCTCAGGTGCCGATCTTGGCGACACGCGTCACCTCGGACCACTTGCGTTCTTCCTCGGCGTAAAACTTCGCCGCTTCCTGCGGGCCGAGATTTTCAATCAGCGCTTGCGCCTTTTCGATATGGGCCGCGACTTCCGCATCTTTCAGGCTTTCACTGAGCGCTCCGGCCAGCCGTTTTACGATCGCCGGCGATGTTTTCGCCGGCGCGAAAAAACCCACCCAGATTTTTAAGTTGAGCTCGGGGAAACCTTTTTCTACCGTCGTCGGTATGTTGGGAAAGTCTTTAAGCCGCCGATTGGAAGCCACCGCCAACGCCCGCATGGTGCCGGCTTCGATATGGCTTCGGGTCGTACCCAAAGTCAAAAAGGCAATGTTCACATGACCGCCGAGCACGGCGGTGGCTGCCGCCGATTCAGAGCCAAGCGGCACATGGGTCAAATCGATTTTGGTTTTGAGCTTCACCAGCTCGCCGATAAAATGTGGCGTGGTGCCGGGCCCGGCCGAACCGTAAGTCAGCGCCCCGGGGTTTTTCGCCGCCTCGGCGATGAATTCTTCGAGCGTCTTCCACGGCGCGTCCGCTTTCACGACGGTTGTGTTCGGACTGCTGGTCGCGAGAGTCAACGGCGTGAAATCTTTCATCGTGAAGCCGGAATTCTTATTGACCAGCGGGATAAGCAGTATCGGCGGCGGCGTGACGAGAATCGTGTAACCGTCCGGCGCAGCGTCCTTGGCGGCCTGAATACCGACGGCGCCGCCACCACCCGCTTTGTTGACGATAATCACTTGCTGACCGAGAATGGCGGCCATCTTCGGCGCGACGATGCGCGCGACGATGTCGGTCACGGCTCCCGGCGGAAAAGGATTAATGATCTGAATCGTCTTGGTCGGATACTCTGCGGGTTCAGAGATCGCGATCACTGCAAAATTGCACGCGACAGCAAACAGCGCCGCTATGGCGGAACTGGCGCGTTTGAAAAACGGCTTTGGAACCTCATCAGAAAATTTCACAGCCGCACCTCCGATGGTTGAATCGCTATCTCTGCTAACAGAATCGACTACGGAGTGTCAAACCAACCTGCATCTTGCTTGACACAACCGGCGATAGTTTCTAGAAGGAGGAAGCGATGGACTAAAATGGCTCGCGCGCGTTACACGCGCGAGCAGACTTTTCGAGGTATGGTCGATATGGGTACCGTCACGGGAGCACAGCAGATTCTCGCAGGATTGAAAGAAGCCGGCATCGATCTCGTATCGAGCGTTCCCGACATCAATATGCTGCAGCTCATCAATCTGCTTTACGAAGACAAAGATATCGCTCATGTCCCCGTCGGCCGCGAAGAAGAAGGGATCGGCGTTTGCGCCGGCGCGCATCTCGGCGGCAAGAAGACGGCCATGCTGATGCAAAATGGTGGTTTGCTGAACAGTTGCAACGGTCTCACGACGACGGCACTCCAGTTCGGCGTGCCGATCCTGCTCCTGATCTATTATGCCGGCGATATCGGCGACAATGCCTTTCACATGGTCGGGCTCGTCACCGAGCCGGTGCTGCAAGGATTGGGCATCAAATACGTCGTGATGCGCGATCCGGCGAAAGTGAAGCAAGACATCGGCGGCGCCGTCGTCCTGGCGAACAGCTCCAAACGACCGGTCGCTTTGCTCCTCACCCGCGCGGTCTTATAAGGTTCAATCATGAAACGCTTTGAATGTTTGCAGGCGATTGCGCCGCTGATCGATAAAGAATTGTTCGTCACCACCGCCGGCGGCGCTACAGCAGAGTGGAATGCGCTGCGGCCGAGCGACGGCAATATTCAAGTCAAAACCCTGGGCTTGTGCTCCTCCATCGGCCTCGGCCTTGCCGTCGCGCTTCCCCAGCGGAAAGTTTTTGTCTTCGACGGCGATGGCGCCCTGTGGATGAATTTGGGCTCGCTCGCGACGATCGGCCTGCACCAGCCGAAAAATCTCATTCATATTTGCTGGGACAACCAGCAATACGAATCTTCCGGCGGCGAACCGACGGTTGCAACCGCAGGCAAGATCGATTTCGCCGGCGTCGCGCGCAGCGCCGGCATCCAAAGCTCCAGCGCCGTGGTGACCGTCGACGAGTTGAAGCGCGCGGTGAGTGATGCCCTGAGCCATGACGGGCCGCATTTCATCTGGGCGCGCATCGAAGCCGGCCGCGCCGAAGCACCGCCGCTGCGCTACGACGAGTTGGAAAATAAATATCGCTTCATCCGCTACATCGAAGACAGCGAGGGCATCAATATTCTGCGCGTGCCCATGCCCGCGAGCTACTTACAAAAATAGCGGAAGCTCGCTTCGGTATTCATACTCCACATGTCTTCTCTTCCGGTTGCCTGCGCAGGCCGAGCGAAGCCGGCAATGGGCATGCGTAGCAAAAGCTGCGAATTCACATCGATCAAGCCGGCGAGAGGATTGCCCATGATTAGAAAATTGAATATCCCGGTTGCTCTAATCGCGCTTTTATCCGTTTGCTGGAACGCGCGTGCATCGGCGCAAGCTACCCAAGTCGCCATTGGTTACAGCGGCATCAGTGCCGATCAATTGGTGATTTGGGTCGCCAAGGATATCGGTATCTTCGCAAGAAATAATCTTGACGCGCAACTGATCTATTTTACCGGCGGAACGTTGTCCGTCACCGCCATGGTTTCAGGCGACACGCCGCTGATTCAAGCCTCAGGGCCTGGCATCGTCAGCGCGGGGCTCGCAGGGGCAGAGCCGGTCTACGTGGTCGGCGGCATCGTCAGCCTTGATTACTGGTTAATGACCCAGCCTGAAATCAAGAGCGCCGAACAACTCAGAGGCGGCACGATCGCGGTCGCCCGCTTCGCCGGCGCCGCCGATTTTGTCGCGCGCTATGCGCTCGCCCGACTCGGACTTAATCCGGGAAAAGACGTAACGATCGTGCAAACTGGCAGCACACCGGAGCGGTTGGCCGCCATGGAAGCGCGGCGGGTTTCGGGCAGTACCCTGGTGCCGCCGGCGACCTTTATCGCGCAAAAAAAGGGCTTTCACTTGCTCGCCGACGTCGCGGCATTAGGCCTCGCCTACCAGCATCAAGGCGGGGTGACGACGCGAAAATATTTACGCGAGCATCCGGATGTGGTGCGAAATTTCGTCAAATCGTACATGGAGGCTGTGCACCGGTTGAAAACCGACCGCGCCACCGGCTTGAAAATCGCGGCAAAATATTTGCGTTTGGAAGATCCGGAACTCTTACGCAAAACTTATGAAAGCTCGGTCGAGGAGAACAAGCTGCCGATGAAACAATACCCGACGGTGGAAGGGCTAAAGACGATCATCGACCAGCTTGCGCTCACCAACCCGAAGGCAAAGACGGCAAAACCGCAAGACTTCATCGATCCCCGTTTCGTCGAAGAGTTCGACAAGAGCGGCTACATTGACAGCCTTTATGGCAAGAAAAAATAACCGGGATCTTTCCGCTCAACATCGCGTGGGGAAACTGGAAACAGACACCGACCGAAGTTACCGCACGGATGCTAAAGATTTGCGTCTAGGCGGCATAAAATAGCGGAGGTGACGGAACCTTAGTCCTTCATTCGAATGCCGATTTTCGAAAGCCGATGCTTCCAGGCTTCACGGCGTTCAATTTTTTGCCAAACCTCGATTTCCTGTCTGGCAAGTTGGGTCTTCTTTTCCTTAAGCTCGACCATTAGATTATCGATCAATTTATCGCGCGCTTGCAGCAGCTGCTCTCTTTCGTTCAACAGAGTTTCCAAACCCCTCGCCCCGCCGTTGAGCCCCTCATCCGAGTCCTTCTCGGAAATCGGAATGATTGTCAGCGCTTTATCGGCCTTACTGCGTTCTTGCTGCAGCAAGCCTTCTAGAGTTATCTTCGCTGCCTCAGCGTCGTTGAGCCGCTCGGTCATGGCATTGAACTGCGCGCGCAATTCGCTGAGCGCAACCCCGCTGGATTCCAAGAGTTTGTGCTTCTCAACAACCTGGCGCTCGAGGGATTCCACCCGGTCTTTTAAATGTTCTTCCAACTCCCCGATCGACGTTTCCCTGGACTGCAGCAGCAAGGTCTTTTCGCGGAGTTCTTCTTGGCGTAGACGATCCGATCGTTCTCGCTCCGCGCCCATTTCACTGAGCTTTTGGCTGAGCTCGCTGACCTTCGCCATCAGCGCGTCGAGATCCGTATCACGCGCTGACAAAAGCTCCTGTTTTTGATGCAATTCATTTTCCAGCGACCGGACTTTGCCGTTCAATCGCTCTTCCAAGGCTGTGATGGCGGCGGCTTTGGCGTCCAGCGATTCGGTCTTTAGCTTCAAATCGCCCCGAAGCATACGCACTGCGGAGTCCTTTGACGTTCGGATCTCCGCCAGATTGTCGGACAGCGCGTTGACCTTCGCCATGAGTTCCTTGACTTCGTGATCGCGGGCCTGCAGCCGGTCTTGCTTTTCGACGAGATCACTTTCAAGCGTATTTATCCGCATACTAGAGCGCTCTTCGAGAGCGTGGATCGCGGCTTCTTTCTCGTCGAGCAGTTCCGTCTTCCGTCTGAGATCTTCGTGCAGCGCGCGTGCCGCGTGCTCTTTCGAGCTCGCGAGATCCGTGAACTGATGTTGGAACGCACTCAGCTCCGACTCCCGGTTGTGGAGCAGTTCCTCTTGCTTCCGAATCCGGCTTTCCAGCTCGCGAATCCGGCCACCCATATCTTCGGCAAGTTTCTTGGCGCTGGCGTCGTTCGATGCCGTTAGCTCAGTTTTCTCCTTGACGGCCTCCTCAAACAGGCGCTCTGCCCGCTCTTTGGACGCCGCCAGATCGTTCATTCTTTCGTGAAGCGATGTCAGCTCGGACTTGAGCGCCGCTACGTCCTTGTCTCGGCTACCCACGAGTTCCTGTTTCTTTGCCAGTTGCTCTTCGAGAGTATCGATTTTGGCCTTGAAGCTTTGTTCAAGCTCCCGGGCCGCGGAATCACTTGCCTGAAGACCTTCCTTCTCCGCCCGAAGCTTTTGCTGGAGGAGGCTTGCTGCGCGCTCTTTAGCCGAACCCACTTTCGAGAGTTGCTCGGCAAGCGACGCGACCTGGGTTTTCAGCGATTTGATTTCTTCGTTGTGGCTCTTGAGAAACTCGTCCTTCTCGCCTAGCTGGCTTTTCAGCGTCTGAACCTCTATGCCATGGCGCTGTTCTCTCTCGCGGCCGTCGATCTCTCGCGACTTCTGTTGCGCTTTTTCTTTCTTAAGCTCTTCACGCAACGACCTCTCGGATTCCTCCTTCGCCGCGCCAACCTCGCCCAACCGCTGCGAAACGGTATGAAGTTCCTCTTTGTGCGACTGCATCTCCGCGTCACGGCGCTTGATGAATTCCTCCCGCTCGCCGAGCTGGGCTGTCAAGAGACTCGTTTCCTTGGCGTGACGTTCCTCGAAATCTCGGTAGGCAACCCTCTCCTCTTCTCGTTGTTGTTTCTCCTTCTTGAGCTCTTCCTGCAGGCCCTCTTCCGCTCTAACTTTCGCGGCGGCCATCTCGCTGAGTCTCAATGAAATCGCCCTGGCCTCGGACTTGAGCGATTGTATTTCACCATCGCGTACCTGCAACAGCAGATCCTTTTCGCCGGCTTCCGTCCGCAACGCCTGAATGTTTGCGCTCAGCCGTTGTTCTAAATCTTTGATGAGATGGTCTTTTGCCAGGCGATCCTGCTCTGATTTTTCAAGTTCCTCGTGGAGCCGGCCTTCCATTTGCTCCTTGGTGGATTCGAGTTCGCCCAGCTGGCGCCGGAAGCCGTTGAGCTCTGTGTCGCGGGTTCTTAGAAATTTGTCCTTCTCGCTCAGCTGGCTCTCCAGAGTTCGAATTTTGTCAGCTAAACGCTTCTGCTCCGAGCGCATCGACAGATCGTTGGCTTCGAGAACTTCCTTTGTCTTTCTCAACTCTTCATGTAGCAATTCTCCGGCGCGCTTCTTGGCGCTTTCCGAATCATGAAGGCGTTCGTTGAGATCGGAGATTTCCACCCGGAGGCCCTCGAGCTCGCCGTCGCGGTCTCTTAATAGTCCGTCTTTTTCGCGTAACTGACTCTCCCACAGGCGAGCCTTCGCGTTTGACCGCTGCTCAAGTTCTTTGATCGCGGCATCCTTTGCCTGGAGGGTCTCGGTTTTCTTCTTGAGCTCTTCGCGAAGCAGTCGATCGGCCGGTGTTCTGGCGAGCGCGGGATCGGTATCGGCAAGCGCATTGGACTTTAGAGTCACCAATTCGACATCGCGCGCTTTGAGTTGTCGCTCCTTTTCGCTTAGCTCGCCGAGCAGCACTTCGATTTTCTCGATGCTGCCCTCAAGATCCCGCGTCACTGAGTCTTTGGCTTGCTGTTCGTGCTTGCCTTTCCAAACGACCTCTTGGAGCACGTTTTCGGTTTCACGCTTTTCCGATATCAGGGCCAACAGCCGTGTTCTAAGCGCTTGAATTTCGCCGTCGCGGGTCATCTTCAAGAAAACAACGAACATGACGACGGCAAAGATCGTCAGACCACCGTAAAAAAGAGTGCCGGCTGGTAATTCCTCGGACAGGTATTTTAGTGGTGAAGAAAAACCGTATTTGAGATTATTGGCGAAAAGCCAACGAAAGTAGTTGGCCTCGAGCTCGTTATCTCTAAATGCGAGATAGATTAAAACGCCCAAGATCACAGTGGCGGCGAGGAGCGCAACAACAACTTTTTCACGCGTTCGCATATTATGAGGTCATGACTCAATCGGGCTGCACCGGCCAAGATCAGGCATTTTACCTCTCCTGGCGGCATTTGCCAAAGAAATTCCCGGGAAACTTTATACTCGACTTTACGCCGAGTTTACAGGATTTACCAAGGAGCGGCAAAGAGCCGGCAGGACCACCCACAAATGCGGGAGTCCGACGAACTGGTCAAAGCAAGCGCCGCTCGTTACGCTGACGAAAAGATTAATTTGAGTGTGGGCATTGCACTTATCGACGACGACCGTGAGCATCAGCAGCGGCACTCGCTTCGACCGGATTTCAAGATCGATAATCGCGCCGCTCTACCCACGAAACCGATTCGCGGCGCCCGTGCAACATGCTCTTTCTTCTTGCTAAGGCGGCCGTGGTTGGGTAGGAACATAAGAATGTCTTCGGGCCGCTTTGGAGAGACCATGAAACGTTATTCGGTCATCTTTTCTGTATTGCCGGTGATTTACCTGTCCAGTGCCATGCTCGGTTCAAACACCGCCGCTCAAACAGCGAAGCAAATTCCAGCAAATAGCATCACCCTCGGGATCGTTTCCGCATCGCACCAGCGCGAGATCGAGGAACATTTCCGCGATTTTGTCTCTTACGTGGCGCGCAAATATTTCTCCGCTTCAGACGCTGCTGGGAAAGTCATGATCGTCTCGACATTACCCGAGCTGGCCAAGCTTCTCGAGCAGAGAAAGATCGATTTTTATTTCGAGAGTCCCTACCCGACTTACATTGTCAATCAGGTTCACGGAGCCGGCACGCTCTTACTGCGGCGCTGGAAGAGCGGCATGGCGGAATACCGGAGCTTGATCGCCACCGGCAAAGACAGCGGCATCAACCGCCTTGATCAACTGCGCGGCAAGATTATCGGCTTCAAAGACCCCGAGTCCACTTCCGGCTACTTTCTGCCGAAGTTGTTTCTGCAAAGAAACGGTTTCAAGCTCGCGCAAGCATCCGGACCCGGGGCCCAGGTTGGCGCGGCAGAAATCGGCTACGTTTTTGCCAACGGTCTGGATCGGCTGTACGAAATGATTTTCGCGAAACAGGTAGCCGCCGTCACGATCAGCGACGACGATTTCGCCACGCTCGATGATAAAAAGAAAGCGCAACTCAATATACTCGCCCAGACAGAATTGCTGCCGCGCCATCTGGTCTCGGTCCGCAAGGATCTGGTAGCGCGGGAAGCCGAACGTCTCGCCCAGCTGTTACAGGCGATGCACGAGGATGGTGACGGCCGAAGAATTCTCCAGAACGCCGACAACACGACTAAATTCGATCCCCTGCCGGGGGGTGAA